>MKWU01000785.1_pt1 | contig 59489 bp, 58 predicted proteins | sample 809101 | NCBI WGS metagenome assembly MKWU01 (sample SAMN05860141, study PRJNA318959) | sponge metagenome | host: Aplysina aerophoba | place: Slovenia: Piran, Adriatic Sea, Gulf of Piran | collected 2013-05-07
GGCAGGTTGTCCCGCGCCGCTCAGCTCCGACCGACGGTGATCGGTTTGGACCGGAATCAGTGATCGGTTTGGACCGGAATCAGTGATCGGTTTGGACCGGAATCAGTGATCGGTTTGGACCGGAATCAGTGATCGGTTTGGACCGGAATCCCCAGTTTCTGCGAACCGCGGGCGGCATGGGCCTCATCGACAGCCGGGAGGGCCGCTACCGCCTGCTCCCCAAGTTGCTCGAGAAGCAGGACTTCGACGAGATACGCCTCCACAACCTGGTGACGGTATATGCCAATGAGGTGGCTCCCATCCCGCAGGTTGTGCGGATCGTGACCACCGCCGTCGAGCGGGCCCGTTTGCGGGATGATCGCGCGCTCTCCAGGATGCGCTTCGAGGACGAGCTCCGGTCCCACGAGCTCGACCGCCAGCGGTTCGACCTCCCGCAGCACCAGGAAGTCAACCGGCATGAAACCGCCACCGAGAATGGGGAGCCCTTTCTCATTCTCCCCCGCGGCAGCCGATCCCTCGGGGTAGTGCTGGTGCACGGCCTGCTGGCCTCGCCCGCGGAGGTACGCCATTTCGGAGAGCGCCTGGGCAAGGAAGGCTATCCGGTCATGGGAGTGCGACTGAAGGGACACGGCACCTCCCCCTGGGACCTGCGGGAGAGGGAATGGGAGGAGTGGCTCGGCTCGGTACGGAGGGGCTTCGGGATTCTTGCCCCCTTCGCCTCCCGTCTGTGCCTGGTGGGGTTTTCCACCGGTGGGGCGCTCTCCTTGCTGCTGGCGGCGGAATCTCCATCCCCTCTGGTTGGCGTCGCAGCGGCTTCCGTTCCGGTCAGGTTGAAGGAGCCGGCCATGATTTTCGTGCCGTTGCTGCACGGCGCCAACCGCGTCACGCGCTGGATATCGTCCCTGGAGGGGGTGAAACCCTTTCACAACCACCGATCTGAACATCCGCACATCAACTACTCCCAAGTTCCGGTTCGCAGCCTGTACGAGCTTCGGGGAATGGTGAAGGCGCTCGAGGAGAAAGCGGATCGGGTCGGCTGCCCGACGCTGCTCCTCCAGGGGACCGGGGATCCGGTGGTCGATCCCGACGGCGCCCGGTTGCTGCAACGGAAGGTGGGCGAGCGGACTTGCCGCCTGGAGTGGGTCCCCTCGAGCCGGCACGGAATACTCAACGAGGACATCGCCGGAACCCAGGCGCGGGTTCTTTCGTTTCTGTCGGAGTTGTGAGTAGCGGTAGCTCGCGGTCCGCAGGCCGTGTACGTGTTCGCGGAACGTGCTGGCGCGCGGGCGGGCGAAGTCGGGAAGTCCTACTTGCCCGACGAGTCGGTAGCGCCGGCGCCGCCCGCCGGCCGCAGGTGCTCGAGGACGAACGCCAGCATCTTCTCGCGGCGGTGCAGCTCGAGGTCGGGACCGCCGAGCCGATGCCGCGATTGCGGGTAGATCATCATGTCGAACGGCTTGCCGGCCCGCTGGAGCTCAAGCGCGAACTGCAGCGTGTTCTGCATGTGGACGTTCTCGTCCATCGACCCGTGGACCAGCAGCAGCTCGCCGTGCAGGTCGGCGGCGTCGAAGCGGGGTGAGCTGCGCCGGTAGCCGTCGGGGTTGTTCTGGGGCATCCGCATGTAGCGCTCGGTGTAGATCGTGTCGTAGTCGCGCCAGTCCGTGACCGAGCCGCCGGCGATGCCCATCGACCAGCGCTCGCTGTGGGTCAGCGCGTAGCTGACCATGAAGCCGCCGTAGCTCCAGCCCTCGATGCCGATGCGGTCGGTGTCGACGTAGCCCTGTCCGACGAGCCAGTCGAGGCCGTCCTCCTGGTCGCGCAGCTCCAGCTCGCCGAAGCGCTGGTAGACCGGCCAGGTGGAGACGGCGCCCTTGCCGCTGGCGGTGCTGTTGTCGAGCACCCAGACGACGATGCCGCGCTGGGCGAGGAGCTGCCAGTACAGCGTCTCGCGGCTCCAGGCGTTACGCACGCGCTGCACGTGCGGGCCGCCGTAGATGTGCTGATAGACGGGATAGCGGTGCGACGGGTCGAAGTCGGGCGGCCTGATCAACAGCGCTTCCATCTCGAACCCGTCGCGGTTGGCGACCTGCAGGAACTCCGGCGCGGGAAGGTCGTAGTCGCGGAGCGCGCGCACCTCGTTCGCGGCCACCACGCGCGCCACCGACCCGTCCGCCGCGTGGACGCGCACCTGGGGCGGGGTGGAGATGTCGCTCCAGCGGTCGATGTAGTGCGTCAGGCCCGGGCTGAACGTCGCTCCGTGCGTGCCCGGCGCGTCCGACAGCCGGCGCAGCCCGGAACCGTCGAGATTCACGCGGTAGACGTCGAGCCCGATGGGGCTGCGCTCGGTGGCGGAGAAGTAGACCGAGCCGGCCTCCTCGTCGACGCCGTGGACGCGCCGGACCTCCCACTCGCCGCTCGTGACGGTGCGCATCACCGCGCCGGATCGGTCGACGTGGTACAGGTGCTTCCAGCCGGAGCGCTCGCTCTGCCAGAGGAACGTGCCGTCCTCCAGCCAGATCGGCGGCCCGTTGACGTTGACCCACGCCTCGGTGGTCTCGCGCAGCACCTTCTCGACGGATCCGCCTTCCGGGTCTGCCAGGACCAGGTCCAGCCAGGTCTGCTCGCGGTCCTGCACCTGGAAGACGACGTGCGAGCTGTCCGGCGTCCAGTCGACGTTGACCACGAGCGGATCGGACGGCCGGTAGCCGGAGAGATCAGCCCACGTCGTCGCGCCGCCGGCCGCGCGCACGATGCCGAGCCGGACCACGGGGTTGGTGTCGCCCGCCTTGGGGTACTCCCAGTGCTCGACCTCGGGGTGATACGGAATGTGATCGAGCACGGTGAAGGTCGGCACGGCCCGGTCGTCGAGCTGCAGGTAGGCGATGCGGGACGAGTCGGGGCTCCACCAGTAGCCGCGGAAGTTGCCGCGGCCGTAGATCTCCTCCTGGTACACCCAGTCGAGTTGCCCGTTGCGGACCCGCTCGCCGCCGTCGGTGGTCAGCGCGTGCTCGCGACGATGCTCGACGTCGACGACGATCAGGTTGCCGCCGCGCACGAAGGCGACGAGCCGGCCGTCCGGACTGAGCGACACCTCGTCCTCGGCCTCCGGGGTGGCGGTGAGCCGCCGCGCGCGCTCCGTGCCGACGTCGTAGTAGTAGAGGTCGTCGGCGAAGTCGAAGACCAGCGCCGTGCGGTCCGCGTTCGTCACGTGGCCCGACCGCCGGGCGATGCGGCCGGCGTCGGCCGCGCTCAGGCCCGGCAGCGCCGCCACCGCCGCTTCGAACGGCGCGACGTCGTAGAGCGGCGTCCGCTCGCCGGTGAGCGCGTCCACCCGGACCAGGGGGCCGGCGAAGGCGTCGCGCGGAGATCGCCGCTCGACGTAGTGCGTGTCGTCGAGCCACGTCAGGCCGAACGGGGCGTTGCCGTCGAAGTTGACCCGCCGCGCCGGGTCGAAGATGTCGGCGATGGTCAGCGTGCGCTGCTGGGCCCCGACGGCCGCCGGAAGAACGGTCAGGCACGCGGCCGCCGCCATGACCAGCAGTGCGGGCGCGAATGTGCGTGGCCGGGCCCCGGCGCCGAGGCGCTCGCCGGAACGCGACTCATGCCCGAAAGCGACGCGGTCGAAGGGTCGTGCAGAACTCATGGAACAGCCTCCCGGCCGGTATAATTCGCGGAACACTGCATTGTATAGCGGCCGGTTTCCCGGCGCCGGAGGAACTCCATGACCTGCCTGCGATTCGTTGTCCTGTCGATCGTCGTCGTGCTGGCCGGTGTCTCGACCCAGGCGCTCGCGGAGCTCCACGAAGCGCCGTCCGCGGCGGCCGCCCAGGAGGCCGAGCGCCCGTACCTGCTCGAACGTATCGGCGACGCCGCGATCGGACAGATCTACGCCGACGGCTTCGAGGGGCTGGATCTGCGCGAGAAGGTGCTGATCTGGCACCTGTACAACGCGGCGCTCGCCGGCCGCGACATCTTCTACGACCAGCGCTACGTCCACAACCTGGACATGCGTGAGACGTTCGAGGAGATCCTCGCGCACGCCGCCGGCGTCGAGGCGGCGACGCTCGAAACGATCCACCGCTACGCCAAGCTCTTCTGGATCAACACCGGGCCGTACAACAACCTCACGGCGCGCAAGTTCACGCTCGAGACGACGCCCGAGGCGTTCCGCGCCGCCGCGCACGCGGCCGCGGCGGCGGGGGCCAGCTTTCCGACCCGCGACGGCGAGAGTCTGGACGCGCTGCTCGACCGCCTGGAGCCGCTCTTCTTCGACGCCGGCGTCGATCCCATCCTGACCAACAAGACGCCGGCCCCCGGCGACGACATGCTGCTGTCGAGCGCCAACAACCTGTACGACGGCGTCTCGATGGCCGATCTCGAAGGCTACGACGAGCAGTATCCGCTGAACTCGCGGCTGGTCAAGCGCGACGGCGAGCTCGTCGAGGAGGTCTACCGGATCGACGACGGCGGCAAGTACGCGCAAGAGCTGACCGAGGTCGTCCGGCACCTGGAGGCCGCGATTCCCTTCGCCACCCGGCCGATGGCGGCGGCGCTCGAGGCGCTGATCACCTGGTACCGCACCGGCGAGCCGCTGGACCGGCGCGCCTACGACATCGCTTGGGTCGCCGATCGGGAGTCGCCCGTCGACACGATCAACGGCTTCACCGAGGTATACATGGACGCGCGGGGGGCCAAAGGGGCCTGGGAGGCGCTGGTCTACTACGTCAACCGCGAGAAGACCGAGACGATCCGGACCCTGGCCGAGCACGCGCAGTGGTTCGAGGACCGCATGCCGTGGGATCCGCGCTACCGAAAGGCGGGCGTGCGGGGCATCACCGCCAACGCCATCGACGTGGTGATCGAGATCGGCGACGCGGGGCCGGTCACCCCGATCGGCATCAACCTGCCGAACGACCAGACCGTCCGGGAGCAGTACGGCAGCAAGTCGATCTCGCTGTCGAACGTAATCGAGGCCTACGACCTCTCGGCGCCCGCGGCCTACCGTTCGGAGTTCACCTGGGAGGAGGCCGAGACGGCGCGGGCCGAGCGGTGGGGCAGCCTCGCCGGCGACATGACCACGAACATGCACGAGGTCATCGGGCACGCCTCGGGACAGCTCGCCGAGCGCCTCGGCGGCAACGCGCAGCCGTTCCTGCGGGAGCAGTACTCCGCGCTGGAGGAGGCCCGCGCCGACCTCATCGCGCTGTACTTCATCGCGGACCCGAAGCTGGTCGAGATCGGCATCTTCGACGCCGAGCACCAGGCGGACATCGTGCTGGCGCAGTACGAGGCGTACGCCCGCAACGCCATTCTGCAACTCCGTCGCGTCCGCGAGGGCAACCAGCTCGAGCAGGACCACATGCGCAATCGGCAGATGGTGGTCCACTGGCTCATCGAGAACACCGACGCCATCGAGGTGCGCCGGCGGGACGGCAGGACCTACAACGTCGTGACCGACGCCGAGGCGTTCCGCGCCGGCGTCGCCACCCTGCTCGCCGAGGTGCAGCGGATCAAGTCGGAGGGCGACTACGACGCGGCCCGGTCGCTGTTCGAGACCTACGGCATCCGCTTCGATCCGGCGCTGCGCGACGAGGTGCTCGAGCGGGTCGCCCGCGTCGACCTGCCGTCCTACACCGGCTTCGTGATGCCGAAGCTCGAGGCGGTGACGGCCGCCGACGGCTCCATCACCGACGTCGTCATCTCCTACCCGCAGGACTTCACGCAGCAGATGCTGGAGTACTCGGGGAAGCGGTAGCGCGCACTCACGGCGAGCCGGCACGAAGCTTCATGCGCGAAGGTTTCCTGCGCCGCCGGCCTACCGTCCGGTGAGCAGCTCGCGCAGCCGCAACACGCCCTCGCTGGCCGGGCCGACGACCGGGGCCGGGTGCGCGGCGGCGCTGCCGGGCAGGATCCGCTCCATCGAGAACTGCGCGAACAGTATGGCCGTCCCGTCGTCGATGGCCCGGACCGCGTCGAGCACGAGCTCGTCGTGGCGCGCAGGGTCGCCGCCCACCAGCGCGTCGAGGGCGCCGTCCACCGCCGAACGGGTGATCGACAGCGGGTGCGACCGCCGGGACGCCTCCGCCTCGATCTCCGCCGACAGCAGCACGGAGGAGTCCGGCGCCGTCGACATCACGTGCAGCGGCCGGTCGAGGGAGAACGCGCGCTCGACGATGCCGTCGAACGACGTCATCACCGGGATGTCCATTCCCTCGCGCGCCCGCTTGGTCATGTCGCCGAAGAACGACCCGGTGACGATGATCGCCTCCGCGCCGGTCGACGCGCTGTACTTCACGAGCCGGTCGACGCGGGCGCCGAGCTCCGCGTCGTCGGCCGACCCGCGGCTGCGGTCGAGGTAGAGCGAGCCGTCGAGCAGATGGGCGACGTCGGCCGCCGACCAGTTCCGGTCGAAGGCGGTCTGCGTCGTCGGTATCGCGTTCATCAGCGCGTGGATGGCGCCGATCCGGTAGCGTCGCTGCTGGGTCATGCCGCGCTCCAGTGTCCGGATTCCCCGGTCGTCAGTTGGCTGCCGCGTACGACTTGCTGAAGCCGTTGCGGCTGTTCGTGGTCTCTTGCCCTCGCTGTGAGCGTCGATGAACCCGGCTCCGGCGTTGAGCAACGCAGGTTGACGATTATAGGCGGATCGTGGGACTACCGCAGCCAGCCCGGCGGGACCCCGGCGCGGCGCGCCGCCTCGCGGATGTCGCGGACCTCGTGCTCGAAGCGCTCCGCTTCCGCCTGCGTGCGCTCGAGCTCCGCCAGCGCCTCCGCGCGTTGTCGTTCGACGACCCGCCGCCGGGCGGGATCGTCCATCCCGGTGAACTGCGCCCACAGCCCGTCCGCGCGGTTCTGAAGCGCCGAGGCCATCAGCTCGGCGCGCTCCCGTGCCTGCCGCGCCGCGGTAGCGCGCGCGCGCCAGTCGTCCTCGCCCGGGAGGTCGCCGGTCTCCGCGGCTACGGACCCGGTTGCCGCCCCGCTGTCGTCCACCCCGCGGCCGGCGTGCCCGGTCCCGGCATCGGCCTCCTGCAGGTCCGCCGCCGGGAGCGCGCCGATGGTCAGCCCGCCGCTGTCGCGCAGGTCGTCGTTCGTATAGATCCTGGAGCGTTCCCCGGGTGGAATCGCGTCGCGCCGCGCCTTCTCCCGCCGGGCGACTTCGAGCAGCGTCTGTGCTCCCGCGCCGCCGGCCGCCAGCGTCAGAAGCAGGGTCGCGGCGGCCGTCCGAATGATCTTGCGCTTCACGAGGTCCTCCTCTTCGATTACGGTCGACTGCAGAATGCGTGCCGTACCGGGCGATGGGCGGCCGATCTTGCCGCAGGCGGAACGCAGGTCGCCCGCCGGCGCGCGGTAGAATGAGACCGGCCCGCGCTCGTCCCGCGGGTGCGCAACGTTGGGCCGGCGAAGGTCGTCTATTCTCATCGGACGTTGCGCCGGTGTCATCGGACGTTGCGCCAGATGATGGCAGGCTGGTGCCGCGCCCCGAAGAAAGCGTCTCATGAACGTCGGCATCGTCTGCTACGCATCGGTCGGGGGCAGCGGGATCGTCGCCACGGAGCTCGCAAAGGGTCTCGCGCGGCGCGGCCACGAGGTGCGGCTCATCAGCAGCGAACCGCCGGTGCGGCTGGGAAACTTCCAGGCGGGGCTGGCGTTTCACGCCGTCCGGACGCCCGGCTACCCCTTGTTTCGGGAGCCGCAGTACCTGTTGACCCTCGCCAACAAGATAGTCGAGGTCTGCCGCGAGGCGCAGCTCGACATCATCCATGCCCACTACGCCGTGCCGCATGCGACCGCCGCCTATCTCGCGCGGCAGATCCTGGCCGCGTCCGGCGAGGGCCACGTGCCCCGGGTCATCACGACGCTGCACGGCACGGACGTCACCCTGATCGGCAGCGACGCGTCCTACCTGGAGACCGTCGCGTTCTCCATCGACCAGTCGGACGGCGTCACGACCGTCTCCGGCAGCCTGCGGGACGACACCTACCGCCAGCTTCCGGTGCGGGCGCGGATCGAGGTCATTCCCAACTTTCTCGACTGCCGGGACCACCGGCGGATCGCAGACGAGGGCCTCGCGTCCCGTTACCGCGGTGGCCGACCCGACACGAAGCTGGTGATTCACGTCTCGAACTTCCGGCCGGTCAAGCGGGTCGGAGCGGTCGTGGAGCTCTTTCGCCGCATCCGCGAGCAGGTGCCGGCGCGGTTGCTGCTGGTGGGTGACGGCCCCGACCTGTCCACGGCCTGCCGCCGCGCCCGGGAGCTGGGTCTGGCGGGCGACGTCGAACCGCTGGGCGAGCAGGAGCTGGTGGTGCCCCTCCTGTCCGTGGCGGACCTGTGCCTGCTGCCTTCGGCGCAGGAGAGCTTCGGCGTCGCTGCGCTCGAGGCCATGGCGTGCTCGGTCCCGGTGGTCGCGTCGCGGGTGGGCGGTCTGCCCGAGGTGATCACCGACGGCGAGTCGGGCTTCCTGCGCGACCCGGAAGACCTCGACGGCATGACCGCGTGCGCGGTCCGGTTGCTGACCGACGCCGCGCTGCATCGCCGCATCGCGGCCGGCGGTTGGCGGAGGGTGCACGATCACTTCTGCGCCGAGGAGGTCGTGCCGCGCTACGAGGCGTTCTACAAGGCCGTGCTGCTCCAGGACGCGGCGGCGGTCCGGGACGGTGCGGCGATTCCGGCGCAATCCCCCGGATCCTGACGCGTCGTTATACTGGGAGAACCATGCACATCCATCGATTCGCAGCCGTGGTCGGGGCGATGCTTGCGATAGGAGCCGGCGGTTTCGGGACAGCGGCCCACGCGCAGCCGCTCGCGTCGGGCGAAGGGCGGGAGGCGCTCGGAGTCGCCCTGCGCCAGCTCAACAGCACCGGCTCCTTCATGTCGATCGTGGCCCATCCCGACGACGAGAACAATGCTCTGCTGGCCCGATTGTCGAGAGGGGAGGGTCACCGGGCCGTGCTGCTGTCGGCGACGCGCGGCGACGGCGGCCAGAACGAGATCGGCGCCGAGCTGTTCGATGCCCTGGCCGTGCTGCGCACCGAGGAGCTGCACGCCGCGCACCGGCTGGACGGCGCCGAGCAGTACTTCACGCGCGCCGTCGACTTCGGCTACTCGTTCAGCATCGAGGAGACCTTCGAGCGGTGGGGCCGCGAGGAGATCCTCGGCGACTTCGTGCGGATGATTCGCACCATCCGCCCCGATGTCGTCTCCGCCCTGCCGCCGGGAGGCCGCGGCGGGGGCCAGCATCACCAGGCGTCGGCCGTGCTCGCCCACGAGGCGTGGCACGCGGCGGCCGACCCGGACCGCTTCCCGGAGCAGATCGCCGAGGGGCTGGCCCCCTGGCAGGCGTCGAAGTTCTACTTCCGCGTCGGCTTCCCCTTCGGGATGGGGGGCGGCCCGCCGGGATTCCGTTCCCGATCCAGACCGGATCCGGACGTGGCCACGGTCGACCTCGCCGGCTACGACCCGCTGCTCGGCACGACCTGGGCGGAGATCGGCAGCCGCGCGCGCGGCATGCACAAGTGCCAGGGCACCTCCCAGTTGGTCGCGCTGCCGTCGGGCGCGGCCGGCGGGCGGTATCGCCTCGTGGAGACGACCATCGCGGAGCAGTCGGCGGCGGTGGAGACCTCCCTGTTCGACGGCGTGGACACATCAATCACAGGGCTGGCGCGCTTCGCCGGCGAGAATCCGCCCGGCGAGCTCGTGTGGACGCTGGAACTGATCGGCCGCTATGCATCCGACGCCCTGCGGGCCTTCGAGCGCGGCGATGGACGATTCCACATGGCTGCCGGGGGGGCGGCCCGCAGGTCCGGGCCGGGGCACCAGCCGCTGATCGAGGGGCTGGAAGCGGTGCGCGATCTGCGCGCCCGCCTCGCCGGACTGGGGTTGTCCGCCGACGCCCGGCGGGAGATCGATTTCCGGTTGGCGGCCAAGGAACGCCAGTTCGAGCGGGCGGTCCTGCTCGACTTCGCGGTGTCCATCGACGCGTTCGCGGACGACGGCGTCGTGACGCCCGGCCAGTCGGTGGAGGTGACCGTGCGGGCGGCGAACCACGGCGCCGGCGGGGGCGGCTCCGGGGTGACCGTCCGCGATGTCAGTTTCCTCGGCTTCGACGGCGAGGCGGCGTGCGAGAGCGCGCCGATCGGCGCGGGCGGCGTGTACGTCTGCGATCAGCAGGTGCGGATGCCCGCCGCCGCGCGGACCACCGACATCCACTGGAGCCATGTCGAAGGGGCGGACCGTTACGCCCTGGATCCGGACGTGCCGTTCGGGCTGCCGTTCCGCCCGACGCCGTTCCGGGCGGTGGTCGAGATCGAGCTGGGGGGGCGGGCGCGCCTGGCGGTGGAGCGGCCCGTCCGCTACCGCTACGTCGACGACGTATTCACGGCCGAGAAGCGGATGGACCTGCAGGTGGCGCCGCGTTTCGCCGTCTCCATGACGCCCGACATCGCGATCATCCCGACCGGGTCCGGTGCCGTGCGTGAGGTCCGCGTAACGGTGACGAACACCGCCCCGGAGGCGGCCGAGGGCTCCGTCACCCTGGATCTGCCCCGGGGGTGGAGCGCGACTCCGGCGACCGTGCCGGTGCGGTTCTCGCGCGAGGACGAGTCGCGCACGGTGCGCTTCAGCGTGGAGGCGGGCGGAGCGGCGGCGGGCGAATACAGCGTGAGCGCGGCGGTCGTGAACGGCGGCGAGAGGTTCGAGCGCGGCTACCAGGTCATCGAGTATCCCCACATCGAGCGGCGGCACCTCGGCCGCTCGGCCAGCGGCTCGTTCAAGGTGATCGACGTGGCCATCGCGCCGGATCTGCTCGTCGGCTACGTCGAGGGCGTCGGCGACGCCGTGCCTCCGGCGATCGAGCAGCTCGGAGCACGGCTCGAGTTCATCGACGCCGACGATCTGGCGTGGGGCGACCTGTCCCGTTTCGACGTCATCGTCACCGGCGTACGCGCCTACGAGCGGCGGCAGGACCTGCGCGCGAACAACGATCGGCTGCTGGAGTACGCGGACAACGGCGGCACGGTCATCGTGCAGTACAACAAGTTCGAGTTCAACCAGGCGCAGTACGGTCCGTATCCGGCCGTCGTCAGCCGTAACCGGGTGACGGACGAGGCGGCGCCCATCCGTATCCTCGCCAACGATCATCCCGTGTTCGCCTGGCCCAATCCGATCGGTCCGGCGACCTGGGATCAATGGGTGCAGGAGCGCGGCCTGTACTTCCTCGGCGAGCGCGACCGGCGTTACGCCGATCTGGTCGAGCTCGAGGACACGTTCGAGTACAACCCCGGTCTCAAGCGCGGGGCCCTGGTCGAAGCGGAGCCGGGCCGCGGGCGGTGGATCTACGTCGGGCTCGGTCTCTGGCGGCAACTTCCCGCGGGAACGACCGGTGCGTACGCCCTGCTGGCGAACCTGCTCAGCCTGGGGACCGAAAGGTAGGAGTCTGCGTCGCAGAAACCGCGCAGACGACGCAAGGCGGGAGATGGTTCCCGCCCCGAACCGCGGCCGATCAGGGGCGGCCGAGCAGGTAGACTTCTCCGCCCGGCGTAGCGGCGCCGCCGGCCGGCTCCAGGGTCACGGCCGCGGGGACGGGTCCGGTCACGCCCTCCGGCGGGGTGACGGCCGCCATCACGCGGCCTTCGGCGTCGGCCGACAGAATCGCTGCGCTCAGCGGCGAGGCGTCCGGGATGAGCCAGAGCTGGTAGACCCGTCCGGGCGGTACCGGCGGCAGGCCGGTTGCCGTGAGCAGCCCGCCCTCGGTGGTGCTCCAGAACAGGCGTCCGCGGGCATCGGGAGCGACCGGCTGGCCGTCGAGATCGAGCGGCTGCACGTCGCTGGCCGTAAGGACGCGCGCTCCTCCCCGGAGCCCATCGGCGACACGTTGCGCCGCCGCCGTCTCCAACTCCGCGATGCGAGCCTGGGTATTGGCCGCGTCGAGGTTCTCCTGCAACGCAGCGGCCAGGTTGGCCTGCCGGGCCGCGAACAAGCCCAGGCCGCCGGCAACGACCAGGCTTCCGGCGGCGAGCGACAGCATTGCCCAGCGCCCGCCTTTCTTCTGCGCGCCCGGCGTCGGCTTCGGCATGGGTGGGGTCGGCTCCTGTTCGGTCGGCTTCGATGCGGGCTGCTTCCGCTCTTCGAGAGGCGGAGTCGGCGCCAGGGGCGCGGTCGTCTCGAGGAGCGGCGGGCGTTCGCCGGCTCCGGCCGCGTGAGCGGCGCTGCCGACCTCATCGGCGGGCTCCGCGCCGCCACCCGCGTCGACCGGTTCGGACCTGCCGCCGTCATCCACGGGATCGGGAAGCGGTGCGCCGGTCACGCTCTCGATGACCCTTGCGCGCAGCTCGGCCGGCGCCTCGTGCGGCGACACAGCCAGGGCGAGCCCCCGCGCGACGGGCAGCAGCGACAGCACCTCGTCCACGGACTCGCGGTGCACCTCGAGATGGGCTTCGAACGCCCCCCGCTCGCTCGCGTTCAGTGCGCCGAGCGCATAGAGGCCGGCCAGATTGCGGGTCGGAGGCATGTCGGGCCGCGGCTCGCTCGTGCGCGGGCCCGCGGGGGCGCGGCCAGCAAGACGATCGAGCCCGCTCCGGATGCGCGCATTGGCAGTCTCGGCGGCTTCCTCGAGCCCGGCCGCGATCTGCGAGATGGTCAGGCCTTCGAAATACGCGAGCTCGAGGGCGAGCCGTTCCAGGGGCGGCAGTCCGCGGAACGCCGCGCGCAACCGTGGAGCTTCCTCCGACGGGCTGTCGCCGGTGCTCGGGCCCTGGGCCGGATCGGGCACGTGCAGGGTCGCAACGTCTCCCGGTCGAGCGCCGCCCGCCTCCCCGTCGGAGGGAGGCGCGTCGCGCCCGGCAGTCTCGGCGGCCGGCGGCGCGGCCTGATCGGTCGCACGGCTCGCCCGCACGTGATCGATGGCGCGAATGCGCGCCGCCGCGAGCACCCGCTGGGCGCCCGGCGCCGGCCTGCCCGGATGACGTTCGGCCTGCGACCAGGCGGCGGTGAAGACCCCGCGCACGATTGCTTCCGCGTCGGCCGGCTCACCCGTGATCCGCATCGCCAGCGAGTAGATCGCGTCGGCATGGCGGTCGTAGAGGGCGGCGAGCGTCCGGGCGTTGCCGGCCTCGAGCCGCAACGCCGGCTCACCGTCGCGTGGCAACGGACGCATCTCCGATCCTCGGTCCGCTGGCGGATGCATCATTTCGAGTCGACGACGATTCTATCCGAACGGCCGGCATCCGACATGGGCAGGGCCGGTGCCGCGGGCGCCGCCAGTCTGCGCCGTGGACGGCGTAGACTATGGTCAGGCCCGGTTGGGCGGCGATCGGCGGCCGCAGAGCCAGCTTGTGGTCGCGTTCGGCGACGACTGTGGGGCCAGGGCTGAGAATGACCGGAAGCAGGAGGACTGCGATGCAAGCTGTGGACCGGGCGATGAGACGACGAGAGTTTCTGGCGAGCGGATCGGGGGCCCTCGTGGCCGCGGCCTTCACACGCACCGCTGCGTTCGCCCTCCCGCCGGCGGGCCAGGAGTTGAGCGACCGGGTGCGCGGGGTCCGGGCGATGACCTTCGACGTTTTCGGCACGGTGGTCGACTGGCGTACCAGCATCACCCGCGAGGGTGAGGCGGTGGGACGCGCGAAGGGCATCGAGGCGGACTGGGCCGCGTTCGCCGACGACTGGCGGGCGGGCTACGGGCCGGCGATGGGACGGGTGCGCCGCGGCGAGCTGGGCTGGACCAAGATAGACGTTCTGCATCGGATGATCCTCGACGAGCTCGTGCCGAAGTACGGCCTCGAGAGCCTCAGCGAGGACGAGCTGGACCACCTGAACCGCGCCTGGCACCGTCTCACGCCGTGGCCGGACACCGTCGAGGGGCTCACGCGGCTGCGAGAGCGCTACGTTCTGGCGTCGCTGTCGAACGGGAACGTGGCGCTGCTCGTCAACATGGCGAAGAACGCCGGGATCCCCTGGGACGCGGTGCTGTCCGCCGAGCTCGCGCGTCACTACAAGCCCGACCCGGAGGCCTACCTGACGGCCGCCGATCTGCTGGGACTCGAGCCGGGGCAGGTGATGATGGTCGCCGCGCACAAGGGCGATCTGCGCGCTTCCGCCCGGATCGGTTTCCGCACCGGCTACGTGCCGCGCCCGACGGAGTTCGGGCCGAACGTGGAGCGGGATCTGACGCCGGACCCCGATTTCGACCTGGTGGCCACCGACTTCAACGACATGGCGGCCCAGCTCGGGCTCTGAGAGCCTCTCGCGCGGGCGGACCGTCACGGCGTCGCGGTTCGGGGCGGTCCGTCAGTAGCGCGTCGTGCGCTCGACCCATGCGCGCATGTCGTCGAGCACGTTGGCGACCGCCGCGCGTCGTCGGCGCAGAGCGCCGCGGGCGCGCAGCGGCATCCGGCGCAGCGTGAAGAAGGCGCGGGTGGTGCGCCAGACGGCCGCTTCCCGCTCGACGGCCAGCGTGCCGAGGGCGGCCAGGGCCACGAGTCCGAAGCCGGTGGCCACGCCGGTCGCGGTCCCGGCTTGGGCGCCGGCCAGCGAAGCGATAGTTGCGATCCAGGCTCCGTGGAGGCGGCCCCCGCCGCGGCCGGAATCCGCTGGTCGGGGTCGCGCTCGCGGAGTCCGAACCGGGCCAGGCTGGCCAGGTGCTCCTCGACCAGCCGCATCAGCTCGGCCAGCCGCGCGGGGTCCTGCTCGCGCAGCCTGGCCATTCCCGCGGCGATCAGGCGGCGGCGGCCGAGCCGCTCCCGCGCGTCGCGCGACGCGCCGCGGGCGGCCGCGTAGAGGCGGTCGATGCGCTCGACGATCGGCAGGTCGTGCCGCGGCTCCGCCTCGACCATCAGGCGCTTCAGCCGCTGCTCGATCCGGTCAGTGAGGGTCCGCACCGCGGCGGCTTCGTCGTTCCCGTAGCTCGCGACCAGGTCCGCGTAGTCCACCGGGCGCCCGAAGACCGCCAAAGCGCGGGAGCGGAACCGTGCCAATGCGTCGAAGTTGAGCCCTACCGGCACGATGGTCACCGGGTGCCCCGCCGCGCCACTGTTGAGCACCATGCGGGCGGCGCCCGTCCGCAGCGGCTCGAGCCGGCCGTGCGCGTGGCTGGTGCCCTCCGGGAAGAGGCAGATCGCCTCGCCTGCCGCCAGCGCCGCCGCGACTGCCGAGAACATCTCCACGTTGCGGGAGGTGTCCACGCCCGGATCCATCTTCCGGTAGACCGGAATCGCGCCCGAGCGGCGGATCAGCGGGCTCAGCGGATGCCATGCGAAGAGCGTGGACTTGGCGAGGAAGCGGACGCGCCGTCCCGCCGTCGTCTGGATGACCGCCGGATCGATGAGGGTGTTGGGATGGTTGGCCACCAGCAACAGCGCGCCGTCCGGCAGGACGCCGCCGATGCGGTCGACCCGGTAGTAGGCGTACACGGCCAGCCGGCCGAATCCCCAGACCCAGGATTGCGGCGGCGTCGTCCCGGCGGGCGCGGACCGTGCGGCCGGCATGTTTCCCCTACTTCCGCCGGATGGCCGCGAAACGGAGCCGGACGTAGTCGGCCACCCAGCCGCCGTCGGCCGTTCCGAGCACCGGCTCGAGGCGCTCGCGCATCTCGCGCAGAACCGCCGGCCGGTCGCCGTTCGGGACGCCGGCCAGGAAGGGCTGGGCAAACGTCTCCAGCCAGTCGGTCACGTCGGACGGCAGCGGCGTCGGGCGCGGAAACAGGCGGATCGAGTCGACCTCGAAGCCGTTGGCGTGCAGGCGCTCGCGATACTCGTCCACGGTCGGGAAGTACCATGGATTCAGGCGCTCGGCGTCGAGCCTGCGCTTCGCGAGGACCTCGCCGAAGGCGGCGCGGATCGACGCGACGCAACCGTGGCCGCCGAGCTCCGCCACGAGCCGGCCGCCGGGGGCGAGGGCCCGGTGGATGGCCGCCAGCGCCGCGTCCGGCTCCCGGATCCAGTGCAGCACGGCGTTGCTGAACACCGCGTCGAACTCCGCATCGAAGTCCAGGGCGGCAACGTCGGTCACGCGCGCGTCGAGCCCGCGCGCGCGCGCCGCCTGCACCTGTTCCGGGCTGGCGTCGATGGCCACGACGCGGCAGCCGGCATCGACCAGCTTCTCCGTCAGCGCGCCGTCGCCGCAGCCGACGTCGAGCACGCGCTCGCCCGGCCGCGGGTCGAGCAACTCGACCACCGGCGCCCCGAGGTCCGACACGAACCGCGCGTGCGTGGCGTACCGATCCGGGTTCCAGACCTGCATGGATGCTGTTCGTCCCGCCCTGCCGTCCAGCGCCGCGGGAGTGGCGTCGTGGCGCGCGACGGCTGCTGCATGATACAGCCGTCGCGGGAGGAACACGGGCTCGGGCGCAAGCGGTTGCTCGCCACGCTGCTCGCGGCCTCATCGCGCGGTCGTTCCCGGCGGGGTGGCGTCGAGCCGGCCGGTGTAGATGGCCATGCCGACCACCGCGTCGATGCCCGCCGCGTCGAGCCGGTCGATCTCGTCACGGGTGGTGATGCCCCCCGCCGCCGTCAGCCGCCGGGACGTCGCGTCGCGGACGGACAGGATGGCTTCCATGTCGGTCCCCTGCATCAGCCCTTCCTTGTCCACGTGCGTGTAGAGGAACTCGCCGCACCACGGCTCGAGCGCGCGGACCGCCTCGACCGCGGTGAGCGGCGTGGCCTCCCGCCAGCCCTTGACGACGACCCGCCCACCCTTGCTGTCCACGGCGGCGATGATCTTCTCGGGGCCGACCGCCTCGGCCAGCGCCGCGGCGAAGGCGAGGTCGGGCCGGCCGTCGCGGAACAGCGACGAGCCGACGATGACCGCGCCGGCGCCGTAGCCGAGCACGGCGCGCGCCCGGCCGGCCGGGCGGAACCCCCCCCCCCCCGCCGCGGGGGGCGCCGCGGCGCGCCCGGCCGACCGGGCGAACCCCCCCCCCGACGCGGCAGGCGAGCCGCGGCGCAATCGACTGTACCAGCGTGTCGTTCGTGCCGGAGCCCATCGCGGCGTCGAGGTCGATGACCTGCACGCGCGGGAAGTCCCGGAACCGCCGCACCCACCCCTCGACGTCGTCCGAGGCGATGGCCGTCCGCTCGCCCTGGACGAGCTGCACGACCTGGCCGCCCTTGAGATCTATCGATGGAATCAGCACGGTTGCCTCGTTCCTGCCGCGGTTCCTCTCAAGCGGACGGCTCGGCGCCCCCGGTGCGCGCCCAGCGCCCCATCCGCACCGGGATGCCGCGCTCGTGGAGGTGCTGCTTCAGGTCGGCCACCGCGTGCTCGGCGTAATGGAAGATCGACGCCGCGAGCGCCGCGTCCGCCTTCCCCGCCGTGAACACGTCGACGAAGTGATCGAAGGTGCCGGCGCCGCCCGACGCGATGACCGGGATGGAGACCGCCTCGGAGACCGCCGCGGTCAACTCGCAGTCGAAGCCGCTTTTGGTGCCGTCGCGGTCGATGGAGGTCAGCAGGATCTCGCCGGCGCCCCTGTCGGCCGCCTCCCGCGCCCATTCCACCGCGTCGCGCTCGGTCGCCTGCCGCCCGCTGCGCACGTATATCCGGAACCCGCCGCCCTCCCGCTTGGCGTCGATGGCGACGATCACCGCCTGGCTGCCGTAGCGGCGGGCGAGAGCGGTCAGCAACTCCGGCCTCGCGATGGCGGCGGTGTTCAAGCTCACCTTGTCGGCCCCCGCCTCGATGGCGGCATCGGCGTGGGCCTCATCGTTGATCCCGCCGCCGACGCACAGCGGCAGGAAGATCTCCTGCGCCACCGCGTGGATCGTCCGCGCCATCGCCTTGCGCTTCTCGATGGTCGCGGTGACGTCGAGGATCACCACCTCGTCGATGCCCTCGCGGTTGTAGCGCCGGGAAAGCGCGGCCGGATCGCCGGCCGATCGCAGCCCCTCGAAGTTGATGCCCTTGACGACCTGCCCGTCGCGTACGTCCAGGCAGGCGATGATGCGCTTGGACAGCATCAGGCGGCCATCCGATCGAGGACGTTGCGGAAGAGACGCAGGCCGACGTCGCCCGACTTCTCGGGATGGAACTGCATGCCGACGAGGCGCTCGCGCTCGACGACGCTCGCGAATTCGATGCCGTAGGTGGTCGAGCCGATGCACTCGGGGCCGACCGGAGCGGCATACGAGTGCGTGAAGTAGACCTGGTCGCCTTCCTCCACGCCGTCGAGCACCCACGAGTCGCGGGTCCGGTGCAGGCTGTTCCAGCCGACGTGCGGCACCTTGAAGAGCGCGCCGCCGGCGGGACCGGCCGGGTCCGGATGCTCGATGAGCCGGCAGCGTCCCGGCAGCGCGCCGAGGCCGGGCACCCCGGGCGCCTCCTCGCTGCCTTCGAACAGCCACTGCAGGCCGACGCAGATGCCGAGCAGCAGGCCGCCGCGCTCGAGCACGCCGGCGATGGCGCGGCGCCAGTCGGCGTCGAGGGCGGCGGTCACCTCGAAGTTGCCCACGCCCGGGACGATCACCGCGCCGGCCCCGGACAGCGCGGCCGGTCCCGCCGGCGTCTCGAAGCGCGCGCCGAGGTGGGTGAGCGCCTTGCGCACGGACGTGAGATTGCCGGCGTCGTAGTCGATCAACGCGATGCTCACAGCAGCTCCTTCGTGCTCGGCAGCATCTCGCCGAGCTGCCGGTCGCGCGAGCAGGCCACCCGCAGCGCCCGCGCGAACGCCTTGAACAGCGCCTCGATCTGGTGATGGCTCGACCGGCCGTACAGCACTTTCACGTGCACGTTGGCGCGCGCCCCCTGGGCGAAGCCGTCGAAGAAGTCGTGGACCAGCTCGGCCTGCAGGTCGCCCACGCGCTCGACGGCCAGGTTCAGGTCGGTCACCGCGTGGACGCGTCCGCTCAGATCGACGGCGGCCACTCCGAGCGTCTCGTCCATCGGCATCACGAAATAACCGGCCCGGTTGATACCCCGCTTCGATCCGAGCGCCTGCGTCACCGCCTGCCCGAGGGCGATGCCGACGTCCTCGACCGTGTGGTGCTGGTCGACGTCGAGGTCCCCGGTCGCCCGCAGCGTCAGGTCGAACGCCCCGTGCCGGGCCAGCAGCTCGAGCATGTGGTCGAAGAACCGGATGCCGGTGCTGACGGTGTACCGCCCGCTGCCGTCCAGCGCGAGCTGCATCGCGATCTGCGTCTCGGTCGTCTCGCGGGTGATCGTTGCCTGCCGCGTGTCGGCCGCCGCGTCGTTCGTGCTCAACCGCCCTCCTCCCGGCCGCCGGTTTCCGGTCTCGACCTCCTGCCTCGGGGCGGCGGCAGCACCCGCCGCGCCACCGACGCGGCGTGGGCGTGGAGTCCCTCCGCGTTGGCCAGCGAGATCACGCTCGGCGCCAGGCCGCGCAGGCCCTGCCGGGTCAGCCGCTGCACGCTGTTCACGCGCACGAAGTCGGCCGCGCTCAGGCCCCCGCGCACCTGCGCCACGCCGTCGGTCGGCAGCACGTGGTTCGACCCGGTGGCGTAGTCGCCGGCCGCCTGTGCGCCGAAGGGCCCGACGAAGACCGTGCCGGCCCGGACCACGCGGCGGGCCACGGCCAGCGTGTCGGTCACCGCGTGCTCGGGGGCGATGGCGTTCGCCAGGCCGACGGCCTCGTCCAGGGTGGGGGTCACCACCGCGACGCCGTGGGCCGCGATCGAAGGCGCGGCGCCGGGATGCTCCTCGATCTGGGCGGCCACGGCGGCGGCCACGGCCCGCGCCAGCGACCGTTCCGGCGTCAGCAGGATCGCCCTGGCGTCGGGATCGTGCTCGGCCTGCGCCACCAGGTCCGCGGCGATCCACTCCGGATTGCCGTCGCTCGAGACGACGACGATCTCGGTCGGTCCGGCATAGAAGTCGATGGGGCAGTCGCGCGCCACCTGCGCCTTGGCGGCGGCGACGTAGGCGTTGCCCGGGCCGACGATCCGGTCGACGCGCGGAATCGTCGCCGTGCCGTAGGCGAACGCGGCGATGGCGTGCGCCCCGCCGATGCGGAACAGGCGCGAGACCTTCGCTTCGACGGCCGCCGCGAGCACCGCCGGCGCGGGGTTCGGGCAGGTCGCGATCACCTCCGGCACGCCGGCCGCCCGCGCCGGGAGCGCGGTCATCAGCAGCGACGACGGCAGCGGGTGGCGTCCGCCCGGCACGTAGCAGCCGACGCGGTCGAGCGGCGTCACCCGCTGCTCGATCACCACGCCGGGCGCCACCGTCTCGCGCCAGCCCCGGGGGACCTGCTTCGCCGACACCCGCCGGATGTGCCGCGCCGCGGTCCTGATGGCCGCGCGCACCGCGGGCGGCGTCTCCTGCGCGCCGCGCCGGATCTCGTCCGCCTCGATCTCGACGGCCCCGCGCAGGCGGTCGAACGCGCGGGCGTACTTCAGCACGGCCCGGTCGCCGCGCCGCCGCACGTCGTCGACGATCTCCGCCACCCGGCCGGCGACGTCGGGGTCGGGCGTCCGCCCGCGCTCGACCAGCGACCGCACCGCCCGCGCCTGCGACGACGCGATGATCCTCATAGGACGATCTTGTTCAACGGGTACTCGACGATCCCGTGTCCGCCGGCCGCCCGCAGGCGCGGCATGAGCTCGCGGACGTCGCGCTCCTCGAGCACGGTGGATACCGCCACCCAGCCGTCGTCCGCCAACGGGGACACGGTCGGGCGCTGCAGGGCGGGCAGCAGATCCAGGATTCCGTCCAGGTCCGTGCGCTGCACGTTCAACATCAGTCCGACCCGTCCCTGCGCCTCCATCGCCGCCCGCAGCAGCAGCGCGATGTTCTCGATCTTCGTCCGCTTCGCCGGGTCGTCGAGGGCCCGCCGGTTGGCGATGAGCTGCGGATTCGATTCGAGCACCGTGTCGATGATGCGCAGGTGGTTGGCGCGCAGCGTCGATCCCGTCTCCGTCGCCTCGACGATCGCCTCGGCCAGGTCGGGCGGCTTCACCTCGGTCGCGCCCCACGAGAACTCGACGTGGACGTTGACGCCCAGCCGCGCGAAGTACGCCTCGGTCACGCGCACCAGCTCGGTCGAGATCCGCGCGCCCTCCAGATCCCGCGGCGACCGGTACTTCGACTCTTCCGGCACGGCCAGCACCCAACGCACCTTGCGGAAGCTCTGCTTGGAATAGACCAGGTCGGTGACGCTAACCACCTCCTCGCCGGTGGCCGCCTGGTGCTCGGCGATCCAGTCGATGCCGGTCAGTCCCGCGTCGACCGCGTCGTCGGCGACGTAGCGCGCCATCTCCTGCGCCCGGATCAGGGTGCACTCGATATCCGGATCGTCGATCGTCGGGTAGTAGGAGCGGGAGCTCACGTAGATGTTGAAGCCGGCGCGCGCGAAGAGCTGCACCGTGGACTCCTGCAGCGAGCCCTTCGGGATGCCCAGACGGAGCGTCATCGCGCCGGTTCCACGATCTGCCGGTCCGCGTCCGGCGCCAGCTCGTCGAGCGTCTTGAAGAAGCAGGTGCGCTCGCCGGTGTGGCAGACGTTCCCGTCGCCCTGCCGTTCCACGCGCACGAGCACGGTGTCGTCGTCGCAGTCGGTCAGCAGACGCCTCACCTTCAGCCGGTTGCCCGACGTCTCACCCTTCATCCACAACTTGTTGCGGGTTCGGCTGAAGAAGGTCGCGAACCCCGACGCGCGGGTGCGCGCGAGTGCTTCCTCGTTCATGAACCCGACCATCAGCACCTCGTTGCTGTCGTCGTCCTGCACCACCGCCGGGATCAACCCGTCGAGCTTCGAAAAGTCCATCTGCATTCCCGTCGCACTCCCACCTGGCGCAGCCCCGCCCGCTACCGCCTTCCGCCGCTCTCGGCGCATAAAAAAAGCCTCGCCGCGTGCTCGGCGAGGCCTCGTGGTGCGTGAGCGTCTCCAGCCCGATTACGTCACGCGCAAGTCCACAGGCCCGCCCACCGGCGGGTATGGTGACCATGATGCGCATGAGGGACGCCCAGCCGCATAGCGCATAAACGGTACCCCAGCCGCGCGAATCCCGTCAACCGGCCGGGGGCGTCGCTGCGGGGGCGGATCCACGTTTTTTTGCGGAGAGTTAACGTCGCCGGAACGTGTGTGAGACGATTGGGTCCTAAACTCGACGCATCCCGAGGTGCGGGAGCGGAGACGGTGGCCGCATCCACCGTGCGCGGCGTTGGGGACCGTCCATGACAGGGGGCAGGCGATGACCAATCACGTCCGTTTCGATTCGTTGCTCCAGCGCCGGTTGGATCGTCGCGATCTGCTGACCGGCGGTCTGGCTCTGCTGGGCCTCGGCGCCGCCCGCCGCGTCTCGGGTGGCTCTCTCTTCCAGCCGTCGGTCTTTCCGCTCGGCGTGGCGTCCGGCGACCCGTCGCCCGACGGCGTCGTGCTGTGGACGCGCCTGGCCCTCGAGCCCCTCCAGGGCGGCGGGATGCCGCCGGAGGACGTGGAGGTGATCTGGGAGGTGGCGCGGGACGAGCGGATGGCCGACGTCGTCCAGCGCGGCACGACCCTGGCCAGCGCTACGCTCGGGCACAGCGTCCACGTCGAGGTGGACGGGCTGGAGCCGGGACGCTGGTACTGGTACCGGTTCCGCACCGGCGTCGACGAGAGCACGGTCGGCCGGACCCGCACGCTCCCGGCCCCGGGCGCGCCGGCCGACAGGCTCCGGTTCGCGTTCGCCTCGTGCCAGCACTACGAGCAGGGGTACTACACCGCGTACCGCCACATGATCGAGGACGATCTCGATCTCGTCTTCCACCTCGGCGACTACATCTACGAGTACGAGGGACGCGACGGGCGCGTACGAAGGCACACCGGCGACGAGATCGAGCTGCTCGACGACTATCGCAACCGGTACGCGCTCTACCGCAGCGACCCCGACCTGCAGGCGGCGCACGCGGCGTTCCCGTGGGTGGTCACGTGGGACGACCACGAGGTGGACAACAACTACGCGAACGACGTCTCGGAGGAGGAGGGGCTGCCGGCCGAGCTGTTCCTCCGGCGCCGCGCGGCCGCCTACCAGGCCTACTACGAGCACATGCCGCTCCGCCGTTCGTCGCTGCCCAACGGCCCCGACCTGCAGCTCTACCGCGCCTTCGACTGGGGCGACCTCGCCTCGTTCCACGTGCTCGACACGCGGCAGTTCCGCACCGACCAGCCGTGCGGCGACCGCCGCGGCGTCGTCTGCGACGGCATCCACGACCCGGCAGCCACGCTGCTCGGCGAGACGCAGGAGCGCTGGCTCGTGGACGGGCTCGACCGGTCGACGGCGCGCTGGAACGTCATTCCGCAGCAGATCATGATGGCGCGGGTCGACTTCACGCCGGGCGCAGGCGAGTCGTACGGGCTGGACGTCTGGTCCGGCTACGAGGTGGCGCGCCGCCGGCTGATGGAGTTCCTCGCGACGCGGCAGCCCGCGAATCCGGTCGTCCTGACCGGCGACATCCACAGCAACTGGGTGGCCGATCTCCAGGTGGACTACGGCGGCCCGGCCGCGCCGGTGGTCGGCACCGAGTTCGTCGGCACGTCCATCAGCTCCAGCGGCGACGGCGCCGACACCCGCGACAACACCGCGGCGCTGCTCGGCGAGAACCCGTGGATCCGGTTCTACAACGGCCAGCGCGGCTACGTGCGCTGCGACCTGACCCCGGAGCGGTGCCGGGCGGACTACCAGGTCCTGGAATACGTGACGCGGCCCGACAGCCCCATCTCCACGCGGGCGTCGTTCCTCGTCGAGGACGGGCGCCCCGGCGCGCAGCGGCTCTGAGTTGCATCGGCGTGCGGTGCGGTACGCTCCGGCGGCCCTATAATCGGCCGGAGCACGAACATTCGAGGTAGCGCCATGACTCACCGTTTCCTGCCGTCGTCGCTCCGTCCTCTGCCGCTCGTCCTTGCTGCCGTCCTCGTCGCTCCTGTCGCCGCGCTCGGGCAGACGGATGTCCCGCGCACCGCGGATGGCAGGCCCGATCCGTCCGGCGTCTGGAACTTCTCGACCGCCACGCCGATGCAGCGCCCCGAGGAGCTGGCCGGCAAGGAACGGCTCACGGCGGAGGAGGCGGCCGAGTACGAGGCGCTGCTGGCCGAACGCCGGCTTGCGGGAGACTCCACCTCGCCGACCGCGTCGCTCGAAGCGCGCGTCAGCTACGAGCAGGCGATCTGGTTCGAACGCGGCGACGAGCTCGCCGAGTACCGCACCTCGCTCATCGTGGATCCGCCCAACGGCCGCATCCCGCCCATGCGTCCGGAGGCCGAGGCGCGGGGGCTGGCGACGCGCGTCATGCGCGGCCGGCCGGCCGTGGGGCCGGAGGACCGCGGCCTGTCCGAGCGCTGCCTGATGGGATTCAACTCCGGGCCGCCGATGACGCCGAGCGTCTACAACAACAACGTGCAGCTCTTTCTGACGGGCGACCACTTCGGCATCCTGAACGAGATGGTGCACAACGCGCGGCTCGTGCCGCTCGACGGCCGCCCGCACGTGCCGGCGTCGTTGCGCCAGTGGGCCGGCGATTCGCGGGCGAGCTGGGACGGCGACACGCTGGTGGTCGAGACCACGAACTTCCTGCGCGAGACGTCGTTCGGCGGCTCCAGCGCCAACCTGCACCTGGTGGAGCGCTTCACCCGCACCGGGCCGGACACGCTGACCTATTCGTTCACGGCCACCGACCCGACCACGTGGGCGGGACCGTGGACGGCCGAGGTGCGGATGACCCTCAGCCCCGAGCCGCTGTACGAGTACGCCTGCCACGAGGGCAACTACTCGATGGCCAGCTCGCTGACCGGCGCGGAGGCCGTGCGGCAGGCGGAGAACGACGGGCAGTAGGCCGGCTGCGGGCACGACTCTTGCGTGTCGTTTGCACCATGTCATCCTCCGAAGCGGTTCCAGGTAGTGATGCTCGTCCGCACTCGGTGCAGTCCGACGGCGAACTCCATTCGATCGCGTCCGGACCGGCACAGTTCGTGCTTCAGTCGATCGGCGGGATGCGCGAATCGATAGGAGGGCTGAAGCAGGCGGTCGAGACCCTGACGGCACAGTCCAGGGACCAGGCGAAGAAGCTCGATACGTTGAGCCACCGGATGTATGCTGCCGGCGCCTTTCTCGCGGTCCTCACCGCCGTGCTGGCCTGGATGATGAACAATCTCGCCAGCGTGGTGCGTGCCCTCGAGGCGCTGGCCGGCACCCCCCAATGAGCTTCACCGGCTCACGCGCCGCGAGCGGGCATCGGTGAACCGATGGCTGTCGAGCAGCACGGCGCGGCGCCTGCGACCGTGCGTCGTTTGCGGTGGCAACCATGGTTGTCGCGATCTCGACCCCATTCGATCCAGGCGTCCCGCATCGGGTCGAATCTCCCGACATCCTCCGGCCTGACCGGGTCCTCGTCGGAAATGGACCGCAGCGCCCAGAACCAGTGATCTGGCTGGGACGAGAGTCGTAGATCACGTCGTGCTCGAATCCTGCGACCAAGGATGCCAAGCCGAGCGAGTGGCGGCCCTCCGACACGCTGTCAATCGACGGGCTCGATACGCAGCAGGGCGGCCGCCCCGCGCTCGGGGTCGCGGCCGAGGAAGCTGCCTCCGGTCAGCACGTACAGCAGGCCGTCGGGGCCCTGGTCGACGTCGCGGATGCGCTGCCGCAGGTCGGCCAGCAGCCATTCCCGCCGTTCTTCCATGCCCTGCCGGTTGAGCTCGATCCGTTCGAGGTGGCCGGTGCGATCGATGCGACCGGTCATCAGCGAGCCGGCGAAGAGGTCGCCGCGCCAGGCCGGAAACCGTTCGCCGCTGTAGAAGACGAGTCCGGACGGCGCGATGGAGGGGATCCAGACGATCTCGGGCTGCTCCATGTCCTCCTGCCAGGGCCGCTCCGACACGCGCGGCCCGTAGTACTCGCGCGAGTAGGAGACCTCCGGCCAGCCATAGTTGCGGCCGGGCAGGATCCGGTTGACCTCGTCGCCCCCCATCGGGGCGTGCTCGCTCGCCCAGACCTCGCCGGTCTCCGGATGAATCGCCAGCCCCATCGGGTTGCGATGACCGAGCGAGAACACCTCGGGCCGGGCGTCGTCCCGGCCGATGAACGGGTTGTCGTCCGGCGCGGCGCCGTCATCCCGCAGGCGCAGCACCTTGCCGACATGGCTCGCCGGGTCCTGCGCCAGGGGGCGCCGCCCACCGAAAGCGCCGCCCACCGTCATGTACAGCAACCCGTCGGGGGCGAATGCCAGTCGCGATGCGCCGCCGGTCATCTCCGTGTCGGCGACGACGAACACGTCCCGGACCTCGGACAGCGCAGCGCCTTCGAAGCGGCCGCGGGCCAGCGCCACCGTCGAGCCGGTCTCGGTCGGCTTCGAGTAGGTCAGGTATACCAGACGGTTCTGGGAGAAATCGGGATGCACCGTGACGTCCATGAGGCCTTCGAGCTGCCCTTGGAGCGAGACCTCGGGAATGCCGGCGATCGGGGTGGGGTCGAGCACGCCGTCGCGAATCCGCCGCAGCGACCCCAGGCGCTCGGTGACCAGCACGCTGCCGTCCGGCAGGAAGGCGAATCCCCACGGGTAGGTCAGCCCGTCGGCGACCACCGAGACGCGGATGCGCTGGCGCTGGGCGGTGTCGTAGATTACGGGTTCCTCGGGCAGTGGCACGGGGGGAATCCCGTCGGCGGCGAACGGTTCGGGCTCCGGCTGCTGCTCGGCGGGCTCCTGCGCGTCGGCCTGTTCCGTGGTCTGCTGCCCGGCGGGCTCCGTTTCGGCCCGCGGCGCCTCGACGGGTTGCTGAGCGCCGGGCGTGGCCGTCGAGAGAAGTACGCACGTCATCGCGGTCAGGAGTACGGCGGCGGTGGGACGATTCATGGCTGTTCTCCTGCCGGCTCAGCCGGCCGGCGCAATGTCGAATCCGAGCGCCGCGGCGTTGTCGCGGATGCGTTCGTCGAGCGACAGGATCCGCAGGTCCGTTACCAGGTTGCGGGCCACCAGTGCCGTGGACAGGTGGATGGCGTCGAGCGACCGGACCGGCTCGCGCGGGAAGGCCTGCCGAGACCGCGCCACGACCTCGCCGTCGATGGCCAGGACCACCCAGTGCTCGGACGCTGCGCCGAGAGTCGCGCGGCGCCTGGCGACCTCGGCGTGACTTCGCTCCCCGAGCGCCGCCGCGCGGCCGAGGACGCGGTCACATTCGATCAGCGTCAGGTCGGACGTGACCACGAGGTCGGCGGCGCCCAACGCCCGTTCCGCCCCGCCTCCGGGACGCTCGCCCAGCAACCAGGCCAGGACGGCGCTCGACTCGGCGTAGACGCTCACCGATCGCCCCGTTCCTCATCGAGCAGTCGCCGCGCGGAGCCGGAAGGCAGGAACGGTTTTTGGGACGGATAGAGGTCCGGCCGGTTCGGCCCGCCGATGCGCGCCTTGCCGGCGCGCGCGTGGCGTACGAGGCCCGGATACGTGGTGGCCGCCGGCACGCGGGACGGCTGACGCAACTCGGCCACGACTTCGCCGCGATGCGTGACCAGAATGTCCTCGCCGCGGCGGACCATCCGCAGATGCTCGCTGAGGCGGTTCTTCAACTCCCGAACGCCGACCGTTATCATGTGCCCATTGTAGCGCGTTGTGGCTACAATGCGTGCGCGGGGTTCGCGCGATTGACGCGCACAGGCGTGAGCACGATGCGTCCGCCTTCTTTGGCGACGTCGAAGTACCGCGTGCCCGGGAAGCTGGAAAGCACTTCTGCGGGAAGCGTCAACCGGTTCCTGGACGTGAGCCTGGCGAGCATCGTCGTTCTGGGGGAACGGAACAGTATCACGGCGCGGAAGGCGAAGCTCGCTCAGTCGCGCGATGCCGCATCCTCCCGGCCGATCATCACCTCGGTCGCCTTGACGATCGCGGTCGCCTCGTCGCCCCGCCGCAATCCCAGCTCGTCGACCGCGTCGCGGGTGATCACCGCGGTGAGCTGCTGATCGCCGATGCGGAGCCGGACCTGGGCCAGCAGACCTTCCCGCCGCACTTCCTCGACGATGCCGCGCAGGCGGTTCCGGCCGCTGAGAGACACCAGGACGCCGCCGCGCGACCGCCGCCCGCTCGGCGGCAGCGCCCCGCGGGATGCGAGCAGCCGGTCGATCTCGTCGTCCGCGATGCGGTAGTGGCCGCCGTCGGTCCGCGAGGTCCTGACGCTTCCCTTGTAGATCCACTGCTTGAGGGTGGAGTAGCCGACCCCGAGGCGGGCCGCCGCCTCCCGTACGGTCAGGATTGCCATGATGAATGCAGAAAGCGGTTCGAAGTCGTTTGTCAGATCGGTTGAAATGATATTAGATCGTGCGGCGCACAGGTGTGGTCCGCATGTCTGGAACAGAACGCTCGCGGCGTGTCGTACCGGCTTCGCATGCGGGGGACCGTATCGCCGGAGGCTCCGTGCACGTCGTCTCGAAGCTACACGCAGTGCAAGTCCGGGTCGCCGGACGATGCGGGCTGGTCCGGACGCCGGGGTCGATCCGGTCGCTGCCGCGGATCCCGGCTCTGGTGCGGATCCCGGCTCTGGCGCTGTTCCTCACGCTTGCGGCCGGGGGTTGCGGCCCCGCTGCCGGCGGCGGTCACCGTGACGCCGACCCGCCGACGCTGCTGGTTTCGGCCGCGGCCAGTCTCTCCGAGGCGATCGGCGCCGTTGCCGACCGGTACGAGCAGGAGCAGGGCGTTCGCATCCTGCTGAACGTCGCCGGATCGCAGATGCTCGCGTCCCAGATCATCGAAGGCGCCCCGGTCGATGTCTTCATCAGCGCCGACGTGCTGCAGATGGAGCGGGCGGCGGCGGCGGGGCGCATCGACGCGGCGCGGCGGGTGGACCTGCTCTCGAACCAGCTCGTCGTCGTCGTGCCGTCCGACCGGACTGGTACGGTGGAGGAGCCGCACGATCTCGTGAACCCGGCGATCGAGCGGATCGCCCTCGGCGACCCCGAGGCGGTGCCGGCCGGCGTCTACGCCCGGCAATACCTCGAGTCCGCAGGGCTGTGGAATGCCGTCGCAGGGCGCATCGTTCCTGCCCGCAGCGTGCGGGCGGCCCTGCGCGCGGTGGAGGCGGGAACGGTGGAGGCCGGCATCGTCTACCGCACGGACGTCCGTGCGTCGGGCGGCGCGGTGATCGCGTTCGAAGTGCCCCCGGAGGTCGGTCCGTCCATCGTCTATCCCGCCGCGGTCGCCGTCGACGCGCCCAACCCGGCGGCGGCGGTGCGCTTTCTCGATTACCTGCAGACTGCTTCGGCGCGGCGCGAGTTCGCCGCGGCGGGCTTCATCGGTCTGCCGGCGGCCGGCGAGGCGGCCTCGGAGGCGGCGCCGTGAGCCGAGCGCCTACCGTTGGCAGGCAGGCCCCGCGAGGGAGCGCGCGGTGATCTCCGCGGGGTTCGCGGTGACGAGCGCGGCGACGGAGCGCGCACGATGACCGCGGAACTCGTGCAGGTGACGGGATTCACCTTGCTGATGGCGGCGGTAGCCACCCTCGTCATGCTGCCGCCGGGCGTGGCCATCGCGTGGCTGCTCGCGCGGCGCGACTTCGCGGGGCGAACCGTCCTGGAGACCCTGGTCTCGCTGCCGCTCGTCGTCCCCCCGGTGGCGACCGGCCTGATCCTGCTGAAGCTGTTCGGCCGCCGCGGGCCGCTCGGGGCGCTGCTCGAGCCGCTGGGCGTCGACATCGTCTTCACCTGGAAGGCGGTGGTGGTCGCGATGGCGGTCATGGGGCTCCCCCTGCTCGTGCGGGCGACGCGGGCCGGCTTCGAGCAGGCGGACCGGCGCTACGAGGCGGTCGCCGCCACCCTCGGCGCCCGGCCGTGGCGGGTGTTCTGGACCGTCAGCCTCCCGCTCGCCCGGCGCGGGCTGCTGGCGGGCACGGTGCTCGGCTTCTCACGCGCGATCGGGGAGTTCGGGGCCACGATCATGCTGGCCGGCGCGCTGCCCGGCGCGCGCACGCTCTCGGTCGCCATCTACCGCAACGCCGAGCTCGGCCGCGACGCGGCGGCAATGACGCTGATTGCCGCCGCGGTGACCATCGGCTTCGCGGCCGTCTATCTGTCGAACCGGCTCGGGACCGCGACGTGAGCGGCGGCGGCGAGGCGTCGGTCGTCATCGACGTCCGGCTCCGCGCCGGCGCGTTCACCCTCGACCTGCGCGAGACCATCGCGGCGCGCACCGTCGCGCTGTTCGGGCCGTCGGGATCCGGCAAGACCACCACGCTGGACGCCGTCGCCGGCCTGCGCCGGCCCGCCGAGGGCGTGATCCGGATCGGGCGGCACGTGCTGTTCGATTCCCGGCGCGGCGTCGACGTGCCGGTCTACGCGCGCCGGGTCGGCTACGTGCCGCAGGACCTGGCGCTGTTTCCCCATCTCGACGTCCGGCGCAACGTGCTGTACGGCGCCCGTGGCCGGGCCGCGGAGGGAGGCCTGCGGCTGCGGAGCGACCAGGACGGAGGGGCCGACATCGGCGCCCTGGATCACCGGGGCGCGCACGCGTCGGTTCTCGAGCTCCTGGAGATCGACACCCTGCTGTCGCGCGCGGTGGGCGGCCTCTCCGGCGGGGAGCGGCAGCGCGTCGCCCTGGCGCGGGCCCTGATGACCGAGCCGGACCTGCTGCTGCTGGACGAGCCGCTCACGGCGCTCGACCTCGGCCTGCGCGACCGGATCCTGCCCTACCTGGAGCGGGTGCGCGACGAGGTCCGCACTCCGATGATCTACGTCTCGCACGTGGCCGACGAGGTGCGGCGCGTCGCCGACTGGGCGATCGTGCTGGAAGCCGGCCGCGCCGTCCGATCCGGCGCTCCCGACGACGTGCTCGGGGATGCCGGTGGCCGGTGATTGGTACGGGCAGAAAGAAACGCACCGGCGTCGAGCACCAGCGCGTCACGTTGCGAGCTCTCCGGCCGGAAGCTGGGCAACCACGTTGGCGCCGGCCCCGACGGTGATTACAATGTAAACACATGCCGACAATTACCCGGATCGTCCGGATAGGGAACTCCCGCGGCATTCGCATTCCGAAGGCGCTGCTCGATCAGGCCGAGCTGCCGGACGAGGTCGAGTTGCAGGCCGAGCCCGGCCGGCTCGTGGTGCGGGCGACCAGGACGCCGCGTGACGGTTGGGAGACCGCAGCGCGGGCCATGCGTGTGGCCGGTGACGACGAGCTGCTCGACCCGTCGCAGGGGAACGCCTTCGACGAGCGGGAGTGGGAGTGGTAACCCGCGGCGAGCTCGCGCGCGGCGACGTGCATCTCGTGATCCTGGATCCGACGGTCGGGAGCGAGATCCGGAAGACGCGGCCCTGCGTCGTCGTTTCCCCGAACGAGCTGAACCGTCACCTGCGCACTGCCATCATCGTGCCGCTGACCACCGGCGGACGCGCCTATCCGTGGCGGATTCCCTGCCGCTTCCAACGCCGCGCCGGCTTCGTCGCGCTGGACCAGATCCGGCCGGTCGACGTCGACCGGCTGTCGGCGCGGCTCGGGCGTCTCGCATCGCGAACCTTGGGCGACGTGCTGCAGTCCCTGCAGGAGATGTTCGCGGTGTAGCAGCCCGTCGCAAAGCCCGGCTGCATTCGAGCGGCGATCCACCCCGCTCGCGGTCACAGTTCATGCGTATCCCTTCCGCCGGCGCGCCGCTCTACGGTCGGGCGCGGGAAGCGTTCGCCGTGCGCCCGCTGAAGCCGGGATACCTGGCCGACCTGTTCCCCGCCGTCGAGGCGCGCGATCTCGTTGCGCTCTACGCGTTGTGGGGCGGAACCCTGGGAGCCGGCGCAACGCTACTGGCGGCGCAACGAGCCGGAGCACGACGTCGTCGCGCGTTCGGTCGACGGCCGGCGCCTGCTCATCGGAGAGGCGAAGGCGACGTCGCGGCCGGTGTCGCCGGCGTCGCTGCGGTTCCATCCGAGTGCGCCACGGATCGAGGGTGTCGGCGGCCTGGAGATCGTGCCGGTGGTGTTCGCGCCGCTGGGGACGACCGGGGCGGACGTCGAGAGCGGCGTGCACGTAGTCGACGCGCGGACGGTCTTCGGCGTGCTGCGGTGAATCCGAAAACCGATGCTGCCGGGTGTTGCGGCAGAGCCGTTGATATCGGCCCGTGCGAATGCGTTGTCAGGGTGAGGTCAGGCGATGCCGCGTTTGCTGCTGGTCGTGTCTTGCAGCCCTTCGAGCAGGCCTTCGACCTTTGCCATCCGCTGAGACAGATCGGCCACTTCACCACGGACGTTGCCGATCTCGCCGCGGACCCCGGTGACTTCCCCGCGGACCCCGACGATCTCGCCGCGGATCTCGTCGGTGCGCGTGTTGATCCCGGCAGGGATACCGCCCATCTCCTCGCGCAGGCTTCGGACCTCCGTGGCTGCCTCGGTCCTGCCGACGCCCATCTCTTCGCGGAGGGCGCGCGCCTCGTCGGCGACCTGGGTCCGGACAGCGCCCACGTCGGCCCTCACGCTCCCGATCTCCTCGCGCAGGCTACGGGCTTCGCTGGTGAGTTCGGTTCGCACGCCCCCGATTTCCTCGCGGAGGGCGCGCGCCTCGTCGGCGACCTGGGTCCGGACAGCGGCGACCTCGGCCCGCACGCCCCCGATCTCTTCGCGCAGGCTACGGGCTTCGTTGGTGAGCTCGGTTCGCACGCCCCCGATCTCGGTTCGCACGCCCTCGATCTCGGTTCGCACGCCCCCGATCTCACCACGGACGTAACCGGCGAGCCACAGGACGGCCGCCAGTTGCGTGCCGGCGAGCGTTGCGCCGATGCTCAGGATCGCGATGAACTCGGGACTCATGAACTCCCCCATCTTATCTTGGCCGGGCGACTTGCGCGCTGCCCGGCTTGCGACGCGACCAATGCAAGAGTGAGGCCACGACGGGAGAGCGCGGACGGCCCAGGCCGCAGCTTCTTGAAGGGCCCGGAAGATCGCGATAACTGCAACGTGCAGTCTCGCTCGCACCGGCAAGAACGGCAGCGCTCTACGCGGACGTCACAGATAGGCCGTGCCGCTCCATTCCGGCACCTGCTGATTCTGTTTCAGCCGCAGGCGCTGCAGGCTCAGGGCGGAGTAGTAGCTGTCGAGATCCGCGTCCGCCGCGACGACGCCGGGCAGGCTCGCCGACGCTTCCAGCGCGAAGCGCTGCGCCAGCGGGTGGTTCGGATGCTCGCGATACGCCGCGCTCCACCAGTCGAGGATCCGTTCCTGCGCGGATCGCAGCAGCGGATCGGCCGGCAGCCGATCGCGCTTCTGGTGCTGATTGACCTTTCTGTGGGCGGGCATCAGGTTCCAGAGATCGCCGCAGGGCCACACGGTCCAGGGAAAGCAGTGATCGATGTCGAAGTTGGCGGCCGTCAGCCGCTTGCCGCTCCAGACGCAGTAGAGGCGTCGTGCGGCGAGCAGTCGCTCGGCGCGCTCCCGGGGAACCCTCACGTCCCGGCACGGATCGGACCATGTCATGGCCGCGGCCAGCCGGGCTTCGTCGAGCGATCGTCCCTGTTTCGCTCCGTAACGCTGCGTCACGCGTATCCACTCGGCGATGATGGCGGGCTCGATCCACGCGCTGAAGCGCTGGATGGCCGCCCACAGGTGCGCCGGAACGCGCATCGTTCCGAAACTGGCGAGATAGGGTCCGTCCAGCCGTATGCCGGCCGGCGCGCGCGAGGCCGTGACCGGGCCGCGCACCGGGAGGATGGGGCGCGTCCCGTTGGGATAGGTCATGTAGCGGACGGGCATCTGGACGATGGTCCGCACCGCATCCTTGATGGCCTGGTGAAGCGCCGTGCCGGTGTCCCCGGTGAACGACATCCCCACCCGCAGATCGTGATGCGAGACCTCGCCGAGCCTTCCGAAGGCCGTCTTGGCGAATCCGAGCCGTTCGCAGCCGCGGTTGGATGGATTCTGGGGCAGATCCGCGACGAGCAGCGGCTTGTAGAGGCGAATCCAGGTCAGGGCGACCAGCCCCATCGGAATGGCCACGTGGTCGTCATCCGCGGATCCGGCGACGCCGCCGGCTCCGTCGGCGATTCGACACAGCGTCCGCAGCAGGCCCAGCTTGTAGGTGGAGCTCTTGTCGTCGTTGAGGATGATGTGCCGCAAGAGCGGCAGGGCACCGGTCCCGTCGTCCGGCAGCCGGACTGCCAGGTGCGTCCATTGGACATCGGTCCGGCCCAGATGGTCGTCCGCGGAACCCTGCCTCTCGATGAAGGCGCCGTGATCCCTGGTCAGTCTCCGGATCTCATCTTCCGAGACGGGATGGGATCCCCGTTCCGGTTCGGCCGGGCCATGCCGCAGCGTGATCGCGAGCAACCCGCCCGGCTTGAGCAGGGTAATGAGTTTGCGGAACGCCCTTGCACGGTCGGATGGTGCGACGTGCATCCAGACGGCGCTGAGCAGAATGACGTCGAACGAGAGACCGCTTTTGAACGTCCGTTCGAGGCCCGGAAGCGAGTCGGCAAGCCACTGGATCGGCCGATCTTCGTACCGCTGCCGTGCTGCCGCCCGCATGTTGCCTGACGGTTCGACGGCAACGACGTCGTATCCTCGCGATACGAGCCACGCGGCGTCACGACCGCTGCCGGCGCCGACGTCGAGGACAGTCCCCGTCTTCGAGGGGAGCAGGTCCTCGAGCCAGTGATGAATCCGTTCGGCGGGTACGGTCTCGTAGCTATCCGCGAGTTGTTCGGCGCGAGCGTCGTACCAGGAAATCGCGTCAGTCAATGGGTTGGCCGCTTCCCGGCGGAAGCTGCTGATCTCGCTCAGGGTGCATGAACTGCCCATCCTACCGTGGATGGTCGTACGTCTTGCCAGGTTTGCGGTGCCAGCGATGTGTGAGGCCCGCATCGTGTCGCCCATGCCACGGTTTTGCACGATACAATCGATTGTCAGTCGAGAACGGCCGATATGGACGCAGGTCAGGAATCAGCGCGTCTCGTGAACTTCGTCGAGGTCGAGCGCCGTTTTCGGCGCTCCGTGAACCTGGCGCGGGACGCCGGCTCCCCGGCTGCGCTCGACGGCTACATCGTCACGCCTGCCATTTGTCGTGCTCTCGCTCAGGTCGCGGACGGCCTCCGTGAAGAAGGCGGCGACCGGGCGTGGAGCCTGGTGGGGCCCTACGGGTCGGGCAAGAGCGCACTCGCGGTGTTCCTGGCCGATCTGCTGTCGCCGAGCGCGTCGCCCGGCGCGAAGGCGGCTCGGAAGCTCCTGGAAGAGTCGAGCGACATTGCCCTTCCGCGCCAGAGGCTGCATCCGGTGGTCCTCACCGCCGAGCGTGCGCCCCTGGACACGCTCCTGCTCAAGGCCCTGGGCTCGACGCTCGAATCCATCTGGAAGCGACGGACGGGCGCGAAGCCGCGGGTGCTCAAGAACATCAGGCAGTACCTGAACGAGGCCGAGCCGGTGCGCTCCCGGCGCGCTGCGTCCGACGTCGTCGGTTGCTTCGAGGAAGCGCTCCGGGCGATGGCAGCGCAGACCGGCGCAGGCCTGCTGCTGATGGTCGACGAGGCCGGCAAGGCGCTGGAGTACGCGGCGCAGCAGCCCACGCGAGGCGACGTATATCTGTTGCAGGCCCTTGCGGAGGTCACCGCCCGCACCAGCGACGTCCCCTTCGTGATTCTGACCGTCCTGCATCAGTCTTTCGAGCACTACGCCCACCAGTTGGGCCCGTCCGACCGGAACGAGTGGTCGAAGGTGCAGGGCCGCTTCGGCGAGCTCGCGTTCCGTGAAGGCGGCGATCAGATGATCCGCCTCACCGCGGCAGCCATTCGTCGGACCACGGAGCGTTCTACGGGGGAAGGCTGGACGCGCATGGTTTCCACCGTGGCCGCGTGGGTCTCCGAGGGCACGGGCTGGGACAGAACGGAACTGGCCGACCAGCTGGACGCCTGCTGGCCGCTCCATCCGATCTCCGCCGCCCTGCTCGGGCCGCTGTTTCACTCCCGTTCGGCCCAGAACGAGCGTTCGCTGTTCGCGTTCCTGTCCGCCGGCGAACCCCTGAGCTTTCGGGACTTCCTGCGCAAGCACGGGCCGGGCAGCCTCTATACCGTCGACCGGCTCTACGACTACGCGACGGGTATGCTCGGAGGCCGGGCGCTCGGCCGGGACGGCCGGCGGTGGGCGGCGATCGAGACCGCGATCCAACGGCTGCCACCCGAATCTGACGCGGTCGACGAGCAGGTGCTCAAGGCCGTCGGTCTGTTGGGGATGCTCGGCGACCGGATGGGTCTTCGCGCGTCATCCGCGACCGTGGCGGCGTGCGTCGACGATGACGGCGCGGCGGAACGCTCGCTCGAGCGCCTCAAGCAACGGTCACTCCTCGTCTATCGCCAGTTCCGCGATGCGTTCCAGATCTGGGAGGGCAGCGATCTGGATCTCGACGATCTGGTGCTTCGCGCCGGGCGGCAACTGCCGAACGACTTCTCCGTGGCGACGGTGCTTCAACGGCACGCGCCGCGGACCCCGCTCGTGGCGCGGCGCCACCTGTTCCAGACCGGCACGTTGCGTTTCTTCGACGTGCACTTCGTCGAGGCGTTCAGGCTGATTCAGGGCGGGGAACTGAACCTGAACGGTGAGGGTGACGGGATCGTGCTGCTGACGTTGCCCCGAACGGAGCTCGAAGGGGAGGAACTCAGAGGGCAGGGGACCGCGTCCCCGGCGTTGAAGCGACTCGGAGAGGGAAAGCCGGTGGTGCTGGTGGTGCCCGAGACGGCGGTCCGCCTGTCTCAGCTCGTGCAAGAGCTCTCCGCCGCACAGCTCGTCCGCACGTCGACGCCGGAGCTGCAGTCCGACCCGGTCGCGAGCACCGAGCTGGCCGAGCGCATCCAGGAACTCGACCGACAGGTGGCTTCCGAAGTCGGCCGTGCGTTCGATCCGCGCCGGAGCGAGTGGTTCGTCGCGGGCGAGCGCCTCGAGCTGTCGTCATGGCGGGCGGTGTCGAGCGTCCTGTCCGCGCTGTGCGATGCGCACTTCTCGGGTGCGCTCCCGATCCGCAACGAGCTGCTGAACCGCCGTGCGCTCTCGACGTCCGCCGCGCGTGCTCGTCGCAATCTGATGGAGGCGATGATTCTGCGCGGGGACGTCGCCCAGTTGGGATTCGAGGGCAATCCACCCGAGGTCAGCATGTATCGCTCCCTGTTGGAGCAGCATGGATTTCATCGGCGGAGGGGTAACACCTGGAGATTCGGTCCGCCGAGACGCGCTCTCAGACCGCTATGGACGGCGGTCCAAGAGTTTCTGCGCGACTCGGAGACCGACCGCCGGCCACTGACAGAGCTCTACAACCGGCTTCGCCGCCCGCCCTTCGGGATCAAGGACGGACCCCTGCCGGTCATCGTCGTCGCCGCGCTGCTCGCCCGGGAATCCCGCGTGGCGGTCTACGAGCGTGGTTCCTTCGTACCGGCGTGGACTCCGTCGCACGCCGAGCGGCTGATCAGGTCACCCGACGGGTTTGCGGTCCGGCAGTGCCGCATCGGCGGCCAGCGCCGGGAGGTTGTCAAGCGTCTGGCCGAGGCGCTGCTCCCTTCGACCGCACGCAGGCCGTCGCTTCTCGGCGTTGTGCGAGGACTCGTGCAGTTCGTCGCGAAGCTCACGCCGTACGCTCGCCGCGCGCTGCGGGTCTCCGGCCGCGCGAGGGACATCCGGGAGACGTTGATTCGGGCTCGAGAGCCCGGCCAGTTGGTCTTCGACGACCTTCCGGCGGCATGCGGCTGTCCTCCGTTCGGAAGCAGCCCAACGAACGATCGACATCGCATCGACGACTTCGTGGCGGCTCTCGAGGCCGGGCTGCGGGAGGTCCGGGACGCCTATCCTGCGCTGCTCGCGCGGGCGGCCGCCGCGCTGGCGAATCATCTGAATCTCCCCGGCGATCTCGCGGAGCTGGCTGCCGAGCTGAGGAACCGGGCGGGTCTGGTCGCGGATGCGGCTGTCGAGCCGCGGCTCAGGAGCTTCGTCGTGCGGGCTTCCGACGACGCGCTCGGGCCGGACGACATGCTGGCCTCGCTGCTCACCCAGCTCGCCGACAAGCCGCCGCCGGAATGGTCCGATGCGGACGAGGACCAGTTCGAGGTGCGCCTCGCATACGTGGCGCGCGCGTTCCGCGGGGCCGAATCCCTCCTGGTCGACCCGAACGGACCGGCGGACGGACAGCCGCTGCTCAGACTTTCGGTGGCCCGCCGCGGGCGTCCGGAGCAGGAACGCGTGCTTCGGCTCCGCGCCGCCGAGGAGAATCGGATCGCCGCGCTCCGCGATCGGATTCTGGACACGGTGAGACGACCCCGCGCCGAGGCGGCCGCCTGCGACAGCGAGCAGGTGCTCGCCGCGCTCGCGCTCGCCGCCGAATCGTTGATCGACGGCGCGGATCTGCCGCAACCGGAAAGGGACGGCCAGTGAGCCCCCGTGTGCGTCACATCCTGAGCATGTCCGGCGGCAAGGACAGCACCGCGCTCGCCGTCTACATGCGCGACCGCGAGCCCGACATGGAGTACGTCTTCTGCGACACGAAAAAGGAGCTCCAGGAGACCTACGACTACCTCGCCAAGGTCGAGGCGTATCTGGGAAAGCCGGTCATCCGGCTGAACGACGAGCGCGGCTTCGACCACTGGCTGGAGGTCTATGGCTACTACCTGCCGTCACCGCAGATGCGCTGGTGCACGCGGCAGCTCAAGATCCGTCCGTTCGAGCGCTTCGTCGGCAACGACCCCGTGATCAGCTATATCGGGATCCGGGGGGACGAGCACCGGGACGGCTACATCTCGTCGAAGCCGAACATCACGCCGCGCTATCCGTTCAAGGAGGACGGCATCACCGAGCGCGACGTGTACCGCATTCTGGACGAATGCGGTCTGGGGATGCCCGACTACTACAAGTGGCGAACCCGCTCGGGTTGCTACTTCTGCTTCTTCCAGCGCAAGGCCGAATGGCTCGGCCTGAAGGACAACCATCCCCAACTCTTCCAGGACGCGAAGGCCTACGAGAAGACCCATCCGGAAACGGGGCGGCGCTTCACCTGGTCACAGAACGAGAGCCTCGACGAGCTGGCCGAGCCGGAACGGGCTGAAGAGATCCGGCGCCGGCACCTGAAGGCCGTGGAGGTGGAACAGGCGTCCCGGCCGGACCGGCCGCTCATTGAAGTACTCGCCGATTCACTGGACCAGGAAGACGATGAGCAAGGCTGCCTGATCTGCGATCTCTGAGGCCCGGTCGGCGGCCCGCAACAGAGCATGGACGCCTTTGGGAAGCCCGCCGGGGACGTTGCGTTCGAGGAGCCGGCGCTTGTCGACGCTGCCGCGAGGGGGCAGCGCGTCGGTCTCCGGGATCTCCCGGAGACCGACGCTGCGCAGGTTGCTTGGCGCGCTCAGCCGGAGGAGGCGTGCCGCTCGGCACGCTGCGGGTCTCGCGATGTCCCGGCCGCCCTGCGCATGACCCCGCCTTCGACAAGGCCCTCGAGTTTCGCCACCCGCTCGCGGATCTCAGCTGCGCCCTGCAGCAACTGCTCGAAGCGCCGCACGCTGCGTTGCTCGGACAGTTCGAACCGCTCGACACTGCGCTGCTCGCTGCGCTCGAACCGCTCGACACTGCGCTGCTCGCTGCGCTCGAACCGCTCGGCGATGCTCTTCTCCATCCGCTCGAAGCGACCGGTGATCCACAGCACGGTCGCGAGCTGCCCGCTGCCAAGCGTGACTCCGATGGTCAGGATCGTGATGATTTCCGGCGTCATGGCCTGCCCCTGTCGATTGTAGTCTCGTTCGCTCGTCGATTCGTCGACGAATCCGTCGCCGCGATCAGCAAGCAAGATCAGGACCAGGCCCGGCCGGCACCGGCGCCGGCCGTTTCTCCACCGCCCCAACTCGATGCACGGAACCGCAGGTTGCCGGGACTGTTGGCCCGATCCTCACGGTCGTTCCGGCGACTGGAACACCTCGCGGGCGTTCATGCGGAGTAAGCGGGCGTTCGGATGGCAGGTCGCTCGGCGGCGACAGCGTGAAGGCGCCTACCCGATCCCGATGCGCAGCACCGTGAACAGCAGCCAGCAGGTGAACCCGCCGACGATGGTCATCGACAGGCCCCACGCCATCAGCTTGTTGAACAGCTTGCGCGGGTCCTCGGACTTCGGCGCCGCGGCCATGCACAGTGCGCCGAGGGTCGATAGCGCGGAGACGTCTACCAGGTGCGCGCCGACGTTCATCGACGAGGCGATGGCCAGGGGCTCGACGCCTCCCACCTGCGCGGCCAGGTCCGGGACGGTGGGCAGGAACGCCGGCAGGACGACGCCGGACGTGCTGCTGTAGATCGAGATGAAGCCGGTGGTGAACGCCATGACCGCGGTCACGGTGTTGGCGGTCGAGACGCCGGCGAGGACGCGGGTGAAGAGCTCGAGGCCGCCGGTCTCGTCGAGGACGGAGATGAGCACCGTGACGCCGCAGACCATCATGATCACGCGCCACGGCATCAGCTTGACCGCCTCGGACTCGTCGCCCGCCTTGAGCAGGGCCAGCACGATGGCGCAGCCGAACGCGCCGAGCCCGACGTCGACGTTCAGCAGGATGACGCCGGCCAGCAACGCCCCGATGACGCCGATGGTAATCCAGTGCTCCCGCCCGAAGTCGTCCGGCGCGGTCCTTCCCTCTGCTCCGTCGCTGCCGGCGCGCCCGGGGACGACCAGCGCGCCCTCGTGATAGCGCCCCAGGAGCTTCCAGCCGCCGAACAGGAAGTAGGCCGCGAAGACGACCACGGCGTGCGCCATCATGTTGTTGAGGTAGGTCGGAACCTCGTAGCCGGCGAGGCCGATCTCCGCCATGACCCCGTTGACGATGACCCCGGTCGGCGCGATCGGGGAGAGCGAGCCGGCGTTGGCGCCGTTGCCGATCATGATCGCCATCAGGAACGCCGGGATGCCGACCTGCCCGGCGACGGCCATGCCCATGGGCGCCATCAGCGCGACCGACGCGATGTTGCCGGGGCCGATCGAGGCGAGGACGAACGAGAGGGCGAAGAACATCATCGGCATGACGCCGACGTTGCCGCGGCACAGCAGCACCCCCTTGTGGGCGATGAGGTCGAGGGTGCCGTTGGCCTGCGCCATCGAGAACAGCAGCGTGACGCCGGCCAGGGTCAGGAACAGCCGCGTCGGGAAGCCGTTCATCACCTCGGCGGCGCTCATGTCGGCGATGTAGACCCCGACCACCCAGGCGAGGGAGATGGCCAGGAACCCGACATGCAGCCGGATCGTGCAACTGACCACGATGGCGACCGCCAGGGCGCCGAGCGACAGGGTGGCGGGATCCATGGGGCGGGAGTATATCTGGTATGGAGGGGCCGGCGGGCGCGAAGATCGACGGGGGGGCGGGCGGCCGGGTCCGCGCCCCCGCGCGGACGGGCGGCGAGCCGCAGCGCGGAAGTAGGATTGCAGCGCGGACGGCCAGCGACCGACAACGGCGGATAGCAGCGGCGATCGGATGCACATCATCATCATCGGCGGCGGCGCCATCGGGTATCCGCTGGCGAAGGCCCTCGGTCCGGCGCACGACGTCTTCGTGGTCGATTCGGATCCGCTGGTCGGCGAGCGCTTCGCGGACGCCGACGTCGAGTTCGTGGCCGGCAGCGGCGCCAATCCCGACGTGCTGCGGCGGGCGGGGGTCGAGCGTTGCGAGCTGCTCGTCGCCTCGGCGCAGCTCGACGAGATCAACATCGTCGCCTGCGCGCTCGGCAGCAGGCTGGGCGCGCGGCGGACGATCTGCTTCGCCACCCGCGAGGACCTGCTGGTCGGCGGCGCCGACGGCCTGCACGGCCACTTCGGCATCGACGAGATCATCTGGCCGGAGGCGGAGCTGGCCGCCGACATCGAGCGCATCATCATGGCGCCGGGGGCGACCGACGCCGAGGTGTTCGCGGGCGGCCGCATCGAGCTGCTGGAGTACCGCCTCGACGCCGCCTCGCCGCTGGTGGGACCGCCGGTGGCGTCGCTCGACCTGCCGCCGGGGGTGGTCATCATCGCGGTGAAGCACGAGCTCTCCACCTCCATCCCGCGCGGCGAGACGCGCCTGGAGGCCGGCGACAAGGTCGTGCTGATGGGCAACCGCGACGGCATGGCGCAGCTCCGCACCCTGATGGCCCCCGGCGCGGGGGACGCGGCGTCGCAGCTCGTGACCATCATCGGGGGCGGCGACGTCGGCTACCGCCTGGCGCAGCACCTCGACCGCGCCGACGGGATTCGACTGTGCGTCATCGAGCGGGATCCGGCCCGCGGCGAGCTGCTGGCCGCGGCGCTGGGCCGCGCCCTCATCCTCCAGGGGGACGGCACCGACCTGGAGCTGCTCGAGTCGGAGGACATCGGCCGCAGCGACGTCCTGGTCTCGGTCATCGACAACGACGAGCGCAACCTGCTCGCCTCCCTGCTCGGGCGGCAGCTCGGCGTCGGCAAGGTGATTACACGCGTCAGCAAGGCGTCCAACCACCGCCTGTTCGAGCGGGTCGGCATCGACGTGGCGCTGTCCGCCCGCGGCGCGGCGGTGACGTCGGTGGTCCACCAGATCGACAGTGGGCGCGCCAGCCTGCTCGCCATCCTGCAGGAGGGGCAGGCCCGCGTCGTGGAGCTGACCACGCCGGCGGGCTTCCTGCCCACCGCGGTCAAGGACCTGCGCCTGCCGCGGGATTCCATCATCGGCACCGTGCTGCGCGCCGGCGAGGTCCTCGTCCCGCAGGGCGACCACCGGATAGAGGGAGGCGACCGGTTGCTCGTCTGCTGCACCGAGGCGGCGGTCCGGGGCGTGCGCGACCTGTTCGCGCGCGGGTAGCCGCGGCTCATGCGCTTCATCCACATCGCCCAGGTCGCCGGCCGCATCTGCCGGCTGTTCGCCGCCGCGTTCGCCGCGCCAGCGGCCGTGGCCGCCTTCTACGGCGAATGGACCGACATCCCGGGCTTCGTGCTCGGCGGCGTCGTCAGCGGCGGCATCGGGCAGACGCTGCTCGGCATCTCGCGCGGCGCCGACGACGATCTGCGCCGCATCGAGGCGCTGTCGGTGGTGGCCGGCGTGTGGCTGCTGTTCGCCGTGCTGTGCTCCATCCCCTACCTGTGGGTCGGTTTCGGCGTCATCGACGCGCTGTTCGAGGCGATGTCGGGGATCACGGCGACCGGCGCGACCATCCTGACCGACTTCGAGTCGCCGGGGCGGGGCGTGTTCTTCTGGCGGGCGATGACGCAGTGGATCGGCGGCATGGGGGTGATCACCCTGGTCGTCGCGGTCCTGCCGCGCCTCGCGGTGGGGGTCCGCCAGTTGTTCTTCGCCGAGGCGCCGGGGCCGACCGAGGAGAAGCTGGCGCCGCAGATCCGCAAGACCGCGGCGTCGCTCTGGCGCCTCTACGCGGGCCTGACCGCGGCCGAGGTGGTCGCGCTCGGCCTGGCCGGCATGCCCTGGTTCGACGCGGTGTGCCACGCGATGACGACGCTGGCGGCGGGCGGCTTCTCGCCCCACGCGCAGTCGATCATGGGTTACGACAGCGCCCTCATCGAGTGGATCATCTGCCTCTTCATGTTCCTTGCCGGGGCCAACTTCGCGCTGCAGTACCGGGCGCTGCTCGGCCGGCCCGGCGCGCTGTTCCGCGACGACGAGTTCCGGGCGTACGCGGGCATCGTGGCACTGGCCGCCGGCTCGCTGGCCCTGCTGCTGTGGACCGTCGAGAGCGACGGCGCGCCGCTGCGCCGGGCGACGTTCCAGGTGCTCTCGATCCTGACCACCACCGGCTACGCCACGACCGACTTCGACCTGTGGAACGACCGGACCAAGCTGGTGTTGCTGGCCATGATGTTCATCGGCGGCTGCGCGGGCTCGGCGGCCGGCGGGCCGAAGGTGCTGCGGCACATGCTGGTGGGACGCTTCACGCTGCTGGAGCTGCGGCGGACGCTGCATCCGCGCGGCGTGCTGCCGCTGAAGCTCGGCGGGAAGGTCGTGCCGGACGAGGTGATCCGCTCGGTCCTGGTGTTCTTCCTGTTCTACGTTCTCGTGTTCGCGGTTTGTACGGCGGTGGTCATCGGTTTCGGAGCGGACCTGGAGACGGCGGTGACCGCCACCACCGGCACGCTGGGCAACATCGGGCCGGGCTTCGGCGAGGTGGGCCCGATGGCGAGCTACGCCGGGCTGCATCCGGTGAGCAAGATGACGCTGATCGCCGCCATGTGGATCGGGCGCCTGGAGGTGGTGACGGTGCTCGCGCTGCTGCGGCCCGAGGTCTGGACCAGCGCGCACTGGCGGGGGATCGAGGGCTAGCAGTCTGCGCCGTAGAAACGGCGTAGACTGCTAGTCAGGCCCGGTTGGGCGGCAATCGGAGCCGGCGGCGACGATTGTCGGGCTAGTCGCAAGTGGTCTATCTGGTTCATCACGGCGAGGCGACCGATCCGGGCGTCGACGCGCAGCGTCCGCTGACCGCGGCCGGCCGTGCGGCGGTCGACCGGCTCGCGCGGGAGGCGGCGGGGCGCGGCGTCGCCCCGGCCGAGATCTGGCACAGCGGCAAGCTGCGTGCGCGCCAGACCGGCGAAGCGTTCCGGCTGGCGTGCAACCCGCTGGCCGCCTTCACGATGGTGCGCGGCCTGCAGCCGGCCGATCCCTCCGACATCCTCGCGGACCGGCTGGCCGGCGAGCCGCGCGACGTGCTGCTGGTCGGTCACATGCCGCACATCGCGCGCCTGCTGCGGCGGCTGATCGGCCGCGTCGGGGAGGACGTGGAGTTTCCCCCGCACGGCGTCGTGGCGCTGGAGCCCGAGCCGGGCGGCGACCCCACGCGTTGGCGCGAGGCGTGGCGGCTTGTACCAGCCGCACGTTGCTGACGACTCGTCTTCCCTGCGGTCAGCTACCTCACTTCCCCGGAAGGCGTGATGCAGTAAATGTTCGCAGTATGATGTGAATAATGCGTACGACGATCTCGCTCGACGACCGGCTTGCAAAGCAGGTGCGCCGGGAGGCGGCGGCGACGGGCGTCAGCGTCAGCGCCTGCATCGCCAGCATCCTGGACGACGCGCTCAAGAGCCGAGCGGCGGTGGAGTCACCGAAACCGTTCCGGCTGATCGCCGTCGGCGGTAGTGGTTCGCCACCCGGGATCGATCTCGATCGGCCCCGCGTAATCGAGATCGCCGATGATGAAGCTCACTTCGGTCACCGGCGCTCCTGATCCGAATGCTGTTACCGGACGTCAACGTGCTGGTGTACGCGCACCGCAGGGATTCGATCCGGAACCACGCGGAGTACGCGGACTGGATCTACGGGTTGGCGACGGCCCAGAGCCCTTCGCACTCTCTGTCCTGGTGTTGTCGGGTCTCGTCCGGGTAGTCACCAACGCCCGTATCTTTACTCCGCCGTCCGCCCTCGACGAGGTATTCGGCTTTATTGCGGAACTCGCACACCGGCCCACGGCCCGCATCGTCGGACCCGGTCCCGATCACATGGCCATCTTCGAGCGACTGTGCCGTGACGCCGGAGCCACGGGGAAACTGGTCGCCGATGCCCAGCACGCGGCGGTCGCAATCGAACACGGGTGCACGATGGTCTCGACCGATTCGGACTTCGACCGATTCCCCGGGCTCCGCTGGCAGCATCCGTTGCGCCCTTGATCTTTCCGGACGCTCGCTGCAGGAAGAAAGCGAGCACTTGAGAGTCAGTGCAGCGCGCGCAGCTCCTCGTCGCGCGACCGCGGCGTCGCTCTGGCACCTCTACGCGGGCCTAGCCATTGCCATCCGCGCGGCCGTGGTCATCGGCTTCGAGCGGACCTGGAGAGGGCTGGGTCCGAGTCCACCGGCACGCTGGTCAACATCGGCCCGGGCTTCGGCCAGCTGGGCCCCGATGTCGAGCTACGCTGGCCTGCATCCGGTCAGCGATCTCGATCGGCCCCGCGCGATCGAGATTGCCGATGATGAAGCTCGCGAGGCGCGGCGTTGCTTGCAGTGCCGCATTCCGGTGTGCCGCAGCTTCCTAACTAACTAACTGCGGCCGCCGACAGGCAACCGGTCTACTGCATCGGCCACGCTGACGATCTGAATGCCCTCCACTTGGCCAAGGGCCAACATGTGCTTCTTGTCGCCGGAGATGATCAGGTCTGCGCGTCCGGCGATCGCCGTGCCGAGGATCCGGTTGTCGTCCGGGTCGGGTGACACCTCCACGTCGGGCAGGTCGGTGGTGACGACTTCGCCCACCGCCTCCAGGTTGCGCATCAGATCCTCCGCCTCTTCACGGCGGATGTACGGAGCGAGACGCTCACGGCTCAGCACGGCCCGCAACTCGTCGAGCTGTTCCGTGGAGGTGACCAGCGTCAGTCCCTGGTGTTTGACCGCTTCCAGCACCCGGCCGGGTAGTCCGTTCCGCGAAATCAACGCGCTCACGAAGATGTTGGTGTCAAGGACGATCCGCACGGGCTTGCGCGACCGCGTCATCGGCGAGGGCCTGGACCTCTTCGGCTGAGAGGTGCTGGTTGCGCTCCCAGATCGATTCGAGGGTCTCCCAGAAGATTGCCTGCCGGACGGCGCGGTCGACGAACCGGGACAGGTCTCCCTTCCTGCCCCCGGTTCTGGCCAGGTAGCTGCGAAGACTGCGGTCGGTTTCATCAGGGACGACCAGACTCCAGCGGATGCTCATCGTCAGCACAACTTCATGTATATAGAGGATTCAAGACATACAGAGAAACAAGATCCACGTGAGCATATCAGCATATGCGTTTATGCGCACACGGGCGTCGGAGCGCGTCCTGGCGGACCTGGATCAGCGGAGCGCCCGCAGCTTCTCGTCGAGCAGCTCCCACGCCCGCCGCACGTGCCGCTCCTCGGTGCGCACGTGCCCGACCGCCAGGCGGATGGTGAAACGCCCGTCGAGGCGCGTGTGCGACAGGAACACCTCGCCGGTGGCGTTGACCGCCTCGATCAGCCGCTCGTTCAGCGTGTCGGCCTCGGCGTCGTCGGCACCGGCCGGCGTTGCACGGAAGCAGACGACGCTGAACGGCACCGGCGCGAGCCGCTCGAAGTCCGGACTCTCGTCGACCCACGCCGCAAACTGCCGGGCGAGCCGCATGTGCTCGGCCAGCCGCTCGCGGATGCCGTCCGACCCGAAGTGGCGCAGGATGGCCCAGAGCTTCAGGGACCGGAACCGGCGGCCGAGCTGCACGCCGGTGTCCATCAGGTTACGGACCTCCACGGCTTCCAGCGTCTGCAGGTAGTCGGGGGTCAGGGAGAACGCATCGCGCAGCGTGTCCATGTGCCGGCAGTAGAACGCGCTGAGATCGAACGGGGTGAACAGCCACTTGTGCGGGTTGACGACGAACGAGTCCGCCCGGTCGCAGCCGGCCAGCACGTCCCGCGTCTCCGGCACCAGGGCCGCGACGCCGGCGTAGGCCGCGTCCACGTGCAGCCAGATGTCCTCGTCCGCGCAGATGTCCGCGATCGGGCCGACCGGGTCGACGCTGGTCGTCGAGGTGGTGCCGACGGTGGCGACCACCGCCAGCGGGGTCACGCCGCGCGCGCGGTCGGCCGCGATGGCCTTGCGCAGCGTCTCGGGCCGCATCCGGAACTCGTCGTCCGCGGGGACGTGAGACAGCGCGTCGTGGCCCAGGCCGAGCGTCATGATCGCCTTGTCTATCGACGAGTGCGCCTGCTCGGAGGCGTAGACGCGCAACGGACCGACGTCCGGGCGTCCCGCGAGTCCCCGCGTGCGGACGCCGGCCACCGCGCGGTGCCGGGCCGCGGCCAGCGCGTGCAGGCTCGAGATGGACGCGGTGTCGTAGATGACCCCCTCGAACGCGTCGGGCAGGCCGAGAAGCTGCCGCAGCCAGCCGAGGGTCACCTCTTCGAGCTCGGTCGCGGCCGGCGACGTCCGCCACAGCATCGCCTGCACGTTGAGGGCGGCGGAGAGGAACTCGGCGAGCACCCCGGCGGCGGCGCCGGAGATGGCGAAGTAGGCGAAGAAGCCGGGGTGGTTCCAGTGCGTGATGCCGGGGAGGATCACCCGCTCGAAGTCGCGGAAGATCGCGTCGAAGGGGACGCCCTCGGTCGGCGGGGACGATGGCAGCGCGTCGCGCACCGCGCCCGGCGGGTTCTTCGAGAGGACCGGGTAGCGCTCGGCGTGGTTCAGGTAGTCGGCTATCCAGTCGACGAGGGCGTGGCCGTGCCGGCGAAACGCCTCGGCGTCCATGTCGCCGAGGCGTTCCGTTTCCTTGCCGGCCACGGTGCCGTTGCCCGCCGTGTCGTCGGCCACGTGTCGTCGGCCACCGTGTCGCTGTCGGCCCGAGTCCGTCAGTTGCCTGCGCCGACGTACTCGAGCGCGAAGTTCCTCAGCGGGACGCTGCGCAGGCCGATCGCTTCTGCCTCGGCGGTGGCGTCCTCCACCGAGTAGCCGTCCTGCTTGACGCGCTTGATCAGCCACATCGCGCCCACCCGGTTGGCGGAGCCGCAGTGGATGTAGACGGGCTGATTGGCCGGCTCGCCCACCGTGTCGAGGAACGCCTCGGCGATCTCGGCCGTCGGCGTGCGGAACGGCAGGTGGACGTAGTTGAGGCCCGCCGCCTCGGCCGCCGCACGGCTGTCGTCGATGTTGGCCCCCTGCTCGCCCGGGGTGCGGAAGTTGACGATGGTGCGGAAGCCCCGTTCCTGCAGCACGGCCAGCGCCTCGACCGGCGTGGCGCCGGCGCAGGCGACGGTGGCGTCGACGCGCGTGTAGTTGCGGACCCCTTCGGGTCCCTCTTCCGCCTGGAAGCTCGGCGCCTGGGCGCCGGCCGGAACCGCGCTCCCCGCGAGCAGCAGCGCAGCCGCGAAGACGACGAAAACAAAACCGATTCTTGACTCTTGCATGGTCCCCGATTGTAGCATCGGGCACGCGAAGTGCCCGGCGCCGCGAGTTCGCGGCCGGAGGCGGAAGGAGCCGCTCGTGCCAGACGTCGTACATACCAGCCGGATGCGGATAGATCGGGTCAAGGGACCCGTCCGCGAGATGTTCCTCGAAGGGTTCGACACGCCGATCCGTTTCGGCGTCCACGGGGGCATCAAGAAGTTCTACGGGGTGGAGCCGGACGAGGACGTGCCCGCGACGCTCGACTACATGGTCGGCGCCGTCGGCGGTTGACTGCTCGGCACCCTTGCACGCGCACTGGAGGTGCGCGACATTCCGGCGCCGCCCGACAAGATCACCGCCGCCGTCGAAGGCGACATCGAAGCGATCGACAAGGTGCTGCGCATCACGCGCATCCGCGTCCGCTACGACCTCACGATCCCGAAAGGGAAGCGCGAGGCGGCCGAGCGCGCCGTCGAGCGGCACCCGACCGGGTGTCCGGCGGCCAACAGCGTGGCCGGCTGCATCGATCTCGACATCCAGGCGAACATCACCGAGGAGTAGCGTTTCACCCGCGGGTGATCGGGGGGCGCGGCGAGGCGGCGGGTCATGGCCGGCGGGTCCGCCTTGATGCACGCCTGACCGGCCGGTGAGCAGGCGCCTGTGGCGACAACCTCCCTCGTCGAGTGGCGTTCGTGGGGGCGCGCCGCCTTCGAGGAGGCGCGGGTTGGGCAGGTCCCCGTGCTGCTGGCCCTCGGACCGCGCTGGTGCCCCGGCAGCGCGTCGATGATGGGCGGGGCGTACGCCGATCCCCGCGTCGCCGATCTGCTGGACGATCGGTTCGTGCCGGTCCGCGTCGATGCGGAAGAGCGGCCGGACATCGGCGAGCGCTACGGCCTCGGTGCATGGCCCACCACGGCGTTCCTGACCCCGGACGGCCGGGTCCTGGGCGGGGAGACCTACGCGACGGCGGAGAGGATGCGGGACCTGCTGCCGCGCGTCGCCGACGCGTTCGAGCAGCAGCGGGACGCGATCGCCGCGCGCGGCGCAGGGCCTGCCGCGCAACCTGCCGGTCCGGCGCCCGCCGCGCCGGATCCCGATGTCGACGCCTGGGTGGGCGACCGTCTGCTGGCGCAGTTCGACGAGGAGCACGGCGGCTTCGGCGACGGGGCGAAGCGGGTCCACGCCGCCGCCCTCGAGCTGGCGTGGCGCCGGACCGGAGACGGTGACGAGGCGTTCGGCGCGGTGTTCGAACGCACGCTGCAGGCCATGGCCCGGGGCTGGCTCTACGACGAGCTCGACGGCGGGGTGTTCCGCTACTGCGCGCGCCGCGACTGGACCCTGCCGGCGACGGAGAAGCTGCTCGCCGTCAACGCCGAGGCGCTCCGGCTCTTCCTGCTGCCCGACGACGACGGCTGCCTCGACCGGGCCATCGGCGTGGTCGGCTACGTGCGGCGCACGCTGGCCGACCTGGCGCCGGACCATCCCGGGTTCTTTGCCAGCCAGCGGGGCGACCCGGACTATTACCGGCCGCGGTCGGAGGCAGATGCACCCGCGGCCGGGCCGCCCCCTGTCGACCGCGCCGTCTACGCCGACGGCACCGCCCTGATGGCCCGCGCGTTCGCGGTCGCGTCGGAGACCCTGCGGGACTCCTCGCTGCTGGAGTTCGCCGTCGACGCCATGGAGCACGTCGTGGCGGGAACCTACGAGCGCGGCGGCGGGATCGCCCACCGGGCCGGCTCCCGCACCGGCGTGCGCGGGCTGCTCACCGACCATGTCCGGGCCGCCGCGGCGTTGCTCGATCTCCACGAGCTGACCGACCGCGAGGTCTATCTCGACATGGCCCAGGAGCTCATGCACTTCGCAATCCAGCATCTATGGGACTCGAACGGAGGCGGTGGGTTCCTCGACCGCGTCCACGGCCCGCAGGACGTCGGCCTGTTGCGCGAGCCCCTGCGGCCGTTCGCCGTCAACTGCGAAGCGGCGCGCGTCCTCCTGAGATTGGCGACCACCACGGCCGATCCCGCGTTTCGGGATCGCGCCGTCGCCACGCTCGCCTCGCAGACGGCAGCCGCCCGCGCGCACGGGGTCGACGCGGCGCCGTACGCGCTCGCCGTGAGAGACTTGGCATCGTACGACGGGAGGTCGTGATGGCAATCACGCTGACGGTGAACGGGCAGACCCGCACGGTGGACGTGGAGCCGGACACGCCGCTGCTGTGGGTGCTCCGGGACACGCTCGGGTTGACGGGCACGAAGTTCGGCTGCGGCATCGCGGCGTGCGGCGCCTGCACCGTGCACCTGGACGGCCGCGCCGTCCGGACCTGCACGCTGCCGGTCTCGGCGGCCGAGGGGATGGCCGTCAAGACCATCGAGGGCCTGGCGCGCGACGGCGAGCTCCACGCCGTGCAGCAGGCCTGGATCGACCATCAGGTGCCCCAGTGCGGGTATTGCCAGTCGGGCATGATCATGGCCGTCTCGGCCTTGCTCGCGCAGCGGCCCGATCCGAGCGACGAGCAGATCGACGCCACCATCACCAACATCTGCCGCTGCGGCACGTTCGTCCGGGTGCGCCGCGCGATTCACGCCGCCGCGGAGGGCGGAGACCAGGAGGCGCGCGATGGGTAAGTGGACGCGACGCGCCTTCATCGGCGCCGGGAGCCTCGTCGGGGGCGGGTTCGTCCTCGGCGTCGCCGGCGTGGCGTTCGCGCCCGGCCGTCACAGCGTCGTCTCGGCGGATGCCGTCGACAAGGGCGAGCTGACGACCTGGATCACCGTCACTCCCGACAACTTCGTCACCATCCTGGTTCCGCACTGCGAGATGGGGCAGGGGTCGCAGACCGGGCTCGCCATGATGGCGGCCGAGGAGATGGAGGCCGAGTGGGAGCGGGTGCGCATCGAAGAAGCACCGGCCCTCGACGCGTACGCCAACGCCTACATGCTGCGCGCGTTCACGGGCGAGTCGATGCCGGCGCCGCTCGGCCGCGCGGTCGACTACGGCGCCTACCGGCTCGCGCGCTGGTTCGGCACCCAGGCGACGGGCGGCTCGCTGGCGGTTCGCGGCACCGGCTACGGCATGTGCATCGCGGGCGCGGCGGCGCGGGAGGGGCTGCTCGCGGCGGGGGCGGGGGGGTTCGGGGGGCCCGCGGGGGGGGGGCGGGGCGGCGGGGGAGATGCTGCTCGCGGCGGCGGCGGCGCGCTTCGGCGTCCCGGCGGCGGCGTGCACGGCGGCCCGGTCCCACGTCGCGCACGCGCCGAGCGGGCAGCGCGCGAGCTTCGGCGAGCTGGCGCGGGCCGCGGCGGCGATACCCGTGCCGTCGAACCCGCCGCTGAAGGATCTGGACACGTACACCATCCGGCGCACCGCGAAGCCGCGGTTCGACATTCCTCCGAAAGTCGACGGGGGCGTCCGCTACGGCATCGACTTCTCCCTGCCCGGGATGCTTCACGCGGCGGTCGACATCGCGCCGGTGCAGGGCGGCACGCTGGTATCGGTCGACCCGGCGCCGGCGAAGGCGATGCCCGGCGTGAAGGCGGTCGTGGAGCTGGAGGAGGCGGTCGCCGTCGTCGCCGACAGCTACTGGCGCGCCCGCAAGGCGCTCGCGGCACTGGAGCCCGTGTACGACGATGCCGGCCACGGCGAGGTCTCCAGCGCGTCCATATTCGCGGCCTTCGACGAGGCGCTCGGTGCCGCCCCGCAGATGCCGGCCGAGGCCGCCAGGGTCGTCACCGCCGACTATCGCGTTCCCTTCCTCGCCCATGCCACGATGGAGCCGATGGCCTGCACCGTGCGGGTCGAGGGCGAGCGCGCCGAGGTGTGGGCGGGCACGCAGGATCCGCTGAACGCGCGCTCGGCTGCGGCGAGCGCCCTGGACTTCGACACCGACCAGGTTCACTTCACGAACCTGATGTTGGGGGGCGGCTACGGCCGCCGCCTCCCGTTCTGCTTCGATTACGTCGACCTCGCCGCGCGCATCGCGAAGGCGATGTCCCCGGCGCCGGTGAAGCTGGTCTGGAGCCGCGAGAACGATATCCGGCACGACTACTACCGGCCGGCCGCCATGTGCCGCTACGCCGGCGCGCTCGACGCCGACGGCCGTCCTCTCGCCGTGGGGGCCCACTATGCCGGGGGCGGCGACCGCGAATCGCTCTTCCTGCCGTACGCCGTTCCGGACCAGCGGTTCGACGGGAGGAGCGCCCCGCACCACGTCCGCGAGGGCGCGTGGCGGTCGGTCCTCAACTCGCAGCACGGCTTCTTCAAGGAGTCGTTCATCGACGAGCTGGCGCACGCCGCCGGCCAGGACCCCTACGCGTTCCGCCGCGGCCTGATGGACGGGCACCCCCGCTTCCGCGCCGCGCTCGACCGCGTGGCGGAGATGGCCGACTGGGGCGGCCCGCTCCCGGAGGGCGAGGGCCGCGGCATCGCCATCGCCGAGAGCTTCGGCTCCATCGTCGCCCAGGTCGCCCAAGTCGCGGTCTCATCGGCCGGCGAGCTTCGGGTTCGCAGCGTCCATGCGGCCGTCGACTGCGGCGACGTGGTCAACACCGACAGCGCCGCGGCCCAGATCGAGGGCGGCGTCGTCTTCGGGCTCTCCGCCGCCCTGGTCGGCGAGATCACGATCGGCGCGGGCCGCGTCGTCGAGAGCAACTTCCACGACCACCGGATGATCCGCATCGCGGACGCGCCGAACGTCCAGGTGGAGTTCATCCGCTCCGGCCAACGCCTGGGCGGGCTCGGGGAGCCGGGGGTGCCTCCGGTGGCGCCGGCGGTCACCAACGCCATCTTCGCCGCGACGGGGATTCGAGTGCGGGATCTGCCGGTCGGGAATCAGGATCTGTCGCGGGCGTAGGGCCGCCCCAGGAGCCCGCGCTCGCAGAAAGCACTGCGTTGCTTTCTGCCGCGCAAGCTCCTAGACTTCCCGCGCCAGAGGAAACCCGTGCCGTCCGATTCCACCATCGTCCCCGCGCTCGAGCGGGTCGCGACCCGTCTGCGCATCGCGTCCGTGCGCGCCACGAGTGCGGCGGGCAGCGGCCATCCGTCGAGCTGCTGCTCGGCCGCGGACATCGTCGCCGCCCTGTTCTTCGGGCACATGCGCTTCGACCCGCAGGACCCGCAGAACCACGACAACGACCGCTTCGTCCTGTCGAAGGGGCACGCCGCCCCGCTGCTGTATGCCGCCTGGGCCGAGGCGGGCTTCGTGCCGCCGGACGACCTGCTGAAGCTGCGGCGCATCGACAGCGATCTCGAAGGGCACCCGACGCCGCGCCTGCCCTTCGTCGACGTGGCGACCGGCTCGCTCGGGCAGGGCATCTGCGCCGCCGTCGGCATCGCGCTCAACGCCCGCCGCATCGGGTCCGGCTACCGCACCTACGTGCTGATCGGAGACGGCGAGTCGGCGGAGGGCTCGGTGTGGGAGGCCGCGCAGGTCGCCGACCGCTACGGGCTCGACAACCTGTGCGGCATCACCGACGTCAACGGCTTCGGCCAGAGCCGGGCGACGCAGTGGGGCCACGACATGGCCGCTTACCGGAGGCGATGGGAGGCCTTCGGCTGGCACGCCGTCGTCGTCGACGGCCACGACGTCGGGGCCATCGCGGCGGCGCTGGAAGAAGCACGCGGGACCGACGGGCGGCCGACCATGGTGCTCGCCCACACCGTCAAGGGCAAGGGCGTGTCGTTGATCGAGGGGAAGGACGGCTGGCACGGCAAGCCGATCCAGCCCGGTGCGGATCTCGACGCCGCGCTCGAGGAGTTGAACGGCCGACTCGGGCCGCGACAGCCGCCCCCGCCCGGTGCGTCTCTAGCCCCCGCGCGCGAGGAGTGGAACGGCCGACTCGGGCCGGGAACAGCGATTCCGGCCATTCCGCCGCCGGTGCGGTCGGATGCGGCGCCGGCGGCGGCCCCCGCCGGTCCGCCGCGATTGCCGTCCCCGCCGGCCTACGAGCGGGGGAGCCACGTGGCGACGCGGACCGCCTACGGCGACGCGCTCGCGGCCCTCGGCGCGGCGGATCCGCGCATCGTGGCCCTCGACGCCGACGTCGGCAACTCCACGTTCAGCCAGACGTTCGAGAACGCGCATCCCGACCGCTTCGTCGAGACCTACATCGCCGAGCAGGCGATGGTCGGGGCCGCCATGGGACTGGCCAGCCGCGGCGCCATTCCCTTCCCGTCCACGTTCGCCGCCTTCCTGACGCGGGCGTCCGACTTCGTCCGCATGGCGGGCATCGGCGGGATGAACGTCAAGCTCGCCGGATCGCATGCCGGTGTCTCCATCGGCGAGGACGGGCCCTCCCAGATGGCGCTGGAGGACCTGGCGATGATGCGCGCCGTACCCGGGTGCGCCGTCCTCTACCCCTGCGACGCCGTCAGCGCCGCGCGGCTGGTGGAGGCGGCGGCGGGCCACGAAGGGATGGTCTACATCCGGACCTCCCGCCCGAAGACGCCCGTCATCTACGGGCCGGACGACGAGTTCCCGGTCGGCGGGTCCAAGGTCGTCCGGGAGTCGCCGGACGACGCGGCGACGGTGGTGGCGGCCGGAGTGACCCTGTTCGAGGCGCTGCGGGCACACGACCTGCTGGCTGCCGAGGGTATACCGGTGCGGGTGATCGACGCCTACTCGGTGCAGCCGGTCGACCGGCGCACCCTCGTCGACGCCGCACGCCGGACCGGCAACCGGCTCATCACCGTCGAGGACCACTACGCGGCGGGCGGCCTGGGCGACGCGGTGAGCGAGGCGGTCGCGGCCGACGGCATCGTGGTGGAGCGCATGGCGGTTCGTGGGGTTCCGCGCAGCGGCCGGCCCGACGAGTTGCTCGAGCGGTTCGGCATCTCCGCCTCCTGCATTGCCGCCGCGGTGCGCCGCCAGGTCCGCGCCGGGGTCGGAGCCGCAGCGGCCGGTCGAGCGTAGACGCGTCCGGAGCGAACGGCGCCGGGCGACCGCGACGCATCGGCATTGCCCCCGGCGGTCGATCCCGGTCATGATCGGCGGCGGTATCCTGATGTTGGTGACCTTCGGCGCGACGGCTTGCCGTTGAAGCCGTGAAGCAGGGAGCAATGGACATGAAGCTGCGATCCCGTCGTCCGGTGCTGTGGAGTGGTCGGGTTACCCTGATGGCGGTAGCTGCCATGGTTGGAATCAACATGCTCGGCGCCGACGTGGCGATGCGCGCCCAGTCGCAGGATGCGCTGGGGCACGGCTACAGCCGGCCCGCCCGGAGCCCGCACAGCAGCCGCTCCGAGGTCATCGCCCCGCACGGGATGGTGGCGGCCAGCCAGCCACTCGCGGCGCAGGTCGGCATCGACATCCTCAAGGCGGGCGGCAACGCGATCGACGCGGCGGTGGCAGTCAACGCCGTCCTCGGGCTGGTCGAGCCGCACATGAACGGCGTGGGCGGCGACCTCTTCGCCATCCTCTGGGACGCCGAGACCGAGAAGCTCTACGGGCTGAACGCCACCGGCCGGGCGCCGTACGAGATCAACCGCGAGACGCTGGTCCGGCAGGGCTACACGCGGATGCCGGGCAAGGGGCCGCTGACGTGGACGGTGCCCGGCGCGGTCGACGGCTGGCACGAGCTGCTGGAGAGGTTCGGGACGCTGGAGCTCGCCGACGTGCTGGCGCCGGCCATCGCCTACGCCCGCGGCGGCTTTCCGGTGAGCGAGATCATCCAGCGGCAGTGGGCCGGCTCGGCCCTCGCCCTGGCGCAGTGGCCCGACTCGGCGGCCACCTACCTGCCCGACGGCCGGCCGCCGCGCGTCGGCGAGGTCTTCAAGAACCCGAACCTCGCCGCCACCTACGAAGCCATCGCGCAGGGCGGCCGCGACGCGTTCTACAAGGGCGACATCGCCCGCCGCATCGTGGCGTTCAGCGAGGGGAACGGCGGCTACTTCACGATGGCCGACTTCGAGGACCACTCGTCGGTCTGGGTCGAGCCGGTCACAACCAGTTACCGCGGCTACGACGTCTGGGAGGTGCCGCCGAACAGCTCCGGCATCCTCGCCCTGATGATCCTCAACCTGATGGAGGGCTACGACGTCGCCGCCCTCGGCCACAACTCGGCCGACGCCATCCACCTCTACGCCGAGGCGAAGAAGCTCGTCTGGGCCGACCGCAACACCTACGTGGCGGACGCCGACGCCAACGAGCTGCCGACGCTGCCGCTCATCACGAAGTCCTACGCCGACGCACGCCGCCGGCTCATCGATTCCCAGCGCGCCGGGCTGGAGGTCGCGCCCGGTCAGCCCTTCGACCACAGCGACACCGTCTACCTCACCGTGGTCGACAAGGACCGCAACGCCATCTCGCTCATCGAGAGCATCTTCGGCGGCTTCGGCTCCGACGTGGTCCCCGGCGACCTCGGCTTCGCGCTCCAGAACCGCGGCTCCGGCTTCTCGCTCGAAGAGGGCCACCTCAACTCGCTCGAGCCGCACAAGCGCTCGCTGCACACCAACATGCCCGCCTTCGTCACCAAGGACGGCAAGCCCTTCATGTCGTTCGGCGTCATGGGCGGCTCCATGCAGCCGCAGGGCCACTGGCAGGTGCTGTCGAACATCATCGACTTCGGCATGAACCTGCAGGAGGCGGGCGACGCCGCGCGCGTGCGCCACAGCCCGAGCATGCGCCCCGGCGGCACCGTGGCCGTCGAACCGGGCGTCTCCGACGAGGTCATCGCCGAGCTCCGGCGCCGCGGCCACCACGTCGAGCGCCAGGGCGGCGGCGGCATGGGCGGCTACCAGGCGATCATGATCCACCCGGAGACGGGCATGCTGCACGGGGGGACGGACCCGCGGAAGGACGGGCAGGTGATTGGGTACTGAGCGCGCTTGTCCGCTACGTGCTGGTCGCGACAACCCATGATTCACATCGTCTGCCTGTACGACCGTCGTCGGAAAGGTGAGCAGCTGCGAGTTGGGGCCATAAGGTATCCCCCGCGTGGTAAGCGCAAGGAAGACGTTGACGAGTACGACGTTCGGCTCCCCGAGCTGGCGCCGAGCAGGGACTTGCTGCGCAAGTTCAGAATGGGCGCCATCTCTTGGGAACGATTCGTTCAGCTCTATCGATCGGAGATGAACAAGCCGGAACGCAAGTACTTGATTCCCCTGTTCGCGGCCCTCTCGAAGGTGACCACCTTGGCCATCGGCTGTACTTGCCCGGAAGAATCGCAGTGCCATCGGTCGGTTCTGCGCGAGCTTCTGACCGATGCTGGGGCGGAGTTGGCGTAGCCCCGGCGAGAGTCGATGCGCCCGAAGTCCGCGGCGACCCTGGACGCCAAGTGGAAGAGTCGCCCCTGGTACCGCAAACCCTCTGGCGCGCCCGGGGAGTTGCGGCATCCTCAAGACGATCTGAACCTCCGGTTGCGCCGCGCCCTGAGCTGGCTTGAGCGCGCCGAGAAGGAGTATGGGGTTGAAGAAGATCTCGACGCTGCGTTCATCTTCTCTTGGATAGCCTTCAACGCCGTATACGAACAGTTTGGGACATCGTCGGTCTACAGGGATCGGAAAGAGGATGAAAAACGACGCGAATATGTCAGTCGGATAGTCGCCATTCAGAACTCGAAGAGCGAGATCAACTCCATTGTCTGGTCGGTGCTTGGGGACGAGATCCAGCAGATGCTGGAGAATAGATTCGTGTACGCTCCGTACTGGAGCCATCGCAACAACCCGGCAGAAGCTCGAAACTGGAAGCAACGGTTCAATAGGGATCTCAAACGTGCGCTTCAGGCGCTCTCGGAGAAACGAACCGGAGAAGTCCTCTGCGAGCTGTTCTACCGCCTCAACACGCTACGCAATCAACTACTTCACGGCGGTGCGACCTGGAAGGGCCGGGTCAACCGAAATCAAGTAGAGCCAGGTTCGAGAATCATGGCATTGCTGGTGCCCATCTTCATCGACGTGATGATCGAGCATCCGAATGCCGGCTGGGGCAGTCCGCGCTATCCGGTGGTTCGGGAGGAAACCCCCTTGTCGGGATGGACAGGCGCCGGGTGACTCGGTTCAACGAGGCTTTAGAGTCCCAGCGTTCGCGCCCCGGTCAGAGGTCGTCGTACGCGTCATCGGCGGAATTGTCCCACAAGTCGGCGAGCACCGGATCCGCGGAGGCTCTCGGCGCGGCGGGATCGGCCGACGTCTCGTCAGGCAAGTCATCTTGCAGCCGCGCTTCGATGGCGTCCGACAGTTTCTGCCGGATGGGCTCGTCCCGCTGTGCTGCAGCGGGCCTGATGCGCCGCCGTGTTTCCCGGGTGATGTCGATGCTTCAGTTTGGCGCGTTGGGCCATGGCTTTATCGCTCCGCGTCCCATTCTTCGCCGATCTCAGCCGCAAGGTCGGCGCCTGGTACGATCGTCACAGTGCCCTTGAGTGCGCCGGAGATGCGCGAGAATGAACCTCCCCGAGCGTTCGCAGGCACAACGGCGTCACGCGCGGGCTGCGGCTCACCTTCGAATGATGCCTTGAGGAACACCAGATTGCGGTTGCACATGTGGGCTCTCGCGGAGTCGCATGAGTCTACTGCGGTCTTGGGGCCTTTAACACCCACCAGTATTCCGGGAACGTTCATACTCGGGCGATACAGCCCATAAACTGCTGACTACCCGGCAGGACATTCGCGACGCCGGCGTCGACGACGCGGTGGATGCCTGCCCCAGCCTGTACGGCGGCCACAACTGGCAGGCGTCGGGCTACAGCCCCGAGGCGCAGGTGATCATCTATCCGCTGCACCAGGTGGGCATTCCGGTGAAACCGATCACCTGTTCCGGCGCAAATCGATCACCTGTTCCGGCGCAAATCGATCACCCGTTCCGGTGAAACCGATCACCT
>MKWU01000787.1_pt1 | contig 59342 bp, 45 predicted proteins | sample 809101 | NCBI WGS metagenome assembly MKWU01 (sample SAMN05860141, study PRJNA318959) | sponge metagenome | host: Aplysina aerophoba | place: Slovenia: Piran, Adriatic Sea, Gulf of Piran | collected 2013-05-07
CGGGAGGGCGTCTGGCAGGCAATCCACGACGCCCTGCTGCCCCAGGCCCGCCAGGCCCAGGGCCGGCGGGCCAGTCCCAGTGCGGCGATCCTCGACAGCCAGTCGGTCAAGACGACGGAAAAAGGGGGCCCCGGGGGTACGACGCGGGCAAGAAGGTGACAGGCCGCAAACGACATCTGGTCGCGGACACCCAGGGTCTGCTGCTGGCCGTGGCGGTGCATGCCGCCGACCTCCAGGACCGGGACGGCGCCCGGTGGGTCCTGACCCGGCTGGGGGACCGCTTTCCGCGCCTGCAGCGCCTGTGGGCGGATGCCGGCTACACCGGTCCCAAGCTGGGGGACTGGGTGAAGGAGGCGACGCTCTGGGACCTGGAGATTGTGCGCCATTCCGAACCGGGTGCCGGCTTCCGGGTCCTGCCCCGGCGCTGGGTCGTGGAGCGCACCTTTGCCTGGCTGGGGCGGTACCGGCGCCTGAGCAAGGACTACGAGGTGCTTCCGGAAACCACCGAAGCCTGGATCCACGCCGCCATGACCGGCCTCATGCTGCGTCGCCTGGCACGAACCCCATCTTCTTAAACACCCTCTCAGGCCCTGTGCTGCACCCATTCCGACTGGACCCCGATCGCTACAACGTGACCGTGCGCGCCTGCAGCGACGAGGCTCTGGGCGCGCACTTCGCCTGCCACGAAGCCGACAGGGATGTGGAACCCGCGCGCCGCGCACCGGCCGGCTTGCGCGTTACAATGCAGTGCGCGCACAAACACAAAGAGTGGCAGGGAGGCAGGCGGACATCCGGCACATGGGCAAATATCCCGCACTCCATCCCGGTCTGGCGGATTTCGCCTTGATCCGTGCAGAAGGCGGGCTGTACGTCGACAAGACGCCCTGCTTCCGGGATTTGCTGGAGACGGTACCGATGCGGGTGTCCAGTGTCACGCCCCGACTACAGGCAACGCACCAGTTCCTGGCGCGCCCGCGCCGGTTCGGCAAGAGCCTTCTGGTGTCCACGCTTGAGACTTGGTTCCAGGGACTGACACCGGGGTGGGAAAACCAACAAGCCATCGATTCGCCCTCTCTCGACGGCATGCCCGAAGGGTGGACCAACCCTGCCTGGCTGTGGGAAGGACTGGATGGCGCCGACTGGCACGGCACGCACGGATGGCACCCGGTTCTACGCCTGGACATGTCCAGGCTGGCACCCATGACACCTGACGATCTGTACACAACACTGCAACGTTACATGGTGCAGCAAACCACTCGTTGGGCGCGCCGCAACCCTGGGGTGGCAGACGCATGCGCACACATCAGGCAGGACGACACGCCTCCCGACATGTTGTTTGGGCTGATGGATGGTTTGGGGAACGTCTATGGGCGCGCCCCCGTGGTGTTGGTGGACGAGTACGACGCCCCCATTACACGCTACATGGGCACGGATGCGGACTTGGCTCCCGCCATGCAAGCGTTGCGCGACTTCTACCGTGTGCTCAAGGACGACGAAGGCATTTTGTACGGGGTGTTCGTCACGGGCATCACCCGCATGGTTCGTCCGCACCTCTTCTCCGCCGCCAACAACTTCACCGACATTTCGGATTGGGATGATTATGCCGGCATCTGCGGCTTCACGGACGATGAGGTGGTGGAGTGTCTATCCCCGTACCGAGAGGCCCTGGCAGATCTGGAACCCCGGTTGGATGAGGCTCGCATGTTAACTGGATGGCGGGACATGTACAACGGCTACCGTTTCTCCTCAATGTCCACAGAGCGCGTCTACAATCCCTACACATTGATTCATGGATTGGATCGCACATTGAGGCACCAACGCTTCCGGGATGCCGCCCTGCAGGGTCGTTGGCCCTCGGCTTGGAGCGAAACCGCTACTCCCGCCTTGGCCGTGCGCATGGCTTCCGACACGCGTCAGCAGATGCCATCCGGTGTGCGCGCGGGCGGGTTGCCGTCAGTGCCTGCCGACAGCCTGGACAGCCTGCAGCAACCCAACTTTGTCCGCATCATGCAGGATACGGGTTACTACACATGGTACGGGGGCGATGATGGGAATCCACTCTACTTGAATTTCCCCAACCGCGAGGTGGCGGATTCCTGGCTGCGCGATCTCGTAGGGTTGTGGGATGAACTTGAACAACCACAGGCTACGACGCGACTGAAGCAAATACAGAAGCGGCTGCACGAAGGCGACATGGACGGTTTTGCGCAAGACTTGGAGGTTTTCTTCAGCGGACTTGCCTACCAGAACCTGGACTCTGAATCCTGTTTCAGGACTGTGCTTCAAACGCTGTTCCGCCTTGCCGGCAATCACGTGCAGGCCGAGAAGTCCGCGTGGGGCGGGCGGTCAGACCTGGAGGTGTCGGTCGGTGCCCACACCTATGTGATGGAAGTCAAGTACGGTCGCGGTGCCGATGAAGCCTTGCGGCAAATCCGGGACCGACCTTACGGACGCGAACACCTGCACGCGAAACACAACGTCATCGCCGTGGGCCTTGCCTTCCGAAAGGACGGGCCACAGGGAGCGCGCCTGGAATACAGACAAGCCAACCTGTCCACGCTCCTGAACAAACGGGACGCGGACACGCCACGCAGACTGTCTGAATCCCACTGACGAACCGGGACGCTGCCAGCAGCCGCGTCGTGCGCATGCACGAACTCGTCAGCGGCGGCTCCCGGAAATCGGCCACACTTCCCGAAACTGCCGCGACGGATCCGAGCGGCAAACGCCGTGTTCCCTCCATCGTCCGAACACCCATCGCGGGCACCCGCAGACCCCGCACCCGAGACAACGGGGCGCGAACAGTTTGCCTTGGGCATTCCACTGGAACGCCTGACCGCGCAGGCCTTGCTGCCGCAGCATGACAGGTGGCGCAGCCAGTCCACGTTCCAACCGTTCAGTTCCGAGGCGTCCAGCACCCGGCACGGCTTGGGCGAGGCCTGCAGGACCTTCAGGGCGTTGCGCTGAATGGCCCCGCCCGTGTTGATGATCAGGCGTGACGTGTACTGCATCGGCTCCGACCTCGCCAGGAACGAGTCGATGGCCTTCTTGGGGACGGGTCTGTGCGGGTCAAAGAACTTGCACTGGATGGCACAGAGGCCCCCTTCCCGCTCCTCGGCCACCAGATCGATGCCCGTGTCCGGCCCGTCGCGGTCCGGCCACTCATCCCACAGCCACACGCGCTCGAAGCGGTCCCCCAGGATGCCCGGCTCCCTGGTCAGGCGGCCTGCATCAGGCGCTCGAAGGAGCGGCCCATGCCAAACAGAGCAGTGGCACGGTCGCGGAGATGGGTCAGGGCTTCGTCAAAATGGGGCATGGGCTCAATGGTCTCCCGGCAACCGTGCAGTCGTCATCCATACCATGATAAGGCGCAATTCACAAGATGGGTTTCCGGCGATGCGCCACCCCGTGCGCCCTTGACTTTCATGCTTGTGAACCGAACCTTCAGAACTCCCCTTCCCGCACCTGGCCGTCCTGCAGCTTGATGATTTTTTCGGGCTGGACCGGTTCGTTGGCTTCCAATTCGCCCTCACCCTTTTTGATCTTCTTGGCCGCGACACTGTCCAGGCCGGCCAGGCTTGCTGCTCCCGACAGGGCCGCCAAGTCACTGGCGTAGTACTCGAACCAGGGCAGACCAGCCTCGGCATAGTCCACGGCGGAGGGAGGTGCCGAAGGCGGGTTGTTCCCCGTCACGGTCCGGTACTGAACACTGTTCAGGATGTGCACGAAGCAGCGGGAACTGGTAGATGTATCCCATGCTTCAAGACCGTAGTCGTCCTCGTAGACTTCCTGCCGCATGAGGCCGCCCGGTGCCAACCCCATTTCGGGAGGCGCATATGCAACCCCCGCCATTGGTGAATACAACCGTTGTAGTTTGGGTTGTTCAAACCGGGCCTTGTAAACATCCACCTTCATGGGGTAGGCCAGGATCTGCAGACCGCCGTGCCGCGCCTCTCCGGTCAGCTGCTCCTCAACGGAGTAGCCTTCGCCGAGAGGCATCGCCACAAACTGGCGAATCAGGTCCTGACCGATGCAGAACCCATCCAACCAAGGTTGGTCCGGCACCACCAGATAGTTCTGTGGTTCGGCCACCAGTTCGGACGACCAGGCCTCCCCGGTCAGGGCGCAAACTTTGCCTGCCGCGATTTTCAGGGCCATGGGATAGCTGCCGTTGAAGTCAATCCACATCGCTTCGGCCTGGTACATGGGCAGGAACACACCGCCATGCCGCTTCCAGGCCGGAGGTACCGTGGTGCCAAAGTCATCGACGTGGCGAAGCGGAAAGTCTCCCAGTCCGGGCGGCAGCGGATAGCTCCGATTGTCGTCGGGCAGCCGCAGCGTGCGCATGAAGCTGATCGAACACCGAGCCTTCGCATGCACCTCCGGAAACCGGAACTCAAGGTGGTCGTCTTGCAGGACAATCATGTAGTCTTTTCTCCTTTCCTGAACCGTGCGGTTCCGAATCACCAATCCCCGTCGCGCACTTCGCGCACGACGGTCAATATCGCGTGGTCGGGGGCGTCCTTCAGCTGACGCAGCAAGTCCGCAAAGAGTCGGGGGCGCTGCAGGATGACGGCCTGGAGGTCGCTCGACACCTTGCCGGCCATGGCCAGGAGCAGATCGGGGTCCTCTTCCAAGTCGCGGGCCAACCGCCGGATGGTGCCTTCCGAGGGCGGAGGCACGACATCCCGCTCAATCTTGCTCAGATAGGCGGGCTCCACCCCGATGCGCAGGGCCACCTGACGCAGGGAGTAGGTCCGATCCCGCTCCCGGCGCCGTTCTCGTGCATTGCGAAGGTAGCTTCCTAGTGTCATGTGTACTACATAGTACACACTATTGCGTTGCAATGCAAGTATCGACACACTGCCAGCAGGAGCCGTCACCTGGCGCAACTTCCCGGCCGTGAACGCATCCGGTGGAACGCCAGCATGTTCCGTACGCCGGACACCGGACCTTGGCGGCTGCGTTTGGAGCCCCGATTGGTCGCGAGCCACTTGGTCGGTCTGGCCGGACTGCACCGCCCGTACTCGGCTTGGCAGCCCGCCTGGAGTGCGAGACGGATCCCCGAACATACCCATCGGGACCAACTGTCCGGGACCTGGCCGGACCCCGCCGGACGTACTGCAAGCCGCGGGTACCCCTGAGGCAGGGAGAGCCGAGGGCCGGATGAAACCCTGGCCTGCGGCGGATGGCGCAGGCTTTCCCAACAGAAAGCCTCGGACTCGCCTTCAACAACCGTGCAACGGTCCCCGCCGGAGCGCCAAGTTTCGGCACCGTACGTACCATGCGCAATGCTTAGGGACCTGGAATAACCTGGTCCGGCCCGCCCTGACCATCTCCCATCTGGAGCGCCAGACGCTTACGCCGGGGCCTTGGTCCTACCAACTGGGAAACTTCACGCGCTGTGGATTCCTGACGGCCGGCTTCCTGATAGGATTCCTGCCGTTGATCGTCCCAATCTTATTCACCAGCCGATGGTGTGTGGAGGGCCTAACCTCCGGCGCCATCAAGGTCTGAACCCGAGCCGGACGGTCCGGTCCACTCATTCATCCATGCTTCCCCAAGGCACAACCATGACCCAGGCAATGGAACTGAAGAGCTTTGACACCCTTGAAGAGCGTGTCGCCAGCCTCGAACGCGACGGCTTCGCCTACTTTCCCGGCTATCTGACGGAGGACGAAGTCCATGCCTTGCGCCAAGCCATGGACGACACGGCGGCCATGGGGGAACATTTCGACCGGGACACCCGGGCGGGGGAACACGGCGCCATTTTCCGGGAGAAGGTCATCAACAACGCCTTCAACCGCAACGCCCTGTTCTTCTCCTATCTGGACCGGCCGGGGATCATCGAACTGGAAGAGGCGATCCATGGCGACGACTGCCATGTCATCGGCATGACCGGTTGGGTGACCGGCCCCGGCCGCCCGACGCAGACCCTGCACGTCGACTGGATGCCCGTCGAAGTTCCGGAGTACGTGCTGCAGGATCCCAATGTGCGCATGCCGGTCTTCATCACAACTTGCCACTTCTACCTGAACGACATCTATCCGGAACTGGGACCCACCCAGTTCATCCCCGGCAGCCACCGGTCCGGCCGGCGTCCCGCCCAGGGGGAAACCACCTGGAACGGCCGCGGAATGCAGTCCTGCATCGTCAAGGCCGGGGATGCGGTGGTGTTCCGCTGCGAGGTCTGGCACCGAGGCACGCCGAACACCAGCAACGAGACCCGGTACCTGCTGCAGGTCCACTACGCCCAGCGCATGATCACGCAGAAGTTCCCGCCCTACCTGAACCGGTTCCGGTTCAATCAGGAACTCCTGGACCGAGCCTCGCCGCGGCAACGACGCCTGCTGGGAGACCATGTCAAAGGCAACTATGACTGATACCGGACAAACAATCGCGGGGTCCACTGCAGCAAGGTAGCCCCGACGGATCTGGCACGGCCAGCGCCAGCACTCCCCGGACCGGACCACCAATGAGACCGTATCGCGGCCAAGCCGCTCTCCCGGTATTTTTTGACCCCAACATCGGTTTCGGTTGCTTGAACCATGGGAGGTGATCATCCATGACACAGTCACCAGATCTGAAGGAGGTCTTTGACGAGGCTTTTGAAGAAGCATTGCGCAAATTGGGCAAGGTCAACGTGCTCATCGCTGGCCGTACCGGTGTTGGCAAAAGCACGCTCATCAACAGTATCTTCCACGGCAACATGGCTGTGACAGGTCAAGGCAAACCGGTCACTCAGACGACGCGTCTCATCTCGAAGGAAGGCATCCCACTCTCGATCTGGGACACGCGCGGCCTGGAAATGTCCGACTTCAAAAAGACGTTTGACGAATTGATGGAGTTGGTGGAGAAGCGCGCCCAGGAGACAGAAGCACAAGACCACATTCATGCTGCGTGGCTTTGCGTGCATGAAGATGGGCGCCGTGTCGAACGCGCGGAGGAGGAGCTGTGCCGCGCATTGGCGCAGCGCATGCCGGTACTCGGTGTGATCACCAAGGCGCGCAGGGACGACGGGTTTCGCGCCAAGGTACAACAGCTACTGCCAGATGCGAGGCAAGTGGTCCGGGTCCGAGCCATCGCCGAACAGTTCGACCATGGAGATTTTTCACTGCCGCCGATGGGGTTGGTGGAACTTGTGGAGTGCACGCACGAAGTACTTCCTGAGGGTGCTCGTCGTGCATTTGCCGCGGCGCAGAAGGTCTCGTTGAGATACAAGCGGCGACAAGCACATGCAATCGTTAGTGGTGCCGCGGTCGCTGCCGCTGCCGCCTGCGCGGTACCAATCCCATTTTCTAATGTCGCGGTTCTGATACCGACTCAGATCGCCATGCTGGCCAGTATTTCTGGCATCTTTGGACTCGAAATCTCTATGGCCTCCTTGGGCGCACTTGTGGGAGCCTCTGGAACTGCCGCGATCAACCGCTACATAGCCGCCAATCTTCTGAAGTTAATCCCCGGCGCAGGCTCGGTCACAGGCTCGGTCATAGGTGCCGCTACAGCCGGTATTCTCACGACTACGCTGGGCGAGATTTACATTGCCACGCTTGTTACCGTGTTCACGAGAACCGGTGGGGAAACCCCGGACATTGACAGCGTGCATCAGGAGTTCACAAAACAGTTGGCAGGGGAAAGCTCGGACGACCCCATTTTCAAAAAGCTCAAAAAGCTGTTAAAGAACGTCCGAGATAGACCTCCCAGGGCGTTGACAAGCCGTCACAGAGCCATGATTGGTTCCAGTCGTGCGGGGTTGCGGGCCACCATCTTGCGCAATCAGCGAATCGACATCCTTGGCCAGAAATTGCCTTGGGATGGTCAGGAGGTTCAAGGCGATGCACCGCAGGTCCGCCATGTTGCGGGCGGCATGGCCCGTGCGCAGGTGGCAGCGATCCTCTTGGAAGGTGTTGTTCAGCACCCAGTGCAGGCTGTGCTCGCACCCGGAGAATTCCCGCCAGTGGCCGTTCGGCGACCGCGCGCACGGTCGGCAGACGGCCCGCGCCTACGACTTCGCGGCCCTCAACCTGGTCGGCCTGTGCGAGGTGATCCCTTACGCCCACGAACTAGCCTGCGTCCGGCGAGCTGCCCGTGACCGACCTGCCGAACGAGGGCAGCGGATGTACTACAAGCCCTTCCAATGCCTGCTGCGCGCGGTCTTCGTCTTGGATGCCAACGCCAACCCCGCGGACACCCGACCAGTGACCCACTTTGCCACAGACCCGGACCTGGCGCCGGAAAGGATGTGCCACATCCATACCGACCGCTTCCAGATCGAAACTTCCGCGACGCCAAGCAGCACCTGGAACTGACCGCCTGCCAGGCCTGCACCGAAGCCCGCCACCACTTCCACGTCAACGCCGTGCTCGCCCGCGGCTCCAACCTGGCGCTGCGCCACGCCACCAGGCTCTGGAACGCTTTTCGATGGCCAATATCAGCCTCCAGGCCTTTCTGCAACGGGTGTTGGATAGGCGTTTTGAATGGGACGGGCTCAGCCCGAACCCAAAAAATTCCCGGCCGCCCTGCACCCCCTCTGCTCGAGCTAGGCCAAATCCAGCCACAGCCACCCTGACCGCCCCCATCCCCGCGCCCACAACCCCGGTCAGGCCTACCGGGATGATGGCCTTGCCTACCAATATCTGAAAAATTTGCAGTTGCCCAATGACAGCTGCCTTTGTGCCGTTAGGGGTGTCCGGATTGCCTGAAAGCCGTCTATTCTCTCCAACATCAGCATGGTCGCTTCAGGACCGCGTGCCGGTAATGCCGGCTCCGCGCGGGGGCACGGGCCGCGCCGGATCCGCCTCCCGGTTGGCCACAGTCGGATCGGTCCGACCCTCCGTCACAGCGATGGCGTAGTCCAGCTCCCGGACCAGACACGCGGCCAGGAGCGTGCGCAACGGGCCGATCCGGCCTTCCGCCGCCTGGCTCATCGCCTCCAAGTACAGATCCCGTGCGGACACCGGCACGATGACAACGGGCACCCCCGCGCGCAGGCACTGCCAACTCGTAATTAGGCGGCCAGCGCGGCCATTGCCGTCGTCGAAGGGATGGATTTCAATGAACTGGCTGTGGGTACCCGCCAGCACGTCCAGCAGATCCCGGCGGCCGGCCGCAACGTGATCCAAGTCCGAATGCAGGCGGCGCAGGAAGTCGTCCATCAGGCGGGGCACGTCGCTCGGTTCGGCGGTGGGACGTGCCCCGCCACCGGCCAACCCAATCACATTGCGGCCGGTTTTCCAAAGGCCAGCCGCCACCGGATGCGGATTGCCGTACTGATCCCGCAGCGGGGCTGGATCCGGCCCCAGCAGCAACCTATGCCACTCCTTGAGTTCCGTCTCCGTCAAGGAGGCACCTGTCGCGGCCAACGCCTGCATACGTTCCAGGGCCAAGTCGTGGCCCGCCACTTCCGCCACCTCCCTTAGTGTGTAACCCGCCACGGATTCCCTGTGCACCACAATCTTCGATACATCTTCGTAGGTTACGCGGCTGCCCTCAAGGGCGTTGGTATGCAGATTCCAACGCACGCGCACGTTCTCCGCGTAGTTCAGGCGGGTATAGGCATCCGGCCTCGGTGCTTTCCGCCAACGGGCGTGCAGGTCCGCCAAGGCCGGAGCCGTCAGCCGATCCAGAGGCAGCCCCAGGGCAAAAGGATCGGATGGCAGTTCGGATCCTTCCACCCGTTGGTCGGGCACCGGCATCTCTTTCCCGATCAATTCACCGTCTCGAACGGCTGTTGCCACGGTATGTCCCTTCATGTATCAAGACCCATTCTACTGTCGTCCAGGGACACTTGGACAGCAGTTGGATTACGCCTCTCCAGACCCTGCAACCCGAAGATTGTCCCCCGGCCTCCACACAATAAGCGTAGCCGGAGGGATTGGCACAGACCTGAAAGGACTATTGCAGGTTCCGCCCGTAGGCGGAACCCTCGTTGCCTTCAGAGCACGCCTTCCAGCGTGATCTCTTCCGCCCGGTGGCAACTTACAAAGTGATTGGGCCGGATCTCCCGCAGTTCGGGAGTCTCCTGCCAACAACGTTCTTCCGCATACCGGCAACGCGGATGGAAATAGCAGCCGGATGGCGGATCGGCCGGGTTGGCCACCTCGCCGGTCATTTCAATCTGCCGGGTCTTGATCCTCGGATCCGGCGGTAAAACCGAACTCATCAACACTTCAGTGTACGGATGCAGAGGGCTGGCGAACAGGTCGTCGCTCTCGGCCAGTTCCACCATCTTGCCCACGTACATCACCGCCACCCGGTCGGCAATGTGGGCCACCACGTTCAGGTCGTGGGCCACAAAGAGGTAGGTCAGATGAAACTCCTCCTGGAGGTCCTGCAGGAGGTTCAGGGTTTGGGCCTGAATGGACACGTCCAGGGCCGACACCGGCTCGTCGCAGACAATGAAATTCGGTTCCAGGGCCAGGGAACGCGCGATGCCAATGCGCTGCCGCTGTCCCCCGCTGAAGGCATGGGGATAGCGCTTCATGTACTCCGGCCGCAGGCCGACCCGGCGCAGCAGGTCGGCCACCCGGTGCTCCAGTTCCTCGCCCGAGGCCAGGCGGTTGACCGTCAGTGGTTCCCCCACAATCTGCAGCAGGGTCATGCGGGGATTGAGCGACGAAAACGGATCCTGGAAGATCATCTGCGCGAACCGCCGAAAACGCCGCAGGTCCTGGCCCTCCAGCGCATAGATGTCGGTCCAGCCTGATTCGTCCGACATCCAGTAGCGCACCTGTCCCTCGGTGGCGTCGACGGCGCGCAACAGGCAGCGCCCGGTTGTGCTCTTGCCGCAACCCGATTCGCCCACCAGGCCCAGCGTCTCGCCACGCTGGATGGTGAGGTCGACACCGTCGACCGCCTTGACAAACCCCTTGGTGCGGGACAGGAAACCGCGCCGAATGGGATAGTACTTGCGCAGTCCCTTGACTTCGAGAAGCGGTGTCTCCTGCGCGGACCGGTCCGAAACCGCGTCCGACGGATTATTCGTAGAGGACACAGCGCACTCCGTGGCCTGGTTCGGTTTCAATCCAAGGCGGCTCCTCGGCATCGCAACGTCCGGCGATGTAGTCCTCGCAGCGGGGATGGAAGGGACAGCCCGGCGGTACGTGGAAGGGATCCGGAACCATGCCGGTGACGGCCTCCAGCCGCCGCGACTTGACTCCCATGCGCGGCATCGACCGCAACAACGCCTTGGTGTACGGGTGCTTGGGATTGTGGAAGATGGTGTCGACGTCCGCGGATTCCACCACCTTGCCGAGGTACATCACCGTCACGTACTCGGTCATCTTGGCCACCACGCCCAGGTCGTGCGTAATGAACATGATGGCCATGCCAAAGTCGTTCTGCAGCTTCTGCATCAGTTCCAGAATCTGGCCCTGGGTCGTGACATCCAGAGCCGTGGTGGGCTCGTCGGCAATCAGCAGGGTGGGGTTGCAGGACAACGCGATCGCAATCATGCCGCGCTGCCGCATGCCGCCGCTCATCTGATGGGGAAAGCTGTCGATGGTCTGGGTGGGTTGGGGCATCCCGACCCGCTGCAGGATCTCCAGGGTCCGCTCCCGCGCCTCCTTCCTGTCCACCTGCTGATGCAACTCGATGGCCTCCATGATTTGGTGGCCGATGGTGTACACGGGCGCCAGGGAACTCATCGGCTCCTGGAACACCATGACAATCTCGTTGCCGCGAATGTCGCGCATCTCGTCGCCGTTGGCCGGCAACCCGACCAAGTCGGTTACATGCAGGTTTTCGCCATCGCTGCCGGTCGGCCGGTAGTAGAGAAGCTCCCCGTCCACAATCTCGCCCGGCTTGGGCACAATGCGCAGGAGCGCCTGGGCGGTCACGCTCTTGCCACAGCCGCTTTCCCCGACCACACCCACGGTCTGGCCCCGGTTGACGACAAGGCTCATGCCGTCCACCGCACGCACCGTGCCCTCTTCGAGGGCGAACTGCACCTTGAGATTCCGAATCTCAAGCAGTCTCTGATCGTCCGGTGGTGTCACGCCTTGTGCATCCTCGCCTGAACCCGGTTGGCATAGCCCAAACCGATGCCGATGGGCGGTTTCATGTAGTTGCCCCAGGTCAACTCGGGATAGTTCCACTCGTTGACGATGTGGAAGCGGACCCGATCCCTGCCACCATCCTTCAGCACGCGGAAGCCGGACACACTGACATACGCGGCGTCAGATTCCGGATTCTTATCCCCCAACACTTCGACGCGAAGCGTGTGAGAACCCGGTGCAAGCCCTTCGCAGCTGAACAGAATCTCGTTCTCGACCTTGAGCTCGCCGCGCGCCACGCCGTGCAGGATGCCGCAGAACAGGTCGACCACAGCGACCTCTTTGCCGTCCAACAGGACCCTGGCCATGCCGTGAATGTTGTCCCTTGAACCCAGCCAGGCCACACCCGGACCCTCGAATCGAAACTCCGCAAAGTCCCCATCCTTGTTGGACATGAGGTCCCGGTTGGAACCCGGCACCGCCTGCGCCCAGTTGCCGGTCACATGGCCCAACAGGTCGTCGCCCGTACACAGAAGTTCGGGATCGGGCAGCACTTCCAGACGAGCCGCGTCGTCCTTGTCGGACACGGCACTGAAGCGGGTTTCACTGCCGGCCACCAGGGCACTGGCCTGCCGAATCGAGTGTTTCATGGCCCGGAAGTCGTTGGTCCCCCGACGGCCGAAGTCGTAACGGCCGAAGAGGGAATAGCCGCGCATGTCCTCACCCCAGGACCAGTCCGGCTCCTGTCGAAAGGTCTCGTCCCCTTCCGCACGGTTTCTAGGGGCAACGCCTTCATTGCGGCCAATGTGGTCGTCGGGGTACAGAGACCAGAGCCCGTTGCGCCGCCAGGATACGCAATCCACCTCGTGGGTCAGGTCGAAGGCCACACCCACTTCCCGAAATCCGCCGACATCGCGCCCGGCGCGCAACCCGCGCCGGCGCGGGCTGGAAAACGGCTGCACCGGCAATCGGTAGGACAGGTCAAGCAGGCCGGTCCCATCAACCCGAATGGAGTACTCCACCTGCAGCTCGCCGTGGCAGCCGGCAATGTCCAGAACCACTGCGTCGTCCTCCCGGCGCCCGGCCACCGAGGTTGCCTGCCAGTCCGGCAGGGGATATCCCGTCAGCACCAGATGGGGGCCGCCCTCCAGAATCCGCTCCCCGTCGACGGAACCGGACAACATGCCGGTTTCGCGGGACAGACTCAGGCTGAAATCCGCGTGCCGCACCTCCAAGGCTCCATTCGTCTCCACCAGCCTGGGAGCCTCGGACACGGAAGATGCAGCTGCTGTTGTTGCCGACGACGGAGATAGCATGAACTCGTCCACATCGTAGCCGTCGGTGGCTTCAAGGCTGCGTTTCGAGAACATCAGATAGACAGGTCGGCCCGATGACACGGGCGCGGCCGGAATCCTCAGCCAGCCTTGGGCGCGGGGCGGAATGCTCGGGCACTCGATTTGACCCCAGGTCTCTTCGTCCTGGTGCCAGACGATGTCCAGCTCATTCAGGTCGGTGTGGTCGAACCAGTTGGCAACCGCCACCAGGACGGACCCGTCCGCCTGCGGCGCGGGGAGCGTCCGATCCGTGATCCGAATGGGCGAGTAGGCCTTCTTGGTCAGCCAGTGTTCGGGCTTGCGCCGGCGCCAGCCGTCGATCAGACCCCACTCGCGGTTGACGGTGTACCCGCTGTTGGTAATCATCTCGTCGTCAATGCCGCCCCAAATCGCTCCGCCCAAAGCGCCCGGCGTCGTGAAGATGTTCTCCCACCAGCGCTTGATGCTTTCGCCCCAGAACTCCCGCACGGCCGGATCGCGGCGCTGCTCGCCCATGTTGTAGCAGGCCCCGTGGGCGTATTCGTCGTGCAGAACCGGCATGGGGGACAGGCCGGGGCCGTGTTGGCTCCAGGTATCGCTCATGGCACTGGGATCGCTGTCCCAGTTCGCATAGTGGGAACTCCAGATGTCGCAGGGAGGAGAACCCTCGGGCATCGTGTTGGGATAGCTGAACAGCACCGGCCGGGACGGATCCGCGGCCTTCACATAGTCAAAGCACTTGTGGAAATTCGTGCCCCAGTAACATTCGTTGGCCAGGGACCACATGATCACGCAGGGATGGCTGCGGTGCCGCTCCACCTGTTCCGCCATCTGGTCCATGAATTGGGCCGTGTAGTCGGGGTCGTTCTGGACGCACTGGATGAACTGCCCGATGAAGGCAACCGCCGCCTCGTCCTCCACGTAAATTCCGTGCCGGTCGCACAGCTCCAGGAAGTCCTCGCGGGGCGGGTAGTGGGACGTGCGGATGAAATTGACGTTGGCCTCGCGGAACAGCAACACGTCCTGCTCCAGTTGTTCGGGCGTCAAAGTGCGACCCGTCAGAAGGGCCACGTCGTGCCGGTTCACACCCCGGAGCTTGATCGGCCGGCCGTTGACCAGAAGTTCCTGTCCGTCAACCTCCACCTGGCGAATCCCGAAGCGCCGGCTGACCTGCTGAAGCAGGCGGCCGTCCCGCATCAGGGTTGCCTCAAGCCGGTACAGGTGCGGATGTTCCGCATCCCACAGATAGTCTGCGCCGATCGACAGGTCGATGGTGCTGTCCGGAGAGTCCTGCGGCAGGTTCCAGGTACCGCTGCCGTCCTCCACGACCGCACCCGTGGGATCGGTCAATTCAATTGACAGGGACAGGCCATCGCGATCGCTCCCGTCCGCACCCACGGACAAAGTTATGTCAGCCTTGCGGTAGTCCTCCGTCAGCGAAGTGTCGACATGGCAGCGGGAGAGATGAGTTGGGGGCACGGCCACCAGTGAGACCGGACGAAACATACCGCCGAGATTGAAGACGCAGAGTTCGGACTGGGCATCCGCGACCCCGACCACAACCTCCGCCCCGGTTCCGGGAACTACGTGGTCCGTGATCTCGGCGAACCAGGTCGTGAAGCCGCCGAAGTGGCTGCGAATCAGGTTCCCGTCGACCCAGACCCGGGCCTTGCCCGTCACGCCGTCAAAGCGCAGGAATACCCTTTGGCCAACGAAGTCGTGCGGGATGTCCACCATCCGGGCGTAGGCATATTCTTCGCCCTCTTCCAGATCGTAGCCGTGCGAAAAGGTACAGGAGGGCACCGGCAGCTCCTGCCATGCATCCTTGCTGACCGCGGCCTGCCAAAAGCCATCCGGAGGATGCGGATGGAACCGCCAGTCGCCGTCCAGCGACACAGCCGGGGCCGCCACGCCGGCGACCCGGTCCGGCATGTGCAGGGTGGGCTGACGGGGCCACAGGGCCAGTGCCGGATCCCGATGCGGCAGGGCGTTCGGAGCGGTATCGGACATGGCGGCAACCCTGTGCAAAAAGGAACCAGGAACGGGATCAGCGACCCTGCGCGTAGGGATCGGCGGCGTCGCGCAGGCCATCGCCCATGAAGTTGAAGCTGAGCACCACAACGATCACGAAGCCGGCGGGAATGAACAGCCAGGGATACAGCGCCACGGTCTGGAAACTTTGGGCCGTGCTCAGCAGCACACCCCAACTGACCACCGGAGGCCGCAATCCCAAGCCCAGGAAACTCAGGGCCGTTTCGCCCAGAATCATGCCCGGCACCGACAGGGTCAGGCTGACGATCAGATAGCTGAGGAAACTCGGCAGCAGGTGCCGACGGATAATCCCAAGGTCCGTTTCGCCGACCAGCTTGGCGGCCATGACGAAGTCCTCCTCGCGCAGTTCCAGCAACTTGCCGCGCACCACGCGGGCCAGGCCGGTCCAGCCCAGGAAGGACAGGATGATGGTGATGCCCAGGTAGACCCGAATCGTGGGCCATTCCGGAGGCAGGGCCGCGGCCAGCGCCATCCACAGCGGGATCGTGGGGATGGAGATGAAGAACTCAATCACCCTTTGGATTATGTTGTCCAGCGGACCACCGTAGAAGCCGGAGATGCCTCCCAGCAGGTTGCCGAGGACAAAGCTGATGGCCACACCGATGAAGCCGATGGACAGCGAGATGCGTCCGGCGTAGAGGGTCCGGGTCAACAGATCGCGGCCCAACTGGTCGGTTCCGAACAGGAAGATGACGCCCGGCTCGTCGACCCCGAACAGGTGCCAGTCGGTCTTGAAAAAGCCCCAAATCTTGACCGCCTCGCCCCGCACGCCAAGCTTGATGGGGTACAGGGCCTCGGTATCCTTGACGAAGACATCCTCCCAGGTCACCGGATCCTCCTCCACCAGCCACCCGTAGACGAACGGCCGCAGGTGGAACCGACCTTCCGCATCGATGAACCGAATGGTCTGGGGCGGCGCATAGGGAAAATCCGCATGCACGCCCTCGATGGAATAGGGCGAGAGCAGATCGCAGAACATCACCGTGATGAGATAGATGAAGATCAGGACGAAGCTGCCCACCATGGCCATGCGGTGCTTCTTGAAGGCACTCCACATGAGCTGCCACTGCGAGGCGGCATAGAGGGTCTCGACGTTCTGGTCGGCCGCGGCGGGCACCTGGATGCTCATGTTCACTCAAACCGAATGCGCGGGTCCATATACGCCAGCAGAATGTCGGAGATGAAGGTGCCGATCAGGGTCAGCAGGGTCAGGAACATGGTGAAGCTGCCGGCCAGGTACATGTCCTGGGACCGCAGCGACTGGAGGTACATGGGGCCGGTCGTGGGCAGGCCCAGCACGATGGAGGTGATGGTGGCGCCGGACACGATGCCGGGCAGGGTCCAGCCGATGGTGCTGATGATGGGGTTGATGGCGACCCGGACCGGATACTTGACCAACAGCCTGAGTTCCGAGATGCCCTTGGCGCGGGCGGCAATGACATAGGGCTTGGACAGTTCGTCCAGCAGCACGCCCCGCATGACGCGCACGAGCCAGGCCGTGGAGCCGGTGCCGACCACAATCACAACCGGCGGCAAGTGCTTGAGCATGTCCACAAACCGGGCCCAGCTCCAGTCCGCCAGTTCAAACTCCGGCGAGAACAGGCCACCGATGTCGGTCTGGAAGCCGGTGTACAGGATGTACATGATGATCAACGCCAGCAGGAAATTCGGGATGGCCAGGCCGATGAAGCCAAACACCGTCACCACATAGTCGGTGACGGAGTACTGGCGCACCGCCGAAAAGATGCCGATGGGGATCGAGACCCCATAGGCGAACAGGGTGGTCAGGAGGGATATGAGAATGGTCAGGGGCAGACGGGCGGCCACGATTTCGGCCACCGGCTGATCCCGTTCGAAGGACATGCCCAGGTCCCCGTACCGAATCATGTCCCACATCCATTTGAGGTAGCGCAGGTACATGGGCTTGTCGAGCCCGTACCGCACCCTGAGAGCCTCGATTTCCTCCTCGGCCGCCGGCTGGCCGCTCTGCTGCAGTTCGACGATGTAGGAGGTCAGGAAATCGCCGGGCGGCAGTTGAATGATGACAAACGCAACCACGGACAGCATGACCATCAACAGCAGCATGTAGAGCAGCCGGCGCACGCCGTACTTCAGCATTGCCATGTCGATCGGACCCGGATTCGTGGGGCTTCCGCCGCAGCCGCGGCGTTACGGATTACCAAACATATACATTGGCGGTCGTACGGACTGACCAGACCCGGAGGCGACACCGGGGCGGCATGCAGGACCGGGAACGCCGTTCAATGGAAGTGAAGAAGTTGGGGCGCAGCCGTGATGGCCGCGCCCCGTTGCAACCGTCCCGCAGAGGGCGGATGCCTACGCGTTGTACTCCTGCCGCGTGTGCAGGGGCTGCTTGAGATACAGCTGCTCGCTGTGGTACGGATAGAACTGGTAGAGGTCCCATCCAAACAGCAGGCCCTGCTCAATGGTGGGCATGTTGCCAAGGTTGTCCTTGATGATGACCGGGTGCGGCGGCAGCGCCACGGTACCGATCACATACATGCTCTCCGCATTGATGCGGACGATCTCCTTGCCCAGTTCCACCTGGCGGGCCTCATCGGTTGTAACCTTCATCTCCTGCCAGAGATCCCAGAGGAGCTTCAGCTCGTCCGGCGGTTCCTCGCCGGTTTCGCCGTCGGTCACGATCCAGCGGGTCCACAGCGGGTACATCGTGGATTCCCAACCCAGGTTGTAGGGCACCCAGAACTGGGGCGTCAGCGGGAAGAGCCAGTCGGTGCACTTGTCCGCGCCCCAGGTTCCCATGGCCACCTGGTTGCCGGGATAGCGTTCCGAGATGAGTTCGCCGGTAACGGTCTTGACCGAGACATCGCACCCAATCGCCGCGAAGTAGCCCTTGCACAGCTGCCACACGGTGTTGGACTGCGGATCGACGCTGGATTCGATGGTCCAGGACAGCCTTTCGCCATCCGGACGCAGCCGCCACTCGTTGTTGGCATCCCAGGCCAGGCCCATCTCGTCAAGGAGCCCGTTGGCCTTGCCCACATCGTATTCGATGTTCAGCTTGGCATATTCCTCCTCGTAGAAGGAGCATGCCGGAATCACGGTGGCCTGCTGCGGCGTGGCCCGGCCGAAGAAGGCCAGTTCGCTGATCTCGTCGCGGTTGATGGAATGGGACAGCGCGATGCGGAAACGCACGTCGCGGAAGATATCCCGCAATGCCGTATCCGCCTCGTACGTCTGGTTGGGCTGGAAATGCAGCACCGAACCGGTCAGGTTCTGCGCAGCGATGGCGATGTACTCGCCCTGCTCTTCATTGCTCTTGTAGAGAGGCCAGTTGGAGGGGTTGGGCATCCAGCCGAATTCGATGTCCACCTCGCCGCTGATGAAGGCGGCGTCCTGAATCTCCCGGTCCTGCAGCAGCTTGATGAACGAGGCGTCGATGTAGGGCAGCTGGTTGCCGGCCTGATCGGTCTTCCAGTAGTAGGGATTGCGCTCGAAGAGCCAGTGGGTCTCGGTCTTCTCGAGGAGCCTGTAGGGGCCGAGCGTGGGCAAGTCGGGATTGTTCTCCGGAATGCCTTCGTCCAAGCGCGCCCTGTTGCCGAACAGGGCCATCCAACTGTCCATGCCCCGTTCCTTGGCCTGCGCCTCCAGCTCCCCAACATCCACATAGCTGGCATGGAACTGCTGGCCGTAGTGCTTGGGATGCACAACATTGGTCCCGTTGTAGTGGGCCAGGTACTTCAGGATGAACGGATAGGGGTCCGTGAAGATGAACTTGACCGTGTAGTCGTCCACCCGCTCGAAGTCCATGAAGTTGCCGCTGGTCTGGAGCCAGCCCGGCTTGCTCGGGGCCAGTTCGTCGTTCAGCATGTCGACGTACCAGAACTCGAAGTCGTCGGCGGTGTGCGGATGGCCGTCGGACCACTTGGTGCCGCGCCGCAGGTTCAGGGTGAGTTCCCGCCCGTCCGTGCTGATGTTGAAGCTCTCGATGATGTTGGGCACCACCGAGGTGAGGTCCGTGCCGATACGGCAGACGCCCTCCTGGCCCACGCCGGTGCGGCCGCTGTGGAAGGTACCGGCAGCCGGGTTGCCGACCGTAAACATGCCGCCATAGGTGCCCACTTCGTGCCAGGTCTGGACGATCTGCGGGTTGAGCGGCAGCCGTTCTTCGACAGGGGGCAGGTCGCCGGCAGCCACCCGCTTGGCCAGCAAGGGTGATTCCTTGCCCATCGCCTCATCGGCCATGGCTTCTTCCGCCATGGGGGCTTCGGCCTCCGCCGCCGGTTCTTCCGCCGCCGGACCGCCGCAGGCCACGAGCACGGCACCGGTGGCCGCGGCACCGGAGATTCTGAATACCTCGCGGCGCGTGAATTTGCGAGTCATGAAAACAACTCCTTGAAAGTTTTCCTTTCGGGTTGCGCTGGGGCGCGTTGTGTGTAAGGGAAGTCTACCAGCAGCCGAATCCCGCCCTGTTTCGGCAGGGCGGCAGGGCGATTGCAGCTAAATTGACAGGGCAATCACAACAACGCAACAGCACCCTGGCAGGTACCGAATACTGTGAGCCGCCAAGCAGGATCATGCACAACCGGGACCACACAAGGCCAATCCGCAAGGGAGCCGCGGGTCCTGGAGCAGGGAAGGGACCGAAGCCCTTTTGCGAGGCGGATGGCTCCGGTCTGCCATTGGCCGCAAAGGCGCTTAGCGCTGAAACCACTGCAAAACCGTAGCGATATCAGGCCATTCAGTCCAGGGGGTCTGATTCAGTTTCCGTACAAAAGCCCGATACTCCGCGGGCGTCGGATGCAGACTGCGGGCCAAATCCAGCAACACTTCACGCCTGCCCTCGGCTTTCCCAATCTCCCTGCCTTCGGCTCTGCCGACTTCAAGGCCTTCGGCCCGGCCAATCGCCATGCCCTTGGCCTCAAGATGCCGCCCCATTTCCACCCAGTTCCCGCTGACCGGGTCCTGACACTGGAAGCCATGTTCGGGATGGGTCCGGATACGGGCCTGCAACACCTGGGACCAGGCTTCCCGGTTGGTGTCAGCCTCTACCGAGATCCACTCTCCGGCATCCGTGCGTTGATAGCCGAACATGGGATGCCGGCCACTCGGGGAACAAATCCAGTATTCCGCCACACCCATCAAATCGTAGATAACCGGATTGTCCTCGCGATCCTTGGTCTCGGTGGAAGGCGAGAGACATTCCAAGACCAGCAGAGGTGCCCCCTGCTCCCGCCAGGAAACTGCCCTGTCGGGGGCAATCACGGTCCCCTGAGGCCACATCGCCAGATCCGGCTCAATCCGGTGTCGGGAGCGGGTCAGGCCGGGATGCGCCGGCAACGCCTCCAGATCCTGAATCATGACTTCCCGTGTAATGGGGCAATGCCGGCTACGCAGTTCCAGGAATGTTTCCAGATTGCGGCCGGCCCGGTCCAGGAACACTCCGTGTTCCGGCAAGGGGGACAACCTTACCTCTGTATCAATGTAATAAGGATCGGTGGTACGAAACTCGTCGTATTCATGGTGTTCAAGGTCATAGTCGTAGTTGGGGTCGTAGTGCCACAGAGCCCGCAACCAAGCCGGATGGCGGGCCGGCGCCACAACGCCGTTGTCCGTCTTGTCCCCGGTCGTTTCCTGAAGGGTGGATGCCCGTACCGGAGTCCCGGAGGGAGCAGTTGCCATCGGATTCCTCTGCGCAGATGGTGTCGTGGGTTGAAGTGTACTACTGGCTTTGACACCAGCGGAGCGAGACCTCCGATCCGCTGATCTGCCCATCCACAGCTTGGGCGTACGGCACGGAGGGCGCGATTCCAAGATGCAGTGCCCGCCCCATGCACCCTCGCGCCGACTGGCTCAGGACCAAGCGGACCCGATCGGGTCCGCGTCCTTGGGAACCGCTGGACGGAGGTGGTCAGGGATGGTTCCGGCCAAGCCTATTTCCGGCACTCGGACAGTGCATTCCGGTTCCGCTGTCGGAAGTGCCAACCACCGCCAGAGTGGTGCTCGGGAGTGTTGTTCTCCAAGGCACAGTACCGGACCCGGGGACGAAATGGATTGTCCACCGCGATAGGCAGGGACATCCAAGGCATGGGTCGGAGAATCGAGCCTGACGAAGGTACCCAGGTGTGGCGAAAGCCACATCCAGCCACTCGCGAACAGCTCGTCCCCATTGGCATGCGATTGCCCTGTGCAGGTCGGGCCCGTCACCCAAAAACCAACTCCAGGCTCTGGTTGCCGGAGCCTTGGATTGTCAACTCCGATGCCGGGTAGGGAGCGCGGCAGAATGGGCTGTCCAGGTGCAGGCTGCCGGCCAAGTCCACGGGCTTGTCGCCCACCATGAGCGGTGCTGCCGGTCCGCACAACACCGTATGACCTTCCGCATTTGCGATTGAGACAAGGTCGCGGCCAACGGTCAGGGTGCGGTCAAGGCGCTGGCGAAAGGCCTCGAAGTCCTCGGCCGACGCCTCCCCGCCCGTCAGGCAGAGCCAAGTGTTGTCCGTGCCCGGTGAGCGCAGTTCCCGGCCGGCACCGGGTCCGGTGGTGATCAACTCCAGACCGTTGGCCGCATACAGGCCCAGCCAGCCGGTACCGTGACGGGCGAACGCCCAATGCTCCCGGATGTCCGTCTCCGCGAAGGCGTGGACCGGGAAGTGCGCGTGGGTGAAGCCAAGGTGGCCCGCGTCACCGCCCCGGTAGAAAGCCATCAACACGTCCTGCCACTGGACTACCCTGGGCAGACGCGAATTGCCTCTCCAGAAGTTGCACGGGACCGCATCGTCCATGCTCATGCGCGCGGGGCAATTGACATGTACCTTGGCAGCCACGCCCAGCACAGCCTGCCAGACCAGTTCCCGGTGTCCCTGCTCTCCGACGCGGTAGTCGGGCAGGCAACTCAGCATGCCGTCGGCCGTGCGCCAGGCCACCCGGTGCACCTCTTCGCCTCCGGTGTCCTCGATGCCCGGGTCACCGGCCCAGGCGTACCGCTCCCGCGACCACACGGCATCCGGCACGAACAGACCCAGCTCGCGCACCACGGCAGGAGCTTCATAGTCCGATCTGGCCAAGGCCACGGGCGCTTCAATGTGCCCGTTGGGTGTGCCCAGGCCCCAGGCCGCGTAGGCCACAGGCGCCAAGGCTCCGAGCCGTGCATCTAGGACGCTGTCCGTATCCGCACCAGTGGCCGCCAAGCCGTACACGCCCCGGTAGGAGCCACAGGCGATGCCAAAGAGAATGCGATCCATCAGCATCAGGGACAGATTCGCCAGATCCTCGTCGCCGCAACCCTCCGCCAGGCAACTGCACGCCAGCAGGATCAAGCTCTGCTCAACCTCCGATTCACACCCCCCGAACCCGCGCGCCAGGCGGTTCAACATCCACGCCTGTACCAAGGAGGTCCCCTCCCGGACCAGGTCCGAACCCAACCTGTCGCCAAACCCGACAAACATGGCGAACGGGTCCTGCAAGCCGGCCAACACCTGACAGACGCACACCAGGAAACCACGGACAGGGTTGGGTTCCACCCCGTCGATGGAGGTGGATGGCAGATACCGGCTCCAGCAGCCGTCCAGGATGGCCAAGCCCTCTTGAGCCCGCCTGGCCTCCAAGTCACGGCCCATCTGCCAAAGTACCAGAAAAGCAGTTTCAGCGTCGGTGGACCCCTCCGAGAGGGTGCGGATGCAGCCCTCCAGCAGTTGCCGGTCCGGTTCCTCGCCTAGGCGTTGAAGCACCGCCAGTTCGCGGCAGGGATGTCCCTGGTGGCGAAAGGCCGCCTGCAACAGCTGCTGAATCCGGTCCTCGTCCTCCTGCTCCGGAGTCTGCTCGAACACATGGTCGATTACGTACACATCCTGGACGTTCTCGACCCGCTGGTTCTCCTCGTAGTACTCCTGCAGGTGCGGTTTGACCGTCAGCCAATAACGGCCGTTGGGGCCGGTGAAGTCCATGTTGAGGACGTGTTCAGTGCCTGCCTTGACTTCCGCCTGCATCACCTCCACGTAGGTGGCTCCGCCCGGCCGACGCAGGTTGATGCCGAGAATGGCCGTCCGGTCGTAGTCCGCGGGCCAGCGCAACGTGATCGGATCGGTCCGGGAATAGACATGGCGATCCAGGGCGAAGTCGCCGATGACGGCCTCAAGACCCAGACGCCGCTCCGGATCGACGGTAGTCGGCAGGTTGATTCTGGCGCTGCCCACATGAGGTTCCAGGCACGCGGACAGGAAACCCGGCCAGGCACCGCAGACAAAGGCTCGAAGTTCCAGGAACAGCCGCAGCGTGCCTTCATGGCGGGGCAGGGCGAACCGAAACCGCTCTGATGAACCGCTCCCCTCCAGCCACTCGGCCTCAACCTCGCACCCGTTGGCCCACAAGAAAACCTTGCCGGCTGCTTCCACGACCAGTGCCAACTCGGACTGGTGCCCGGGCAGGACTTCTGCATACAGCCAATACCGACGCAAAACCGGTTCAGCGCGGGTGTCCGCCAGATCCAGTCGGTGATCGGCCAAACTGCGCCGATACATCCAGCGATGGGCCTCGGATCCAACCTGCAGCGGCGGCTCCCACTCCACCGGACGGGTGAACGTTTCCAAGTAACTCGGCGCTGGGAGGACCGAAGACGAGCAGTTGCCCAGGGACCCGTCTTCAGGCATCCCATCCTGATCGGCAGGGCCAGCTACCAACCAGTGGTCAACATGGCCATCCGGTGTCACCCTGTAGGGAATCGCGTTCACTTGCATGCAGTTGGCTCTTGGCTGAACAAGCCTTTAGGCAGGAACCGGTTCATGCAGAGAAAATCCGACTCCGTCGGAACACGCGCAACGGCAGACTTCATGACACCATGCCAAAGGAGGCTTCCAGGTAGGCCACGACCCGCAAGCGCGTACCCACCTCCGCCAGGTGGATAGGCGGGAACAAGGACTTCCGGCGGTGGTGAAGTGGAGACGAACATGGCAACACCGGGACAGGGACACGTGCAGACTTCGCCATGCTACCGCATGGCTTCACAACCGCGGTATTAGTCCAGCCCTCCATCAGATTCGCCGCCGGTCGTGGATACACCATAGCGAATGGCCAGTTCCGGTTCGGCTGCGGGGGTGGACCACACTTGATGGATTTCCAGGACCCTGCGGCCCAATGCCAGGAATTGGGCAACGAGAGCATCCCCAGTTCGGCAGGTCCTCCGGGTGGCGAAGGCGAAACCGCTGATCCCAGTGATTGAGCATCTTCTTCAGGTCGCGGGGTACCGGATGAGACAGACGCCAGCCCATCTCGTAAGTTCCGGGTCTTCCCACTCGCTGGACAAGGCATGGCAGTCGGCATAATCGCGGGCCATGTTGCGGAACAAGAGCAGGTAACTCTTGATCCGGAGAATCTCAAAAAGCGTAGGCAAACGCAAGGTCAAGCCTTGCAGGCGATAGGTTTGCACGTCCAATGGGACATGTTGTCTGACGCGCCCATCCAACCATCAATGTGACCTCGATACCATCCATACGCCCCAGAATGGTATGTTGCCCGCGCACAATGTCCGTAGACCAGCCCGACAGTGCTTCCAGGCGAGCCAACACCTTGGTGCAGCGCCGGGGCAGATCCGACATCGTGTGATCCGCATCCCGTGAAGTGCGGTAGGGTGCATAGATGCCGACCGCGGTGCCTCCGACCAGGAATGCCTCCGGGATAACGGACTGCAGTTTGGCCGCTGCCGCAAGCACCCGATTCCAGCGTTCAACTTCCTGCGGCGTCAACGGCACGGGCATAATCCAGGAACTCTTGGTAATCCTCCGCCGCCCAAGGATGATCCAGCATCAGTGTTGCAAAGCGCAATACTTCGGCCCGCACGGCCGAATCGTCCTGGATTGCCTGCCAGAGGCGGGCTTTGTTCTCCGCGCTGCCTTTCTCGATGTAACGAGAAATCACACGGGCATTGCGCATACCATCCTTCACGGACAGCGCTCCTGCCACATCGGCCCGCGCCATCTCGAACAAACCGGGTTCGTCAATGGTGACCACCAAAGGCTCCAGGTTTTGCAACGCGTCCCGCGAAAAGCTGTGTCTGCGGGCAAAGGCGCGAAGGTTGGCCTCGGTCCAGACGCGGCCACGGGCGGTGAGCTTGCCGGCGGCGTTCATGCGCCGGGCCACTTCGGCCACAGAGCAGGTGGAATACCAACCGTATGCCTTGAGCGAGCCACACGTCTTGCGGACCTGTTCGCTCTGCGTCCGGCTGTTCATCGAATCCTGCCAGTCCATGTCTGTCAACTGGCCCATTCTACCCAGTGTCCACATGCAGCCGTGGTTGAGCAGGACATGGATTCGGGACAATCGCAGCCCCCATCAGGCCAGGATCTTCACGAGTCTGTGTTGCTCCAGCCGGCACCAGCCATGCGCCGCAGTCCCGCTCTACCTGCGTTGAAACTCACGGACTGGCAGTGGTGTCCCCCTGGACAGCCTGAACCATCACTACTCATGACAATCACATTCCAATTCAGCAACCATCATTGTAACGAGAAGTCAGGTTGGGTATCAGGGCGTTGACAAAGTCGTTGCAGAGAGGGTTTGTCACCTCTGGAGCAGTCGTTTGGCCATGACCTGGCACAAGCCCACCACTGATGCACACCTGAAGTACCGTATGATTGCAAGAGGATTACTTGCCTGAAACAGAGAAAATCATATGGGCCCCGCATGAAATTCTTCCTGGGTTTCCTGGTCGCTTGTCTGGCTTTGGCCAGTTGTATTGCCGTCCCGAAAGAGCACTCCGAACCGGAATTTTTGCCGGAACTTCGGGTAGTTGAGCTGGATCCCGATTTCTGGGTATTGGACGCCATGGGATCCCTTGCGCTGGGCCGACGCGACAGTGCGGTCTGGCTACTGGACATTGATACCGGTGAAATGTCTCAACTCAGTTCCCGCGGACTTGATCTGCTGGGAGCTGCCTTGACCACGGACTATGCCGCTTGGATAGTCAGCCGCAAGCAAAGTGGTGCTCCCCGATCGGTTGCCGATGTAATGCTCTTCGATCTTCAGACAGGCGAACAGCGTAGCTTGACTGAAGGGCTGGCAGAACGCCAGGATCTGCAGCTGGAATATCCCTATCTTGCGTGGAGAGAGAACCGCCATTGGCAGGAGGAACAGGATGACAGTTGGGATATTGTTCTTTACCATCTGCCGTCCGGGGAGGTACGGCCATTGACGACCATCCCCGCGGACCGTCAGCACCTGCAACTGTCGGGGACGCGGCTCGTTTGGCAGGAAGATCGGGTCGAACCCCCTGGACAATCCGATACGAGCTGGGATGTCCATGCCTACGATCTCTTAAATGACCATGAGTTCCCAGTCACCTCCGCACCCGGGGTCCAAAGGACACCCCTAACCTTCGGCGACTGGATCGTGTGGGCCGACAACGGTTCCTGCACGTTGGAAATCACCGGGCCAGAGAAGCTGCCTCACTGCACGCATGTTGACATGGACCTCTATGCCTACGACTTTGCTTCCAAGGAAGAGACACGATTGGCAAACCACGTAGGTGCTCGCTGGCATCCCGACCTTCATGTTCATGGTTCCCATGTGGTCTGGGAACAATCTCGGGCTAACGGCAAGTCAGAAATCAGACTCCTGGATCTCGACTCGGGACAGGAACAGATGGTCTCATTAGTAAGTCAGACCAACACCCGACCGCAGATCTACGGTGATTACCTCTTCTGGACTGAAAGAGTGACTTGCGATGCCATTGATCTCGGAAATCTCAGAGCCCGGACACAGGCTGGCGCCTTCGTCTATGATCTGGAGACGGGGCGAAAGATGCGGATTTCAAGTGACGTCGAACCCCTGGTCAGAATTTACGGCCATATAGCGTTTCTCACTGAGGGGTGCCAATACCAGACACGCCTCTTTGCGATATTTCTGCAATCCTGAGCGCAGGTAGACGGTCACCAAGCTATCGAACCGAATTATTGGTGAAGGGACAGCGCCCTCAGGTTCCTCCGGTGTTGGGTGTATCGGTCTGTCCCAAGGACAACAAGTCCGGCCTGCATGCCAGTCTGTAAAGTGACTTCGCCTACCTGAACCGCACCGGCAGCGCGGCCGCGGCCCACGACGGGAGCGAGACCCAGGGCAAACGCAAAGTCGGATTTAGGGCAGGGCAGCGGCCAGAATCCAGGGTTGGGTATCAGAGGAGAACAATCGCATTTTGTTTTGACAGATTCTCAAGATGATACAAAGCATTTGTGTCTAGCAAACGGTCAAATCACGAATCAAAACGCAATCCCTGCACATCTTCAATGAAATCTTCCAAAGTCAACACTTCATGGCCGACATTTTTGTAATGCTTGTGAAGCGGTTCAGGGACCACCAACTGTACACTAGCCTCTTTCATTTCTTGAAATTGATCAGTGGAAACACCCTGCTGCAATGTCAGAAGATGTTTTGTTGGAACCCGATCCGCTTCCTTCAGCACCTGACGCCAGCGATCCTTGCAAGTGGTCTTGACTGCCAACATGCGCAGATTGCATGTAGGAAATCCACTGTCCATGTATGCTGCTGTAGAAGGGAAAATGAAATCTGGCCTCGCCTTACTGTCAACAGTAGGTTGGTAATCATAGTCTCTGGATTCAGCAAGTCCTTCCTCACCCAAAATTTGCCTTACATGACGTTCAAGTGACAGTCCGGAGCGAGACTTACGTCTGTTGACGATGCTTTTTGCCTTCTCCAAGAACTTTTCCATTGGGGCATTGTTATTCGCCAGATCCATGAAGAGCGGCAGTTCCACAGCCTCTTCCACTTCGGAAAACAACTTAAGCTCTAGCTTTCGCCGTTCAACCAAGCGGGAATCTACATCTTCTGTTCTGCGCCTTGACGCAAGCTCTAATGCCTTATCAAATATGTCACTTGTTGAAGGAAATTCCTTATGCCACTCTGAAGGGATTTCACCATTCAGCAAACGTCTGCCAAGCAAGTCGCTAGCACTCGAGAAAAGCTGGCCGGGCCCAAACCGCACAATTTGTCCGGGTTCCACCGGGCCCCAACGATCCTCTACGCACTGTTCTTCTTCTTGGTCTCTACAAATCCAAAGGTGTATCTTACAGGTAGGCCCATCTTCTGACAAGAAAGCCATCAGAATCAGACTTCCAGTATTTCGTCCGTTCAAAAGGGGTGACGCACTTCCTCCCAATCTAGTGATACGAGTTTCATTCCGAGTACCATTACGGAACTTGTTGTTGTACCACGTGACTACTGGTGCAACCTTCTCATCATGTGAATCCAAATACAAATCAAATATGACTTTAGGGTTCTCCTGTTCAGGTTGGTCCAAAGCAGGAAACTCCCGAAACAGATCCCGTCGTGGAATATAGAATCCGGCTTGATGGCCGCCAGTCTGCTGAGTGTCGTTTGCAGACAACCGTTTCAGTAGCCAACGGACGTGTGCGGAGCTATGCTGATCCAACCAAGATTCAATACTGAGTGCCATGTGATCAACTCCTTGCGTCCGTTGCGGACAGCATGGGAGCCATGCACTTGGCGACGGCTTGCACTACGGGAACAGCAACAGCATTACCAAATTGACGATAGGCTTGAGTATCGGAGACAGGTATTTTGAAAACCCTACCATTCAGATCGAATCCCATCAATCTTGCGCATTCACGCGGAGTCAGCCGTCTAGGATTGCGTCCCTCCTGCCGAATGAGGATTTCCGAACCATCCTTATGGTACCGAGCCGAAAGCGTACGAGCAACATCGTCTGGCCCAAACAGGCCAAAACCAAAGCCATTGCCTTTTCTGCGATGTTTTTCGGCATAGTCCTGGAGGTATGACCAGAGGTGATCAGAAAGCGTATACTTCGGAGCTACATGTGCAAGAAGCCCTTCGGTATATGGCGGCTCAAGTGATTCAGTACCGTCCTCCGGATGGAGAATGGACGAAAGACGCGGACCTGAGCCTGCCTAAGGCAGGCTCAGGTCCGCGAAGTCAAAATCTTTTCTATCCCGAAATCCTACAATAAAGACTCTTTCCCGATGTTGCGGCACCCATCCCTTTGCATCCAGCACCTGCCAGTTGACATGATACTCAAGCTCGTCTCGCAACACACGAATGATCACTTCGAATGTATTGCCGCGATCATGTCGCAACAGATGCTTCACATTTTCCAACAGGAACGCTCTAGGGCGATGAAACGCCAAGACTCGAACTATGTCGTAAAACAGGGTGCCTTGTGTCTTGTCAAGAAACCCATGTGGCATACCCAAGGCCTTTTTTTTGGACACTCCAGCAATGGAAAACGGCTGACATGGAAAACCAGCAAGGAGGACTTCATGATCTGAAACGGAGCTGGCATCGATTTCGGTGATGTCCCCATGCAGCTCGTGAGAATCGTTGAAATTGGCTTGGTAGGTCTGCTGTGCAAAACGATCCCACTCGCTGGTGAACACGCACTCACCGCCGATGGTCTCGAATCCTAGCCTCATGCCACCGATACCAGCGAACAAGTCAATGAAGGTAAACGAAGCCTCGGTAGTTGTCCGAGGTGCCGTGATTTCCATCATGTTCCAGACCAAGACGTTGTCTTCAGCGAATTCGCCCCTGGTTGAACCTAATCCGCCTTCGCGTTCATCAGGACCGCCTACGCAGCATCAACCCGTATTAAACCCTGGTGAACTTCATTCCGTCAACTCGATGGGGTTTGGATGGCAGCCAGTGTCAACTCACCGGCGAAGTGACAGGCGGCATGATGCCCTGGTGCCACTTCAACCCATGGCGGAGCCTCTCGCCGACAGATGTCCTCGGCATAGTGGCAGCGGGGATGGAAGTAGCAGCCGCTGGGCAAATCGGCGGGGTTGGCCGTCTCGCCCTTCAGCACGATCCGTTCCTTGTGTTGATCCGGCTCGGGTTTTGGCACGGCCGACAGCAGGGCCTCGGTGTACGGGTGGCTGGGCATGCTGAAGATGCGCTTGGTCGAGGCCGTTTCCACCAGTCTGCCGACATACATCACCGCCACGCGGTCCGAGACGTACTCGACCACACTCAGGTCGTGCGCGATGAACAGGAACGTCAGGCCGAACTCCCGCTGCAGTTCCGGCAGCAGATTGAGAATTTGGGCCTGAATGGACGCATCCAGGGCCGAGACCGGTTCGTCGGCCACAATTAGCCGCGGCTGCGTTGCCAGGGCACGGGCAATCCCAATGCGTTGCCGCTGGCCTCCGGAGAACGCATGCGGGTACCGCCTCAGGTGGTCGATGTTGAGACCGACACGGGCCGCCAGATGCTTGACCTGATCCTCCAGTTCCGTGCCGCTGGCCATATTGTGGGTGCGGATGGGTTCGGAAATGATGTCGAACACGGGCAGCCGCGGGTCCAGGGACGAATAGGGATCCTGAAAAATCATCTGAGCGTAGGGGCGAATGGCCAGCAATTCCTTCTGCGACAGGGCGGCCATGTCCCAGCTCTGCCCCTCGTGGTGGAACCATACTTCCCCGGCCGTGGGGTCCACGGCCCGCAGCATGCAGCGTCCCACGGTGGTCTTGCCGCTGCCGGACTCGCCCACCAGGCCCAGGGTTTCGCCCGGATGGATCTCGAAGCTGACATCGTCCACCGCCTTGAGCCAGCCCTGCACACGGCGGAACATGCCCTCTTCGATGGGGTAGTACTTGCTGAGGCCCCGGACTTCAACCAGGGGCTTGGTCCGCTCGCTCATGCCGGCGTCCTCTCCAGTGTCCCGATGCTGCCGTCCTCAAGCTGGATCGAGTCGCTGTGGAGGAAGCACCGCACCTGATGGCGGTCGGCCACTTCCGCCAAGGCGGGAATGTGGCGGTCGCACACCCCCTCCATGACCTCCTCGCAGCGGTCGTGGAATCCGCACAGCGGCGGCTGGTTGATGGGGCTGGGCACGGTTCCGCGGATGGCGGCCAGCGGCTCGCCCTTCTTGGTATGGCCCAGTTTGGGGATGGACCGCAGCAGCCGCACCGTGTACGGGTGCTGGGGGTTGTAGAAGATCTCCCTCACCGTCCCGTACTCCACCACCCGGCCCAGGTACATGACGGCCACCCGGTCGCAGACCTCGGCGATGACGCCCAGATCGTGCGTGATGTACAGCACCGACATGTGGAACTCGTCCTGGAGGTCGTTGATCAGTTCCAGAATTTGGGCCTGCACCGTGACGTCCAGGGCCGTGGTCGGCTCATCGGCGATTAGCAGGCGCGGCCGGCAAGCCAGGGCAATGGCAATCATGACCCGCTGGCGCATGCCGCCGCTCAACTGATGGGGATACTCGTTGATCCGCTGTTGCGGGTTGGCGATGCCGACGCGGGCCAGCATGTCAACGGCGATCTCGTCGGCCTCCTTGCGATCCCGGGTCCGGTGCAGGAACAGGGTTTCACGAATCTGGTTGCCGATGGAGTGCACTGGCGACAGACTGGTCATCGGTTCCTGGAACACCATGGAGATGTCGCGCCCGCGGATGGCCCGCAGTTCGGAACCGGAGAGCGCCGAATCGGCCAGATCCACCGTCTCCCCTTCAAGCTCCATGTGGATTTCGCCGCCTTCGATCTGCCCGGGTCTGGGCACAATGCGCATGATCGAGTGGGCGGTCACGCTCTTGCCGCATCCGCTCTCGCCGATCAGTCCCAGGGTTTCCTGGGGATCCACCGTGAACGAAACGCCGTCGACGGCCTTGACGATTCCGTCGGATGTGCGAAAGTGGGTTTTGAGGTTGCGTACGTCAAGAAGAGGGTTCACAACCGATCCTACTTGTAGGGATCCGCGGCATCCCGCAGGCCGTCGCCCAGGAAGTTGAAGGCCAGAACGGTCACCACCACGAACAGGACGGGCGAAACCATCCACGGATACAGTTGGATCGCATTCAGGTTGCCGGACCGCTCCAGCAGCACCCCCCAGCTCACGGCGGGGGCACGGATGCCCAGTCCCAGAAAGCTCAGCGCGGTCTCGCCCAGGATCATGCCGGGCACGGCCAAGGTCAGGGCCACAATCAGGTAGCTCATGAAATTGGGCAGCATGTGGACACGAATGTTGGTTGGTACGCTGACCCCCATGATGCGGGCCGCGGTTACGTAGTCGAGCTCGCGCAGCTCCAGCAACTTGCCGCGCACCACGCGGGCCAGGCCGCCCCAGCCCACCAGCGAGAGCAGGCAGACGATGGCGAAGTAGGTCTTGATCACGCCCCAGTCCGGCGGCAGGGCCGCGCTGAGGGCGAACCACAGCGGAATCGTGGGTATCGAAATCAGGAACTCGATCACCCGCTGGATGATCACGTCGACAATGCCCCCGAAGTACCCGGAGATGCCTCCCAGAATGATGCCGATCATGAACGAAACCGTGACCCCGACAAGGCCAATCGTTAGTGATATGCGGGACCCGAAGATGACTTGGGACATCAGGTCCCGGCCGATGTCGTCCGATCCAATCAGGAACAGGCGACCGGGCTCCTCCACGGCGAGCAGGTGCCGTTCCAGGGGGATTAGGTTCCAGAGCCGATACGGCTCCCCCTTGCCGAGCAGGTGAATGGGATACCGGGCTTCCGGATCGACGGTGAACTTCAGCTCCAGGGTATAGCTGTCCCGCTCCTTGGTCGTGCCGTACACAAACGGCCGTTGCAACTGTCCCTCGTGCGCAAACTGAATGCGCGTCGGGGGATGGTAGACGGCCTCCGGGAAGCGCGTGCCCAAGTTGTAGGGGGCGATGAACTCCGCCAGGATGGCGAAGGTGTACAGGATGGCCAGGAGCACCATGCCGACCAAGGCCAGGCGATGACGGCGGAACCGCTGCCGAATCAGCTGCCACTGCGAGGCCAGGTAGTAGCTTTCCTGCTCGCGGCTGGCGGCATTGACCGTGTCGATGACGGTCGGTTCGAAGGCGGACATCGGATGGGTCAGTCGGACACGGCCGGCGCGGCACCGGCTAGTTGACGCGGATGCGCGGGTCCAGGGAGTAGAGCAGGATGTCGGAGACGAACGTTCCAATCACGGTCAGCGAGGTCAGGAACAGCAACAGGCTGCTGGCGATGAACATGTCCTCCGCCACCAGGGCACTGAACAGCATGGGGCCGACCGTGGGCAGCTGCAGGACCATGTCGGTGATGACCGTGCCGGACACGATGGCCGGCAGTTCCCAGCCGATGGTGCTGGTGATGGGGTTGAGGGCCACCCGGATCGGGTACTTGAACAGCAGCCGGATTTCAGCCACACCCTTGGAACGGGCCGTGACCACATACTGCTTCTGCAGTTCGTCCAGCAGCGTGGCCCGCATGACCCGGGCCACGCCGGCCGTGCCGGCGGTGCCCACAATGATCATGGGCAGTGGGATGTGCTTGAGCAGGTCCAGGAACTTGGCCCAGCTCCAAGGCGCGTTCAGGTACTCGGTCGAGTAGAGGCCGCCGACCGCGCCGCCGGCGTTGAAGATGATCACCATCAGGATCAGGGCCAGCAGAAAGTTGGGGGACGCCAGTCCCAGGAAACCGACAATGGTGAAGAAGTAGTCGAGGACGGAATACTGGAAGACGGCCGACACGACGCCGATCAGAATCCCGACCACATAGGCGAAGGTGAGCGAGCAGATCGAAATTAGGGCAGTGACTCCGATGCGCTCGGCCACCAGCTCGGAGACCGGCCGCACCTGCTGGAAGGACCAGCCCAAGTCGCCCTGCAGGACGTTGGTGAACCACTTGAAGTACTGGATATAGACCGGCTGGTCCAGGCCGAACTGGATGCGCAGGGCATCCAGGACCTCCTGCTCCACGACCTGGCCCGTGGCGGCGTACCGCACCGCCAGCGTCGTGATGTAGTCGCCGGCCGGCAACTGGATGATGACAAAGGAGACCATGCTCGTCACGAGGATAAGCAGGACCATGTAGAGGAACCGGCGGGTCAGGAACGCCCACATGCCGACACCCGTTCAGGAAAGGGACAGGGCCGCCGGCTTCACATGGGAGCCGACGACCCTGTCGTCCGACACAATTCGATAGGGCCTATTCGTGGATGAAGGCCACGTCGTTCGGATACGCGCCGGGTGCGGCCCCGCCAAAGGCCTCGTCCTCGGCAATGTTCTGCACACGGTTGCTCACGGCCGAAACCGAGGGCGGTGAGCTGACAGTACCCCAGAGGTAGAGGTTGTCCACGTTGATCTTGATCAGTTCGTGGATCTTGGACTCGTACTCCTCCGTGCCCGGGTTGGTGGCGAGCCACTCGAAGGCCAGGTCGTACATGTACTTGATCTGTTCCGGGGGTTCGATGCCCTCGGCGCCTTCGGTGTCAAGCCACTGGCGCCAGACGTAGGACGACATGGCGCAGCAGGACTGCCAGTGCCACGGCGGAATCAGGCGCATCGGGTAGTTGCGGTAGGCGATCAGCTCGGAGCCGCCGTCCGTGTTCCAGATGCCGACGTCGTGCTCATTGGCGACGTAGCGCGACATGAGCGTGTCCTCGGGCACAAACTTGGGCTGCCAGCGGATGCCGATCTGCTTGAAGTCGTCGACCAGCAGTTCCATCATCTCGTCGTGGTAACCCAGCCACTCCGTGGCGTACTCGCCCAGAATCGTGATGGGGTCCCCGTTGGGATCGAGCCGCCACTCGCCGTTGGCGTCCCATTCCAGGCCCATCTCGTCGAGCAGGGCGTTGGCCCGCTCCACATCGTGTTCCGCGAAGTAGGTGCCCATCCAGTCCTCGTAGCCGGTCCAAATCTCGGAAACCGGGGCCGTGAAGGGCCTGGTGGTACCCAGGAAGATGGTCTCGGTCAGGTCCTCGCGGTCAACCGCCAAGGAATGTGCCTGGCGGAAGCGGACATCGTTGAAGAGCATGCTCTTGAACTCATCCTGCGTGGAGTAGTTGAAGGCCACGCCCAGGGCGCTGGAGGTGCTGAGGTTGTCGGTGATGATGACGCGGTAGTTGCCGCTCTCCTCGTTGTTGCGCAGGACCGGCAGATCGGTAATCTGGATCTGCGACGGGCCGTAGTCGAACTCCTGCGACATGAACTTGAGCTTCAGCACTTCCGGATCGCCGCCCTGCTGGACCACATTCACAAGAATGTTGTCGATGTAGGGCAGCTGGTTGCCGGCCGTGTCGACGCGCCAGTAGTAGGGGTTGCGCTCCCAGGTCACGAAAGTGGCCTCGACATCCTTGAGGATGAAGGGGTTGAGCTGGGGCCGTTCGGGACGCGCAGAGTAGTTCTTGCGCATGTTCTTGTCCGTGAAGCCGCCCACCCAGTCGTCGAAGCCGAGTTCCTGGGCATTGGCGTCCGCGTTCTCGTCGTAGTCCGGATGGAACTGTCCCAGGTAGTGGACCGGTGCCACCGGGCGCGACGTGGACCAGGCCACCACGACCTTGTCAAAGGTGCCGTTGAAGTCGTACCTGATCGTGTAGTCGTCGATCTTTTCGATGGACATCCACTCGCCATCCTGGTTCTGGTAGTTGTTGGCGCTACCGAAGAACAGGCGCTCGTCCTGCAGGATGGTGTCGAACCAGAAGACCCAGTCGTCGGCGTCGATGGGATCGCCGTCGGACCACTTCATGCCCTGGCGCAGGTTCATGGTGACTCCGGAGCCGTCATCGTCGACGGCGTAGCCCTCGATGATGTTGGGATGGTACTTGTTCGGATCAGGTCCCGCTTTGGGATCGCCGGTGAACAGGTTGGCCTGCATGCTTTCGGTGAAGCCGGTGAAGTAGGAACCGGCTTCGGGGAAGCCCACCAGCCTGAGTTCGCCGCCGTAGGTGCCGATGTAGCGGGGCGGCCGAATAACGAACGGATTGGCCGGTATGCGGTCCGCCAGCTCCGGCAGATCACCGGATGCGACGCGGGCCGCCAGCAGGGGCGATTCCTGCAATCCCGGCAGTGTGTTGCCGGTCTCGGCCGCGTACTCGGCCGGGGTGCTGAACTGGTAGTCGACCCAGGGCTCCTGGTCGAGAGCCATCGGGCCGTCCATCATCTCTTCCTCGGTTTCGGCCATGTCCGCGGCTTCGGCCGGGGCCGGCTCCGCGGCAGCTTCTTCCTCGACAGCGGGACTGCCACAGGCAGCCAAGACCAGCATGGTCGCCAGCAGCCCGAGTAGAATCATACGCGTTCGGGTCATGAGCAAACTCCTTGGTTGTGGGTGACTCTCCGTCTCCGGCCAGGGCGCGCACCCAAGACCGAAAACGGTCCAAACCAGACGGCCTGCGGCCGCCATTCTTCGAATGTCCGCGAGGGAACGCCGATATGGTACCGCAACAGCAGGACGGAAACCGCATTCAAAGCATCTCTGTACGATTTGGGTTTGGGTTTCGTTGATGATGTCCGTACCCGGAATGGACAAAGGAGACCCATGCTTGGTTGCGTATCACCAAAAACCAAATAGTTCCCTGGGCGTGGATGTCATTCCAATCCCGGTCCGGCTTGTTCTGTGTCCGTGGGGACCGCTCCCCGCACCATTGACTGTTCAGGGCGACAAGATGATCAAACCCCATCGCCCCAAACACGGACACGGAAGATCGGCTTCCGGTTCCGATCCTACCACAATGCACCGCATGGTACAATGAAAAATCATGTACCACACAGAGAGCGGGAGGCGCTCATGGCTCGCCCAACATCGAAACTGACCATTTTGGATCATCGGCTTGTGACCAAGGATCCGATTGCGGACGGTTCCCATCCCGGCGACATTCTGATTGCCGAGCAGGGGCCGAGGTCGAGGGTCAAGTACAAGCTGAACGCCCTGGCCCGCACGCTGGGGGCCGATCACTATCGCCAGCTTGTCATTCACAACCTGACGACTGACAACATGGCCGGTATCAGGTTCCGCCTGCCATCGGTCATGAAAATGACGACGGCGGAATCCATCTGGTCCACGCTGCGCCGGCTGTTGCGTATCAGCCATGCCCGCGGTGAGCTGGAAACCGAAAAGTATCACCGGCTCATGGACGTTGAGTTCAAGGAAAGTTGATGGGCAACTCACCGAGTCCGGACCGGGCGGCGGCACTCCGGGTCCTGATCGGCAGGATGGGGACCGTCATTCCCTGGCGGGATGTACAGCCGACAATTGCCGACCTCGCGCTCGACCCGCAGGCCGCTATCCTCCTTCGTCCTGGCAAACGCGACCCGGATCCTGATCGAACGCCGCAAACGGTCGATGGTGGCGACAATCTTCATCGCCGACCGCCTGAATGTGTGACCAACGGAGCCTGCCTTCGCTCGGGAGAGCTGGTTCGGACGGATGAAACCGCGGATGTGCCTGACCCGGAGACTCGGAAGAAGAGGCTGACACGCCGTGCATGTTGACAACAGGCCCGCGGTCGGTATCGCGGCAGGCGCAGCGGCTACCGATCCGGCTGTCCTTCGGCGAGATCATGAGCAACTTGAGCAGAGAGTGAACAGCTTCCGGAGTAGGGAGGCCGGCCAACCGGGACTCATACATGACGGGACAAGCGGACGCTTGTCCCGTCGCGCATCCGGTGGGTCGTTGGGGTGCCTGCCGGGGACGCCCCTCGCCGTGCAGAAGCCCCTGTCCCGCAGGCCGAACGGGCACGGGGTGGAAGGCCCGCCCGCGCCAGAATGTTGATCGCCGCATTGTGGTCCGTATTCGCCTGGAATCCGTAGGCCCCGCACACAAACACCGCCTGCGGTTGTAAAGGTCCCCGACAATCCTCCTGACCTGCCGGCGCAGAGCGTATTGATCCCCATTGTCCGAACCACCACCGACGACTGCCAGATCAAGGCTGGACCATACCGGTTACCCCAGACCCGACTGCCAAACAGCATCACTTCCTGCGTGTCGGAGAGTTGGTGCTGGAGCTTCCGCACCGCCGCACACGGATGTTACAGACGACATTGGCATCTCTTCGTTGCAACACACTGAACAATTCCTTATAGTGTGAATCCCCGTAACTGTGAGGCTGTGGACATGAGGAACATAACCGTATCCGTTGACGAGGAAACCCATCGCCTGGCCCGCATGCGGGCAGCGGAGCTGGACACGTCTGTATCGGCGCTGGTACGCAACTACCTGAGAACGCTCGCCGTTGATCAAGCCAAGGACCCCATGGCCATGGAACAAGCCCACAAGAATGAGTTTGAGCGCCGTCGGCAGCTCATGGGCGAAGTGATTGAGGACATCCGCGTGACACGAAGCGGGTTCAGGGCGGCCGACAACCTGCCCCGCGAACAGTTGTACGACCGCGCCAGGGCCCGGGCGGAGGCCAAGACGGCAGTTGCTGTCGAGCGCGAAGTTCACAAGCCCGGGTAAGCCTTGTGCATTTCGTCGACACGAATATATTGATTTACGCTGCTACTCCAGCTCCTGACGAAGTCGACAAACAGCGTACCGCACAGCATTTATTGGATTCTGACGACCTGGCGTTCTCCGTGCAGGTCTTGCAGGAGTTCTATTATCAGGCAACGCGTCTCAATCGTCCCGAAGCAATCACCCATGATCAGGCACTGCGGTTCATAGAGTCTATTAGCAGATTCCCTGTGCAGGACGTGACACTTGAAGTGTTCCATACTGCCGCAGCAATCAGCCAACGGTTTGGTTTGTCGTACTGGGACGGTGCGATTCTCGCGGCGGCGCGCACTCTTGGATGCGATGCCGTGTACTCGGAAGACCTAAGTGCTGAGCAGGATTACGACGGCCTGCAAGTCATCAATCCATTTGCCGATGTGACCCGCTCATGATCACGGACACCGGCAAAAAGGGGGCGTACCTCATCTGCATGCCTCCGACGGGCGCGGCTTGCGATCGACGCTGTAAGCGAGCAGTGGTCCAGCTACGACACCGGATGGATCCTCTGAGACCTTCAGGGCTACGACAGCACCGACTACGAGGTCCGAGCCCAGTTCTCCGCCTTCCTTCGCGTCATCCAGTCCAATGCCACAGCGGCGCTGGACGGCCCGACGCGGCGCAAGTTCCTGGCCCAGTTGCACAGGGGAATCGCCAAGTGGAGCACGACCCGCTCGACATCATTCCACTGCGCGCCGCCGTAGAACGCGAAGCCCAGGGTCCAGTACGAGCGGAACCGGTCACTGTTTCAGTTTGATGGTCTCCGAACCTGGAAAGCATGAAAGGGCATCTACATCCACACCCTGGTCATCCTGGAAGAGGTCCGGTCCAGCACTGGCAGTGCAGGATGTGCCGCCACGGGAGCTCGCGGGCACCGCGTGGACGGAAACGACGACAGCCCACGGGGTCATTCGGCGTTATACAATGGCCGACCAAACCCATATTCCAACCAAGCGGACAGGGACTCCTACCCCATGACTACCGTTGAGGACTATTTGCTGGATGACGCCCAGATGCGGGCGTTCATCGTGAACGGATACCTGAAGTTTTCGCTGCCCATGGACCCGGGATTTCACGAGGCCTGCTATGCGGAGACCGAAAAGGTGTTTGCGGCGCAGGGCAACCCGGGCGACGACGTCTACGACGCGGTGCCCATGCTCAAGGAGGTGTTCGATCATCCACTGGTCGTCGGCACCCTGACCAGCGTCCTGGGCGAGGACTACTTCATGTACCCGCACCGCCACTGCCACCTGACGCCCCCCCGCCGCCAGGCCCAGCATGATCACAAGGACAGCATTCCGTCCGACCATTTCGTCCGGCATCACCGGGTCCGATGGGCCATGGCCTTCTATTACCCGCAGGACACGCCGATGACCATCGGTCCGACCGGCGTGCGGCCGGGAACCCAGTACTTCATCACCCCCGACGCCGCCCGCAAGCACGACGAGATCCCGCTGGTCGCCAAGGCGGGCGACATCGTCTTCGTCCACTACGACGTCTGGCACCGGGGCCTGTCCAACAACACCGACCGCAACCGGTACATGAACAAGTTCCTGTTCTGCCGGTCGTCCGAGCCGGTCGCGCCGAGCTGGTACAGCGATTCGGACATGTGGATGGGTCCGCAGCATGTTTACAACCACAATGCCAATCCAATCTGGCAATCCATCTGGAACTGGCACCTGGGCCGGGCCGACGGTGGTGTCGGCGCCAACGGGGCCGATCTGGACGCACTGGGGGCGGAACTCGACCATCCGGACGAACACCGGGCCATGAACGCCGCCTACCGGCTGGGTGCCGCGGGCGAGGACGGCTGCGAGCGTCTCTTCGACTACTGGACCGACGAATCGGTGAACAAGCTCGAGAGCAATGTCACGGGCCGCTACCGCAATCCAAGCGAACTCCTCAGCACCCACGGCCTGACGGCAGCCAACGGTTTGTCCGTGGAGCGCCTTCAGGCAAGCCTGGGCAGCGAACACTGGTGGCTCCGGGCCAGCGCCGCCGACCGACTCGGCGACATCGGCGTTCCGGCCAGGGGAGCCATCCCGGCGCTCATCGATGCCATGGAGGACGACTCGGAGTGGGTGCGCCGCAACGCGGCATTTTCCCTGGGCATCCTCGACGACGACGGAACCAGCGCCGCGGTGCTTGGGCGGCACCTGTCCGATGCCGCGCCGCGCGTGGCGCAGAATTCGTCCCTGGCTCTCTGCAAGATGGCCCGGCACGCCCAAGACGCCGCCGGAGATCTGAAGCAGGCCGTGTCTTCGGATGTGAAGTACGTGAAGTCCAACTCGCAGTTGGCGCTTCACATCATGGACGGCTGATCCCGGCCTGTGCCGACGGGCTGTCCCTTCGGGGTTGGCTCGTCCCCGTCAGCCACATCGGCGCCACCGGTCCCGATGGTCGCGGGATCCCCCGGAAATGAACAGGGACACCGTCCTGGGCAAGCTCGCCACCCGGACGCGTTTCGATGTCCTGGTGATCGGAGCCGGAGTCAACGGGGCCGGCGTATTCAGGGACCTGGCGGCCCAGGGCCTGGCGGTCCTGCTGGTGGACAAGGGAGACTTCGGTTCCGGCACGAGCGCGGCGTCCTCCCACCTGGCGCACGGTGGAATCCGCTACCTCGAATACGGCGAATTCCGCCTGGTGCGCGAGGCCGTACAGGAACGCAACCGACTGCTGTCCAACGCCGGACACCTGGTCAAGCCGCTCCCCACGGCCATGCCACTGCGAACGCGCGGCTCGGGGCTGCTGAACGCCCCCCTGCGGTTCCTGCGGCTGCGGGACCGGGCCAGTCCCCGGGGAGCCTGGGTGGTTCGCACCGGGCTGGCCTTCTACAGTCTGTTCTCCAACGCCGTCGCCAACAACCTGCCCGGGCACAAGGTGTTGAACCGGACCGATGTGGGCCGTCTGCTGCCACACCTGACCACGGACCTGAAGGCCTGTGCCTTGTACCACGATGCCCTCATCCTGCATCCGGAACGGCTAATCTGGGAACTGGTGGCGGAGGGCATGCAAAGGGCCCGGCAGTGCCTGGCCCTCAACCATGTGTCCGTCACCGGCATGTCGGATGCGCAAGTGGAACTCAGGGACGAAGCCACCGGGCGTGAACTCGTGGTGGAACCGCGCATCGTGGTCAATGCGGCAGGCCCTTGGATCGACCGGGTGAACAGCAACCTGGGCCAGGCCTCCCGCCTGATAGGCGGTACCAAGGGTTCCCATCTGGTACTGGACCATCCGAACCTGTTCGCCGCACTCGGGGGACACATGATCTTCTTCGAGGCGGCCGACGGCAGGATTGTGCTGATCTGTCCCTTCCACGACCGGGTGCTGCTGGGCACCACGGACATCCGCACCGACGATCCGGACGCCGACCAATGCACCCGGGAGGAGGAGGCCTATCTGCTGGGACTGGTGCCACAGGTGTTTCCCGGCATCCAGGCGGATGCACAGCACGTCGTATACCGCTACTGCGGAGTGCGGCCTCTGGGCAGGGGTGAAGGGGAAGCCGGGCAAATCAGCAGGGACCACAGTCTGCACCTGAGTCGGGGAGCGGGGCCGACACCCCCGGTTCTCTCGCTGGTGGGAGGCAAGTGGACAACCTTCCGAGCCTTCGCCGAACAGGCCACCGACCGCGTACTCGGAGAACTGGGCCGGCAGCGTACCTCCGCGACCGGGGACATGCCCATTGGAGGAGGCGGAGACCTGCCCAGCACGAAGGCGGACAGGGAACGGGCCATCCGGAACACGACCTTGGCCGGCCGGCTGACTCTGACGGACGCGGAGGCCCTGTACGGCAGGTACGGCGCCACGGCGGTTGCCGTTGCCAAGGCCTGCAGTCGCCCGGGCATGGACGAACGGCTGCCGGGATCCAGGTACCTGGCCGGGGAAGTCGCCCACATCTGCCGCACCGAGATGGTGGCCTGTCTGGGGGACATCGTGCAGCGGCGCACGCTGATGGCCATGCTGGGCGAGGCAACACCGGAACTGTTGGAGGCCGTCGCCCGTATGGCCGCGCCCATTCTGGGATGGTCCGAGGAGCGGCGCCAGAGGGAAATCAAGGAGACGGCGCACATCCTGGCCCGACGCCACGGCGTGCAGAACCTGCCTTGAAAGTCAGGCGAGGGTCAGTCGGAGGCTGCCGTTTTCGATCAGGACCGCCAGCACCAGAACCAGGAGCGAGAAACAGAGGTACTCCAACAGGCGCCGGCTGCGCAGGGACTTCGGCAGTCCATCCTGGAAGTTGCTGATCATGAGGAAGAACATCCACAGCAGCAGGATGCCCTGCGTTAGATTGGAAAGATTGGTGATGGTCACCATCAGAGCCGCGGCCGCCATGGCCAATCCGACAATGCCCGTGGATCGCAGCAGCACAAGGTTGGTGACATCCTCCCGCCGCAACAGTTCCATGGCAAGGAGTACCGCCGTGGCTCCGATAAACGGAACGGCCACCAGGTGGCTGCCCTTGGTTTGGTAGACCAGCAAGAACAACAGCAGACCGGTTACGTAGGCTAGTCCATGCAGAACAAACACAAACTGCCCAATGTGGGGGGTGGACAGATCGAGGGACTCGTACAACAGAAACTGGGTCAGCATATAGGCGCCAATGGCCGCGACCAGGACCAACGCCGACAGGGCCGGCACGTCCGATACCGGCTGGGCCACGACAACCACCAGGGCTTCCGCGGCCGGCAGGCTGTAGACGGGCCAGAACAGCTGCAGCCGGTGGATGGCTGAAAGTGCCTGCAGGCGAGGGTGAACCTGGATGATGCTGTCGGTGACGGCAAAGGACACCAGCAGCGCCAACAGACCCTCGATGACGTTGGGCGTCGCGGTTACGGCAAAGTCGCGCCCGAAAATCTGGGGCGAGGTCCAGGTGATGTCGGGCAGCCGCCATACCAGGGTCAAGGTCATCAAAAGCGCCATGACCCAGCCAACCAGGCTGATGCGCTGACGAAAATCCGACATGGAACTCCGAGACGGACGTGGAAATCTCAGGGAGCGGTGGTGGCACCGATAACTCGTCCACGGACGCACCTCCCAGCCAGATGCGTCGCGGGGATGCTGTTCCGGTCACTGCCGCTGTGGCTACTGCTAGCGATTGTACCGGACGTGTGGGCGGTGAGCCTGCGCCCCCTGTTGGTGGACAGGCCGGTTCAGGATACACCTGTCCTGACCACCGAATCCCCCTTGGTCTACCTTGATTGCAGTGGCGAAGGAACCATTGCGGAGACAGAACCGTGTCCAGCAACCCACCGGGAAAGCCCGGAGACAGACCCGGCAGTCGTGTTTGTGCCGGCGCGCTGGCAATCCACAATGGAACCCAGGGCAGGCTGGCAGGAGGTGCGCATCCGCCTGAACCGGGTGCGGGACGCAGGGGCGTTGCCGGTGCTGATCCTCGACGGCGTGCCGCCTGAACTGGCGGAGGAACCGGATCCGGCCGCCCATTGGGGCAGGGACGATCCCGGTCTTCCCTCCACCTGGCCGGACGCATATGCGCAGTTCGCGAGGGAGGCGGTGCGCGAACTCGGACCGACTGCCACCCACTTTCAGATTGGCTCCATCGCCAACGGTGCACGGGACGGCTTTCCGTTCCCGGTGCATCCGGTGCGGTACGGCCAGATGGTCGGCACCGCAGCCGCAGCCATGCACTCCGAAAGGAACGATCTGTGCCTTTTGTCCGCGCCCCTGCGACCGCCATCCTCCGCGGCCGTATTCGACCGGTCGGACTGGATCCGGAGATTCAGGCAATCAAGAGGCATCGAAGCGATTGGAGGATTGCAACTGGCTCCCGCGGCCGTGCGGTTCGCCGATGCCGAATCCGAACTGGTTGTGTTGCTGTCCGCAGCAGTCTCGTCACCCGACGCGAGCCGGCGTCCGGCGATGTCACTGACGATCGTCCGGCCCAGTCCCGCAGTGCCGGGAACCGGTGAACTGTACGGCTACCGATTGGGGTCGGCCGCGGCCGACTCCGCGCCCCGGCACTGCCTGTTTGACCGGTTCGGAATCGGCTTCAGGGAGACCGCCCTGCCTCCGCAGCGAACCACGCCGCTGTTGGGGTTGATCTGGCTGATGGCAGCGACCCTGGCCGTACGCGGCCTTGGCCCTGCCACGAAATCGGTGCACGCGCTCCTGGCCGGCCGGCCGGATTCCGGGACTCACCGCACCCGGGACGTGGCGGTGCTGGCGATGTTGACAACGGTCCTGATCCTTGCGATGGCCTCCCGAAACTGGTTGTGGACAAGCTGTGGACTGGCCCTGCTTTGCGCGCTGGCCTTCGTGTGGCCCGTGCACAACTGGTGGCTGATGTTGGCTACCCTGCCGTTCCAACAGGTCCACGCCGACTCGGGCTCCCTGCTTGGAACATCCTTGATTTCCCTAGGTCCTGCCCACCTCCTGCTGTTGGGCCTGATTCCCCGAACACTGGCGGAGATGGCCAAGGCCAAGCCTTGGCGGTTGGCGGGTTGGCGAACGGCATCGGCGGCCCACTGGTTTGCCGCGGTTTGGTCCGGACTGGCAGTCTACGGACTGGTCCATTCGCCCGACACTTCCGGGGCGCAGGCGGCCCTGCTGCTCGACTGGCTGCCATTGGGCGTGCTCGCGGCAACGCTGCAACAGGCCCGGGGACAACGAGCGTGGCAGGGCGGAACCGTGGCGCTGGTCGTCGGAACATGCCTGTTCTCCGTGCAGGGCCTGGGCGAATGGTTGATCGAAGTGCACCAAACAACGGGCGCGGTGCGCCTGTCCGGTCTGACGTTCTCCCCCAACCACGCCGCCATGATTGCGGGACGGGGCCTGTGGGTGGCCGCGGCGTTGTACGGGTTGGCAAAGGCCAACCCCGTCAGGGCAGTGTCGGCAGCGGTTGTGGCCCTGCATGCAGCGGCCCTGTTCGCAACCATCAGCCGGGGCGCCCTGTTGCTTGGCCTTCCCGCGGGACTGTTGTGGACGCTTTTCGGGCACCGCCGCCGGCAAGCTCCAGGCCTCAATGCAGATTCGCCACCCAATGGCCAATCAAAAACCACGCTGGTGGCAGCGAGTGCACTGGCTGTCGGCCTCCTGTTCTTCGGCTGGGGCACAAACTTCGGGCCCCTGTGGGACCGCATGACGGATGCCGAACCAATTCAGGCCCGGGTTGCCATCTGGCAGTACGGTGCGTCACTGATCCCTGCATCAAGTTCTCTGGGACCCGGTCCGGACCGCTTCGCAATGCACATGGACCGGGCACCTTTCCATCCCGGGATTTCACCCGACCTGCGCCATCCGCACAACGGGCTGCTGGAGTCGCTCCTGCGCTGGGGCAGCTGGGGCTTGCTGCCCGCCCTGCTTCTGCTGCCGCTCCTGTGGACCGGCCTGCGGCATCGCCACCGCGGTACCCGAGGCCGCATTGGTGCAGGTTTGGCCGCGGCATTGGCAGCCGGCCTCGCCCACTCGCTGGTGGACACTTTCTGGATGCTGCCGGACGTGGCCGCCATGAACCTGGCCCTGGCGGGGCTGCTTTGGAAACGGAGCGGAACCGATCAGGCGGGGCCGGGGTCGGACAAGCCTCGAACGCGTGCCTGGTATTCGATGCGGGGCGGCTCCGCCGGACTGCCGGCAACGAAGTTCAGGCCGACGGCCACCACGCGCCGCCCGGAGGCAAAGTACCGCCGGCCGTAGTCGCGCGCCTCAATCTGGTCCAGGGCGGCTTGCGGCGACGAGTTGTACTTGAACTCGAACACGCAGACATGCCCGGAGAAGAGTACTTCCAGGTCCGACCGGCCGCCCAGCTGGTGCACCTCCGACTGGAACTCAACCCGCATCAGTTGGCACAGGGCGTGCAGAATCAGGTGGCAATCGGTTTCATTCGCGATCTTCTCGCCCGGCATCCCGGCCATGAACGCGTGCAGCCGCCTGCGGAAGTCCGCATAGTCCTCGGTCGCCAAGGCCCGGTGCAGGCCCGTCAACTCATCCATGGTGGCGTACCGACCGAAATCCTCCAGCAGACTGGAAGCAAAGGTCAGCCGGATCTCGTTGTTGGGGTAGTCGTATCGTAGTTGCCGCCCCTGGTCCAGCCGCAGCGTGAAGTATCCGGTTTGCAGCATCAGGCTGCCGTAGTCGATGTTGTTCAGGTCGTAGGTGGTCCGCATCAGCTGATGGATTGGCGGCGGTTCCCGGGACAGGGCGAGGTCCCCGTTCCTGGCCATCCGCACCAGGAACCGGGGCGTCCCGGACTCGGACCAGTAGTTGGGCCACCCAAACAGCTTCCACCGGGAAGCGGCCGCGCCCTGCATGTCGTCCAGGCAGTTCAGGAGCGAATACGGGTTGTAGACGTTTTCATCCAGTCCCGGAACGCCAAAGCAGTACCCGTTGTAGTGATCCCGCAGTTCCCGCACCACCTGATCGAGAGACTTGCCCAGGTTCCCGGCCCCGGTCTGCAGGTAGGGCCGCAGGGAACCTTGCAGATCCGCTTCGGTAAACCCGCACAGATCCGAGTAACCGGGATCCCACGAGATGTCCTTGAGGTTGTTCAAGGCGGAGAACAGGTTCACGTGGGCAAAGCGGCTGATGCCCGTAATGAACACGAAGTGAAGATGGTTCTCAAGGTGCTTGAGCAGGCCGAAGAACTCGCGCAGGACCGCGATGAACGGCTCCGGATCCATATCCCGGCCCAGCAGGTGGGTGAGCGGTGCATCGTACTCGTCGATCAGGACGACGGGCTTGGCCTTGAATTGCCGTTCGAGTACATGCAGCAAGCGTTCCAAGCGGACAGCGGCGGGAACCGATGCGGAACCCGTGGGCGGCGGTGGAAACTGAACGAAACCTCCAACGGTTTGAGGTTCAATGCCGGTTGCCACACCACGGCCGTGCCAGTCGGTATACACACTCTCCAGATGCGCCAGAAGCCTTGTGTGCAGCCGTTCAGGAGTGTCCGAGGTCGCCATGGCCAGGTTGAGCCGAACCACCGGATGCACCCGGGTTTGGCGAACGAGGTCCTCGACGGCGGTATCCCTGAACAGTTCGGCCCGTTCCCCGGCATTGGGATCAAAGGAAGCCTTGTCGGAACTTCCCGACCTCGGCAGGTCGCCCTGGAAGAAGGCCTCCAAGGTAGAGACCAGCAACGTCTTGCCGAAACGGCGGGGTCTGGCAAGGAAGGCGTACTTCGACTGCAACCGGGAGCCATGGCCGTCGGCCGGTGTCAACAGCTTGCGCAGGTGACCGGTCTTGTCGACGTACAGGCCGCGGCCTCGCCTGATCGGGATGAACTCCGATTGATCCGGGTGCAGAAAGGGCAGCGCCATGGTCGATGAGTGGATGGGGAACTCCGTGAAGTCCAGTTCCCGGTTCTTCAAGCCGTCCGGATTGTACTTGGCCTCATCAGGCCCTGCGGGAGCCCATCCGGGGCGGTCCGGCACAACGAGATCCCCGGCACGTGGTTCAGGTGTCGATAGACGCCAGCCTTTTCCTCAAACAAAAACCACCCCCGTCAGTGGACGGAGGGCCATGCGGCGACAACCGGCTTGGGAGGATAAAGCTGGGCTTCCACGCTTGCATTCCCTGTCAACGCAACAGCCGGAAGCATGTGCTTCCGGCTGCGGAATTTCTTCTGTTGGGCCGGTCCGGCGCCGGCCATGGGCAGCTACTCCAGGTTCACCTCGATCTGTGCATCCGCCGCCACAATCTGATCCATGATCGGTCCCTCCAGAAGGGTCATCAGACCGTCGTTGGAAATGAGGTCGGCACCGGTCAGCGCCGGCACCAATTCCAGCAGCGTCAGCAAAGAGGGACCGTCATAGGCCAGTTCAAGGGCCGCTTCACCGTTCGTCTCGATGACGAGGCTGTTCGGTGAGTTGACCACCCTGACCAACGTAACGCCGTTGTCGTGCAGCAGGCTCAGGACATCGTCCGGGATGGTGACATCGCCCAGTCCCAGCGCCGCCGGATCAGGTCCGCCGATGTCCGTGATGGTGTTGCCGGTAATGGTCAGCGGCAATCGTACGGTGGCCGTCATGCCGGGCGCCAGGTCGGGAATCGCCAGGGACATATTGGCAAAGGGATCCGCCATGTCGCCGGACATGTCGCCGGGCAGACTCAACACCGCGTGCAATGGCTGCGTCGCGGTCAAGGCCTGGATCGTATCCAGAATGCCTTCGGGCAGCGGCAACAGGGCCGCGCCGCCGGGATGGATGGTGATTGCCGGCGCCAGCGCGCCGTTCACCGCGGCCTGAACCGACATGCCGCTCAACCGAAGATCAAGTCTGTTGATGCCGGCCTCGGCCAACTGGCCGATCAATGCCGCCGGCAACAGCGGCTCGGACAGGATGGAACCCACCGGCAAACCCAGTGCGGTGCCCAAGGTTCCGTCCGGGTTGACCGTGACCACCAACTGGTCAGGCAAGGTCAGGCTGCCCGGGGCAGGGCCGCTGAGGGAAAGGGTCAACGTAAGGTCAAGCCCGGGCAGGGCGCCGACGAGGGATCCCGCCATGTTCAGTGTTTCGGCATCGATGTCCACCAGCGCCGGCAGGAGGCCGACCAGCGTGGTCATGGTCGCCGCATCATAGGCCAGGCCCACGGCTTCGGAACCGTTGGTCTCGATTACGAGACTGTTGGGTGAGTTGACAATCGTCAACGAGGTAATGCCCAGGTCGCTCAGCATGTCCAGAACGCCGTCCGGCAAGGCAACATCGCCAAGTCCGAGCGCCGCCGGATCGGGACCGCCGATGCCGGTAATGGCGTTGCCGGTGATGGTAATCGGCAATACCAGCGGACCCGCAGCCGTCGAAGGTGCCTCCAGGGACACGGCACCCAGCATGGACACGGAGGCATCGGAAGCATCGCCGGGCAGGCTGAGAACCAAGTTCAGCGGTTGGGCGCCGGTCAACGTCTCAACCAATTCCAGGGTGCCGTCGGGAAGGGGAACCAACGAGGCCAGCAGGGGCTTGGCGCCATCATGGAGTGCAATCTCGGGAATGGGCGAGCCGTCCACCGCGGCCGCCACGTTGAGGCCGCTCAGGCTGACATCCAACCTCGTGATCCCGGCACCGGTCAGCTTGCCAATGATGTCGGTCGGCAGGACCGGATCGGTCAGGATCCCGCCAAGCGGAAGTCCCATGACGTCGCCCAACGTTCCGTCGGCGTTCACCGGCACCACGATGCGCTCAGGCAGGACCAGGCTGCCGGCCGCCTGGCCGGTAAAGGAAATAGTCCCGCTGATGGCCAGCGCCGGGAGCTTGGGCAGAAAAGTCTCGACCAGGCCCAGTGTCGCCGGATCGTTCGCCAGCAGCGCCGAGGCGAGTTCCAGTCCGGCCGCCAGGCTGTCGCTGTCGTAGGCCAGGGACGGCAGGTCCTGACCATTCAGGGCCAAATCGAGGGTGTTGGGCGTGAAGTTCAGCGAAATCGTCTCGGCTCCGAGATCGCTCAGGATACCGCCGATGTGTGCCGGGATCAGGGCGCCCAGTCCAAGATCCACGCCTTCCACCGTGAGCACGCCGTTGCCATCGAAGGCCAGTCCCGACAGATCCATGGGGCCGACAAGCTCGGCCGGCGCTTCCATCGGGTCGTAGCTGGTCTCGCCGCGCCAACGCGGGGTGCGGGTGTCCGACATCCGGATGCGGACGCCGATCCCCACTCTCCGGGCCCAGTCCAGCAACTGCTCCGCGCCAATGCCCGGGGACTGTGCCTCGATGATGGTGGCGAGCACCGCCGCCGAGTCCTCGTCCCAGGCTATGTAGGGCAGATCCTGGCCGTCCAGGTAAATGTGAATGCCGTTGTAGCCGACGCGTACCTCGAGGGTGTCGACCCCTGACGCCTGCAGGGGATCGACCACGGCGGACAAGCCCGTGCTCGCCGTCGTGCCCACGGGAATCCCCATGACCCTGAGGGACCCGTCCTCGCGGACATTGACGGTGACGGACGGGAGGTTGAACCACGTGGAGCCGGTACTGGCCCCCCCGCAGGCTCCCAGCACAAGCGCGAGCACACTTGTCAACAGCAGAACCCGGACGCGCAGGCCTTTTCGATTTCGCATCAGAAGTCGTCTCCCCAAGCGCAGTTGCATTCAAGCGCCAAACCGGTGGGCGTCAAGAGGGGCGCAGTACTCGGAATCCAAATCAAAAACGGGTTGTTTTCCGCCTGGAATCAACGCCTGTTGCCCTCACGCGCAATACGCGGATTGTAGCACAGCAAACGGGTACCGCCCGATCCGATCCGGCCGGTCCGCAGGCCTGCGGACGCACCTTCCACACGCCTGCAAAACATGGCTCACGAACATCAAGTGGAAGCCGCTTCCGTTCCCTTCCCGGTTGGCAAACGATAGATCGAAGCGCGGGGATCCACCGCGATACCCAACAACCGTTTCAGCGCCAGTCTGAGGGCCAGACGGTCACTCCAGGGATACTCCGTGGTTTCAAAGCACATGCTCTGTTCATGCCCCTTGCCGCACGCCACCACAATGTCCTGGGGCCGGGCCAGCGCCACCGCGTGCTCGAGTGCCTCCGCCCGGTCCAACACCACGTCCCAGGCCACGGGCCGGGCCACCGATGCCACCCCCTGCTCGATCTCGCTACAGATGGACCGGAGATCCTCCGTACGCGGATCCTCGGCAGTGATCACCACATGGTCGGCCCACCGGCCGGCGGCCGCCCCCATCAGGCCGCGCTTGCGCCGGTCCCGCAGGCCCGCGCAGCCAAAGGCAGCAATCAACCGGCCTCCTCGGGCCTCGGCAGTAAGGATTTTGCGCAGGGAGGACAGGGCGGCTTCCATGCTGCCGGGCGTGTGGGCGAAATCGACAAAGGCCCGGAATTCCTGGCCGACATCCACGGGTTCCATGCGGCCCGGTGTCCCCGGGTACCCGCCAATCCCTTTCTCGATCGCGCTCATGGGACACCCCAGGCGATGTCCCAGGGCGGTGGCCAACAGCATGTTGGAGATATTGAACTCCCCGACGAGCGCGGCCTGCAGGGCACCGGTCCAGTTCCCGGGCCCGCGGGCCCGGACGAACATCCCGCCGGGACGAACTTCGGACTCCAGGCCCATCCACGTGGCATGGGTTCCGTTGCGTTGGCTGTAGGTGTCCGCATCGGAGCCATCGCGGCCGATGGCGTACAGCTTGTCCGGAACAGCCTGGCGGCTAACGGGATCGTCGGCATTGAATATCACGGCAGCCGTCTGGTCGGGTCGGTCTGTCAGCAAGTCCAATATTGAACACTTGGCTCCCACGTAGGCCTCAAAGGTACCGTGGTAGTCAAGATGCTCATGGGTAATGTTGGTGAAACCGGCCAGGTTCAGGTCGATTTCGTCCGTCCTGTGCTGTGCCAGGCCGTGGCTGGTGCATTCGAGTATGGCGATTCGGCAACCGTGGCCGCTCATACGATCCAGTGCGGCCTGTACGTTCCAGGCATCCGGGGTCGTAACGTGGAGACCGGAATCGGCCACCCGCCCCCCTTCCACAAAACCCAGAGTGGACACGGCACCGGCCTGGAAACCACCATCCGCGCCGCTACTCCGATACGCGGCTTCCAGAATGCTGGTCAACAGACCCACCGTCGTTGTCTTGCCATCGGTCCCCGTGATTCCCACGGTTGTCAACCGACGGGCCGGGAATCCAAACCAGAGAGCGGAAGCCTGGGCAAACGCGCGTTCGCTGTCCTTCACGCGAAGGTAGGCCGGCAGTACCAGGCCGCTTCCGGCACACCGGGCTTCAACCACGGCTTGAGGCTCCGTGCCCAGGACCAGCTCGGCGCCGGCGGCAATCGCATCGGGAACGTACAGGTGGCCATCCGCCTCCAAACCCGCCTTGGCAATGAAGACATCACCTGCATCCACTTCCCGGCTGTCCCAGCGAACAGGTCCGAGGGGGCGCGCGTCGGCCGGAGGTGCGGTGGCAAGCTGTAGATTGTCGCGAACCTGCAGGAACCGCTGCAGGTCAGTCCAGGTTGCAGTCCCGGGCGGCATCAATCAACGTAGCTACTCGCCGTCGTCCTCGGGGGAGCGGAACACGGACACGATGCCCACAATGATGAGGAGCACCAGGATCACCGCCGCGGCAAACACCAAGAGTGAGACAGGCCCGAGGAAAGGCAGCTCCACGTCCGGCAAATCCAATCCCGAAAGGAACGTGGGCTGGAACCCGGATGGCACCACGGGCTGCGGTGTGGGTTGCGGTACGGCGGGTTCGGCTTCATCGGGAACAGGGGTTGGTTCAGCCGGTGTTTCGGATTCCGCCACCGGTGCCGGAGCTTCGGCTTCGGGCGCTTCGGCCTCGGCGGGTGCCTGATCGGACTCCTGGGCCGAAGTCTCCGTCGCCTCCTGGACGGGAGCAGCATCGGCTTCAACGGGAACCGCGACAGGCAGGGAGACGGGCAACAGCGGCTGGGGTGCCAGCTCCGTGTACGAACCCCAGGTTTCGAAGGAAAAACCCAGATCAACCGAACGGACAACCCAGTCGGTGTCCGTGACGATGTAGACATTCTGGCCGTTCGGGCCCGCATCCATGGACCAGGTCTGCTCGGACCAGTTGCCCCCGTTCACCTGCGACTTGAGCCACTGGTCGCCGTTGCCGGTCCATATGCCGACTCCGGTGGCGGCGGTCATCAACTGATCGGAAGCGGTCAGGCCAAAGACGGTCGCGATGTCCGGAAAATCCGGAACCCGTTCCCAGGCATCGCCGTCCGCGGTGCGGAACATGCCAGCCCCGACCAGGCCGGCATACAACCGATCCCTGTAGACCGCCAGGGTTCGAATAACCTCGCCGGGTTCGAAGAAGGGAGCTCGCTCCCACGCGTCGCTGCCGGCGCGCTGGCGATAGACCCCGTCGTGGGTCCCGACGTAGAGATCGTCCCCGAACGCCCTGATGGCCCGCACCCGGCGCGCCGTTTGGGCGCCGGCAGGTTCCAGCGGCAGGCCAATGGCATTGATGATCCAGGATTCGCCGTTGTCATAGCTCGTGAGAACACCGTCGGAGCGAGTGCCTGCGTGAAGAACCGCGAAGCCGTTGGCCTCCTGCGAATACAGGACCCCTACTCCACTGCCAACGCTCAGCCAGTCCTGAAAACCGGTCAGCTCGGCAAAGCTGGTTCCTCCATCCTGGCTTCTGAACAGGAGACCCTGCACTGCATCGCCCACGTAAATGATCGTGGGATTGACGGCATCGTGCTCCACCGCGGCGAAACTCAGGCCGGACGGAATACCGCGGGCCTGCACCCAAGTGACGCCGCCGTCCTGGCTGGTGAACACGCCGCTGTCGCCAGGCGCATTGATGGTGCCAACCGTTATGCGCGCGCCGTCGTTCGGCGCGACGGAAATTGAAATCGGAGCGTTTTCGGACGGAATGCCGGACGGTGCTTCATCTTGGGCCAACAATGGCGCGGCCCCAACCGGCAGCAATACCACGGCCAGCAGCCAGGCAAGGACCCCACGGAGGGCGGTGGCCGGCAGGCGTCGGTCGCGGTGGTTCATCGAATGCTTTTCCGTTTGTCCGCGTGTGCTTCAGGGGTCGCAGCCGGATCGCCGACGCCAAACACTAGTGTGGGATTACGGCATCTTGAATCCGAGTGCGCCAGAGGCACATCAATTATATAGTCCCGCCGTACCGGACAGGTCACACGGACCAAGGCACCGATTCAGTTTGGTTGATTCTGGTCCGAGCCCCGAACGGACGACGGGGCTCCGCTACCTCGTTTTAACGATAACAGAAAGGAATATCCGCGCGGGATGAACGCGACCTGGCCGGAGGGCACGTGCGTGTGGGCCCCAGGTGCGGCCAGGACGTTCACGCGCCGGCTCTGGGGGTTCCCGCAGGGGACGACCGGCCGCACGCCCGGACCACGGCGTCTGCTCCGGCGCCTGAAGCGGTCCCGGGGACTGACGGCCGCGCGCGGCCTGAAGAATGAGCTACGGGTTTCCTGGGCTGACGTCCCGACCGGCGGCCTGAGGCCCGCGGTGCGGAGCGCCGGAGAGGTCGTCATGATGGTCGTTGGCAACAGCGCCATTGTCCGCCACCAGCCCCTAGGGACCAACATCGTCACAGTAGTCGATCTCGTGCCGCACGGCCGCGACCGGGAGGGCATCGTTGCCGTTCTGCAAGTCGATTGCATCTAATTTGGGTGGGCTGACCATAAGGGTTGGCCCACGCCTACAATGGCAAGTTCCGAATCCAGCCCGCGGCGTCCCCCTCATAGACGGCCGGATGTACTCGTCCCTGGTCGAGGCCCGTGGCCCCCCGGGGAGCCACGGTTCGACTGGACCAAACGGTACAACCTGACGGACATCCTGGGGTTGTTCGTGCCGGGGTCCTCTGCGGTGCCGACCGTTGCGTGGCCATAGTCATCTTGGGCCAACTCGACGAGGCCTGGCTGCACACCTTCCCGGACGGCCCCATGGAATCCCCTCGCACGACACGCTGGAGCGGGACTTTGCCCGGCTGGTTGCAGCCCAGTTCGAGGAGGGCTTTCGGGACGGGGTGCAGGGCGCCTTTGCACTGACCAACGGCCAGAGCGTACGCGGGTCTGGGGATGCAGCCCCTCCCGTGATCGGCTCCGCCCTGGGAGTTGCAGCGGGTGGCTCCACCCACTGCCCCAACCCAAAATGCGGATTGGGGCCTACCCCTGTCCGGGAAGAACCATGCGGTACCCCACGCGGGGCACGGCGAGGATGTAGGCGGGGTTGTGTCCGTCCTCTCCCAGCTTGCGCCGCAGCCGCATCAGGTGGGTGCGGACCACGTAGGGGTTGCCCGGGTTGTTCCAGCCCCACACCCGCTGCAACAGATGTTCGTAGGTAAGTGCGGAGCCGGCGTGGGTGGCCAGTTCAGCCAGCAGGCCGTATTCGGTAGCGGTCAGCGGCAGCGGCTGGCCATCCATCGTGACCAGCCGCCGGGCGAAGTCAATGGTCAGTGCCCCCCTGATGTAGGGTTCCGACGGCTCGTTCGGTCGGACCGCGGCTCGTCGGACCAAGGCAGCCCGCATCCGGGCTGCCAATTCCGAGGGTGAGTAGGGCCGAACCAGGTAGTCGTCGGCTCCCATCTCGAAGGCCCGCGCAATGTCCTGGTCGCGCCCTGCGTCGGATAGACAGAGAACCGGCACGTCTGCCACCCCCAGGAGGGTCTGCACAAACGTACCGGCATCGATGCCGGGCAGCGCCAGGCTCATCAGCACCAGTTGGGGTCGCTGTTCCGCCAACAGGAGCAGGGCCTGCTCCGGCTCGCCGACCGCGGTCACCGCATAACCCGTGTCGGTGAGGTCGCGGCGGACCTGGTGCAGGTGCGCCGGGTTGGCATCCACCACCAGCACGCGCGGCCGCCGGCTGGGCACCGGGGAATGGACCGCCACTTCCACCGGTAGGGTAAAGGTGAACCGGATGCCCTGATTGGGGCCGCTATCGACCCGGATGCGGCCCCCGTGGGACTCCACCACACCCCGGCAAATGGCCAGGTCCAACCCGGTGCCCCGCCCCAACCGGCCGCCGTCCTTCGGGTCGCCGAACTTCCGGAACAGGTGCCGCAGATGTTCAGGGGGCACTTCCACGCCCGCGGCGGTGACGGAGATGGCCACTTCAAGACCCTCTGCCGCGGCGCCCACCCGTATAGCGGCGGACTCTGGGGAACGTCGTTCCGCATTGGACATGAGATTGCCCAGCACCTGCACGATGCGCCGCGAGTCCGCCATCACCCGCGGCAGATCCGGGGGCAGGTCGAGACGGACGTGGTTACGGCCCCCAGTGCTGAGAAAGGCGGCACGGGCTTGTTCCACCAGTATGCCCACATCCGAAGGTTCGGGGGACACCAACAGGACGCCGGCGTCCAAGCGGGCCGCATCGGTCAGGTCGCTGATCAGATCCAGCATGCGATCGGCCTGGTTGTCGATGATGTGGAACAACTGGGTCGTCTCGCCCGGATCCCGCATGTCATCGGCCCGCAGCGCCGCGGCGGCGGCCCCCTTGATCGATGTCACCGGTGCGCGCAACTCCCGACCCACCAAGGCTACGAACTCGGCCCGTTGCCGGGCCAGGTCCTCCAAGGGTGTCATATCCTGCATTGTCACCACCATGGTCGCCACGCCGCCCTCTGCCGCCGAAACGGGGGTAGCATTGACCAGGGTCGTAATCCGGCGCCCGTCAGGCACCCGCAGGACGATCTCCTCGGCCCGCACCGTCTCGCCCGCGGCCAGGGCCTGGGCCAAGGGAAACTCCGACAGCGACGTCTCCCGCCCGTCCGACCGACGGAAGGTCAACACCTCCAGCACGGACTCCGGCGACTGGTCCGAATCGGCCAAGCTATTGGCGATGCGGAGCATCTCCCGGTTGAAGTACCGGGGGCTCCCCGTAGCCACGTCGAAGACCACCACCCCCACAGGGACAGTGTTGAGCAGGGCATCCAGGTCCTGCTGGGCCTCCGTGCCATCGTACGCCTCGTTGCTGGGGGTCAACTCTCAACCTCCGTTCGCACAGGCCCGTTCCCTCCATGCGGCATCGCCGGTGCGGGGGTTGGGTTGGGTGTCCGTGATAGTGCCAATCCAGTGCCAAGGGTACTGTTGCCGCAATGCCAAGCACCTCCCCATGGCACAGCAGACACGGTGCATCCACCCAAGGCGGACCGGGAAGTATCCCTTGCAAAGCCAAGCTGATTGTACCCGATCCCAAGCGGTTTTCGATTTGTAACCCAAGGCGCTATTTATAATCTTTGTTGCATTGGATCCGGCCAGACCCTCGCGGCAGGGTACTGTTTCAATCTCGTTGATATTGGTGGCGGGTTCGGCAAGGGACGAGGGGCCCCTACACTTGGTTTTGTCCAACCCAAACCAACAGGACCCCTCGCCGTGGACTTCATCCTAATGCCCGCCGACCCCGAACGCCAACGGGCGTTGCCCGAGGCTCCGGGCCCCTGCCCCCATTGCGGCGCCAGGCACGGGCGCCGCAACGGCACCTATCCCGTCACCTGGTCGTGCTGGGCGCCCTGGACGTCCAGCGCTGGCAGTGCCAGGCCTGCCTCGGCCGTGCCTCGCCCCTGCCCCCCGGCGTGACCTCCCGCCAGCGCCCGCAGACCTGCCGTGAGCTGGTGGCCGATCTGTACGTGCACAGCGTCCGTTTCCGGGGCCTCGCCCGCATCCTGGCCCTGTTGGGTTGCGGGGTGGGCGCCGCCACCCTGTGGCGGGACGTGCAGGCCGTGGCCCCCGGTCGGGAACCCGACCCGCAGGGGGCACGGCTGGACCTGCGCCTGAGCGGTCCCGGCTGCGACTGGAATGACGGGTTCACGGTCCTGGCGGAACGGGGTGTGCGGGGCGTGACGACCGACGACGCCCCGGCGTACGGCCCGGCCCTGCGGGCCTCCGGCCTGGACCGGCAACCGTGCGCCGTGCACAGGCAGCGCACCGTGGGACGGCACATCCGCCGCATCCGACGACGACGGTCCGGCCCACCGGGACCGGGTGCGGCTGCCGATCCTGCAGCGGCTGACACGGGAACGGCCGCCGGAGGCGGGGCCGGTCCTGCTGAACCTCTGGGCCGCGGTGAGGCAGGGCCGCGTGCGCCTGCAGCCGGAGGTGCAGGCTCTGCTGTGGCACCTCGTGGAAGGCTGGAACGACCTGGTGCGCAGCCAGCGGGATCCCGCCGTGCCCGCCTCCACCCACCGCCCTTGACAGGTATATGTGACGTTGCGGTCCTGCCGTGCCGGGGCACTTTGTGCGGCCATGGCCGGAAGTCCGACGCATGGTCGTCCTCGGGTAGAGTGGCGATGTTACCCAACCACCCCACCTGCGAGGACTGTCATGCGTCGGTGCCGGTCATGGTACAGGATCCATCCGTGGCTGCACACCCATTTGCCGCTGCCGCCGGGACCGCTGGCGGACAGCCTGGCCCTGTGGCTGCAGGGCACGCTGCTGGCCGGGAACGGCTGCCTGGACCGGGTGGCGGCCGCGCGGGCGGCCCGCGGGGGCAACGTCCACACGCTGCGCCGCCGGCTGTGCGACGCGCGGAAGGACGACGCGGAGCGGCAGGAGGCCTGGGGCGCGGCCCAGGAACTGGACGTGGAGACCTGCTTTGCCCCACTGCTGGCCTGGGTCCTGTCCTGGCGGGTGCCGCCGGGACAGGAAGCGCCGCCGCCCCTGGTGCTGGCCGTGGACCCCACCCACCAGGCGGACCGACTGGTGGCCCTGACGGTCAGCGTGGTCCTCAACCGGACGGCCCTGCCGGTGGCCTGGCGTCTGGTGCCTGCGCAGGCGTCGCGCTCCTGGATGGCCAGCCTGTGCCGTCTGCCGGGGCTCCTGGCCCCGGCGGTGCCGACGGGGATGGCAGTCCCTGTGCTGTGCGACCGGGGGTTGTACAGCCCCCGGCTCCGGCGCCACATCCGGGCGTTGGGCTGGCATCCCTGCCTGCGCTGCGACCCCGACCTGACCTTTCAGCCGGACGGGCGGCTCGAGGCCCGTCCGGCCGCGGCCTGGGGTGCGGGCGAGGGCACGCTGTGGGTGGGCCGCGGGGTGGCCTCACCCCGCCACAGCCCCCTGCAAGGCACGCTGGTGGTGCTCCACGGGGCGGGGCATGAACAGCCCTGGGTCTTGTTGACGGACACGCCGCCCAAGCGCACGGACGCGACCCTCTATGCCTGCCGGGACTGGATTGAGCAGGGCTTCCGGGGGCTCAAGCGCGCCGGCTGGCAGTGGCAACGCACGCGTCGCACCGACCCGGTGCGCGCGGGGCGGCACTGGCTGGTGCTGGCCGTGGCCAGCCTGCTGGCGGTCGCCTACGGCACGCGCCGGGAGGAAGCCGCCGCCCTGGGCCGGTCCCCCGCACGGCTGCGCACCCCTC
>MKWU01000788.1_pt1 | contig 59341 bp, 43 predicted proteins | sample 809101 | NCBI WGS metagenome assembly MKWU01 (sample SAMN05860141, study PRJNA318959) | sponge metagenome | host: Aplysina aerophoba | place: Slovenia: Piran, Adriatic Sea, Gulf of Piran | collected 2013-05-07
AAACCCAATTGGAGGTGGACCGGCGGGGGATCGGGCGCCGTATCTCCCATCTTAAGACCGAGCTGGAAGAGCTTCGCCACCCCCGCGAACGCTACCGGCAGCGCCGGCAGAAGTCAACGACGCCGATCATCGTCGTGGTCGGTTACACGAACGCGGGCAAGAGCACCCTGCTCAACGCGGTCAGCGGCGCCGGTGTGCTGGCCCAGGACCAGTTGTTTGCCACGCTCGACCCGACCACGCGCCGCGTCGAGCTGCCCAGCGCGCGCACTGCATTGTTCACCGATACGGTCGGATTCATCCAGAAGCTGCCGACCGCGCTGGTGGCCGCATTCCGGGCGACGCTGGAAGAGATTACCGAGGCCGACTTGCTGCTGCATGTGGTGGATATCTCGCACAACAACGCCGATGAGCAGGTAACCGCGGTGGAAGAGATGTTGGAAGAGCTGGGCGCCGGCGATAAACCGCTTGTGACGGCGTTAAACAAGATCGACCTGCTCAACCCCGAGGGTCAGGGAGGATCTGGCCTTACGGCGCAGCAACGACACGCGCTGCAGGACTACCCGTCCCCCGTACTGATCAGCGCCCACACAGGTGAAGGCATTCCCGAACTGCTGGCTGAAGTTGATGGCAAGCTGCAGGAAAGGATGACGCGGCTGCGGCTGCTGCTCCCTTACAGCAAGGGCGACCTGGTCTCTCTGATTTATGAGCATGGTCGCGTGGAACGGGAAGAATTCACTGAGGATGGGACACTGATCGAAGGCAGGTTGCCCGCCCATCTGGCCGGCCGTGTGCAGGCCTGGAGCGTGGAGGGGCCGGATAGCCGGTAGGCAGAACGACCATAATAGGCCGGAAAGTACGCTGAACTTCAGTGGACTTCCGGCAGTTATCGACTTGCATAACAGCAGAGGGCCGCAGAAGAAATGACAAAACCGACCGTTGTAGTGACCCGCCAATTGCCTGAGGCGGCGATCGCGCCAATCCTTGAAAAATGTAACACCCGCTACTGGGACAGTGAAGAGCCGATAGATCGCAACACGCTGCTGGAATGGGTGGAGGGCGCGGACGGGCTCTATTGCCTGCTGACCGAAACGATCGACGATGAACTGCTGGACGCGGCCGGACCGGGGCTGCGGGTTGTGGCCACGATGTCGGTCGGCTACGATCACGTGGACGCGTCTGCGCTAGGCCGACGGGGCATTCTCTTGGGAAATACGCCGGGCGTGTTGACGGCAACGACGGCGGAGTTAGCGCTGGCGCTGCTGCTGGCGACCGCGCGGCGTCTTCCGGAAGGTACGCAGGCTGTGCAGGACGGGACGTGGCCCAGCTGGCGGCCGATGTGGATGACAGGACGCGATATCCACGGCAGCACGGTCGGGCTGGTCGGCCTGGGACGGATTGGCGCCGCGTTTGCGCGCATGCTCGGCGGTTTTGACTGCCGCATTCTCTACACCGGGCCCAGAGAAAAGCCTGAGGCGGCGCGGGAGGTGGGCGCGACATTTGTGGCGATGGACACGCTGTTGCAAGAAAGCGATTTTGTGGCGGTTCATTGCCCTCTCAACGACCAGACCCGCTCGCTCTTCAACGTCGAGGCCTTTCGCAAGATGAAACCGACCGCAGTCTTGATTAACACCAGCCGCGGCGGCGTCGTTGATCAGGAAGCGCTCTACGAGGCGCTGGTGCAGGGAGAGATTGCAGCCGCCGGGTTGGACGTCACTGATCCGGAGCCTCTGCCGGCGGATCACCCACTGGTCTCGCTGGATAACTGTGTGATTCTGCCCCACATTGGCAGCGCCACCGTCGCCACGCGCACGAAGATGGCGGTGATGACGACCGAGAATCTGCTTGCAGGTGTCGAGGGCCGACCGCTGCCGAATTCGGTCGATCTGTCGTAGGAGCAGGGTTGGGCGGCAGTCAGGGCAGAGGTAAGAGTGTTACAAAATTTGCCAAAATAGTATACAGTTACTGAAACGACCAGTAACGGTTTCGCAACCGAATGGAAAGGGATGTTCCGGCAATGAGTAAGCAGACGCTAACCATAACCGATAACCGCACCGGCAATACGATTGAACTGCCGATCGAACATGACACCATCCCGGCCATCGGCCTGCGCCAACTGAAGGTGCAGGCCGATGATTTTGGCATGATGGCCTACGACCCGGGCTATACGAACACGGCGTCCTGCAAGAGTCGAATCACGTATGTCGACGGCGACAAGGGCATTCTTCGATACCGAGGGTATCCGATTGAGCAGTTGGCGGAAAAGAGTACTTTTCTGGAGGTGGCGCACCTGTTACTCTTCGGCGAACTGCCGACGGCAAGCAAGTTGACCGACTGGAACGCGCGCATAATGGCGCACACGCAGATCGACAAAGACCTGAAAGGTGTGCTCAAGACGTTCCGTGGGGACGCGCACCCGATGGGCATTCTGATCAGCGCAGTCGCAGCAATGTCCACTCTCTACCCGGAGGCCAAGCAGGTTCATGACAGCGAGATTCGCTTGCAGCAGGTCGTGCGTGTTCTCGGCCAGCTGCCGACGGCGGTCGCCTTCGCTTACCAGAACCTGCTCGGCCGGCCGCATACAGACCCCGACGGCGCCCTGGGCTATAGCGAGAATTTTCTCCATATGATGGGTCTCACTGGTGACGGCGAAGTCGATCCCGTTCTGGCGAGAGCGATGGACGTGCTGTTCATTCTACACGCCGATCATGAGCAGAACTGTTCCACCTCGGCGCTGCGCAACATCGCTTCAAGCGACGCCGATCCGTACTGCGCACTTGCCGGTGCGGTCGCGGCCCTGTACGGCCCTCTGCATGGAGGCGCCAATGAAGCGGTCCTGCGGATGCTTGCTGAAATCGGCGATACGAAGAAGATCCCGGCCTTTCTGGAGAGAGTGAAAAACCGGGAAGTGCGTCTGATGGGGTTCGGCCACCGGGTCTATAAGAACTACGATCCCCGTGCCCAGATCGTCAAGAAGATCGCCTATGAAGTTTTCGACGTGACCGGGAGCAACCCGTTGATCGATATTGCCGTGGCGTTGGAGCAGGCTGCCCTGGAGGACGACTATTTCGTCTCCCGCCGGCTATATCCGAATGTGGATTTTTACAGTGGCATCATTTACCAGGCGATGGGGTTCCCGGTCGAGATATTCCCGGTATTGTTTGCTTTGGGAAGGGCGCCGGGGTGGCTGGCCCAGTGGATGGAGCTTATGGACGACGCGGAGCAGCGCATCGCCCGTCCCCGGCAGATCTTTCTGGGTGAGGCCGAGCGTGCCTACCTGCCGATCGGCGAGCGCGGCTAGCTACAGCAGGCGAGTGTCGGAGCCACGAATCAGGGATCACGAGACATCGCCGTGGCCGCGCCAGAACTGTTCCACCTTCTCCTGCACCAGTGGATAGTTGTCGAGATCAGGGTCTTGGCGCAGAAGGTCCTGCGCGGCCTGCTGGGCCAGATGCAGGGTAGCGGTATCGCTTAGGTTCGCCATCATCAGATCGGGCAAGCCGCTCTGGCGCGTACCCAGAAAATCCCCGGGGCCGCGCAGTTCGAGATCTTTTTCCGCCAGTATGAAGCCGTCTGTCGTCTCCGCCAGAGCGTTGAGTCGTTGAGCCTGCGCGCCGCCTTTCACGCGGCTGATGAGCGCGCAGTAGCTCTCGTGCTCACCGCGGCCCACCCGGCCCCGGAATTGGTGCAACTGGGCCAGACCGAAGTGCTCTGCATCCTCAATCAGCATCAAGGTAGCGTTGGGAACGTCCACCCCCACTTCGACAACACTGGTGCTGACCAGAATGTCGAGATCGCCGCCGGCAAAGGAACGCATGACCTCATCCTTCTCGGCGCCTTTGAGACGGCCGTGGAGAAGCCCGACGCGCAGATCGGGGAAGATTTCTTCGTCCAGGCGGGTGTGCGCGTCCACGGCCGCGCCGACATCCAGCTTTTCACTTTCTTCGACGAGGGGATAAATGATGTAGGCTTGGCGGCCCTGTTGCACCTGTCTGCGCACGAAGCCGTAGAGGCGCTCCCGCTCAGTGGGCGGGAACCGCTTCGTCTTAATTGGCGTCCGCCCCGGCGGCAGCTCGTCGATGACGCTGACATCGAGGTCACCATATACTGTGAGCGCCAAACTGCGCGGGATTGGGGTGGCGCTCATCACCAGCAGATGGGGCACGGCTGTTTCTCCGCCCTTGTCGCGTGCGGCTGCCCGCTGTCCGACGCCAAAACGGTGCTGCTCGTCGACCACGACAAAGCCGAGGTTGGCGAAAGCCACGTTTTCCTGGATGAGCGCGGTGGTGCCGACCACAATTTGAACGCTGCCGTCTGCCAGGCCGGTCAGGGCCGCCTCCCGCTCCTGCCCGGTTATGCGTCCGGTGAGGAGGGTGACAGTGGGTCTTGTGCCGTCGGCGAGTTCAACACCTTCAAGCAGGTTGCGCAGACCGCGGAAATGCTGTTCCGCCAGAATCTGCGTCGGCGCCAGCAAGGCGGACTGATAGCCGTTGGCGGCGGCGACCAACATGGCTGCGGCGGCGACGACGGTTTTGCCGCTGCCGACATCACCTTGTATGAGGCGGCTCATCGGCACCTGCCGGCCCATGTCTTGCCGAATTTCGTCCAGTGTCCGCAGCTGCGCGGCGGTGAGGGCAAAGGGTAGGGTCGCCTGATAGTTTGCCAACTGTTCGTCGTCAACGGTCATCGCCGCGGCGTTGAGATGCTGAATCTCCTGCCTACGGCGCTGGACGCCCAACTGAAGAAAGAAGAAATCATCAAAGATAATGCGTTTGCGCGCGTTGTCAAGCCGTTCCGACGTCTCTGGAGAGTGAATTTGCCGCAGCGCGTCGGTCAGAGGAATCAGACCGTAATGGCGGCGGAGCGCCTCCGGCAGGGGATCGTGAAGGGAGGTCAACCCCAGTTTGAGGGCTTCCTGAACCTGCCTGCTGACATCGTTGCTGCGCAGGCCCGACGTCAAGCCATAGACGGGGAGGATCGGGCCGCCTTTGACAACGCTGGGACCGATCTCTTCGAAGATCGGGTTTTCCAATGTTTTGTGCCCCATATACATGCCGACAGCGCCGCTGAGACGATAGGTCTTTCCGATCCGCAGGCGATTTCTCATCCACGATTGGTTCCACCAGGTGGCACGGACCGTGCCGCTGCCGTCACTGAAGATCGCCTGCAGGATCTCCTTCTTATAGGCAAATTTGCGTTCACTGAAATCCCGCAGATTGGCGACGATCGAAAGGCTCTCTCCCTCCTCCACATCGACAATAGGGCGCACACGGCTGAAGTCATCGTAACGATGAGGCAGATGCCAGATGAGTTCGCCAACGGTTTCGATTCCCAGACGTGAATACTGTTCTGCCCTTTTTACCCCAATCCCTTTCAAATCGGTTGTCGGTCGGTCTAGAACATTGGGCGGATCGGGCGCGTCTGTTTCGGCCTCGCCGCTCGGTGGTGAAACCTGATAGGCCGAGCCGGCATCGACCTGGCCTTCGGCCACTACTGTTTTCGGTTGGCGAGCCGCGGCCGGGCCGAACCGGTCTACGTTCTCCAGGGCCGGATCAGGCGGCGGCGGTTCGTCCAAGAGGCCGAGCAGTGAGTTCAGCAGCCGCTCCCGTTCATCGCTCTCGGCATCGGCATAGCGGGTCAGGCGTTCGAGGATTTCCTGCAGCAGGCCGGGCTGGACGGAATCGGCCCTGGCGTCGGCCGCCCAGCGCTCGCAAAAGGCAGCCACTCCGCCAGCGAAGGCTCTCTCGCGCCAGCGGGTCTGGATTTCCAGATTCAGAAGATTGCGCAACCGTGTCAGGGCTTTCTCAGCCATTGTCAGTAAAGCCCCTCGTATACGATGACCCCCATTACACTGGGCCCGAGATGGGCGGCCAGGCTGGGCGGATAGCGCCATACTTTGGCCGAAATGTTCGGCAGCCCTTCCTCTAAACGTTCCAGCAGCTGTTCCTGCGTCTGCTCATAGCGGTGCTGAACCAATCCGATTCGTTCATTCTGGGCGAATTCGGCGATATAGTCGTACAGCTTTTCGGCGACATCTTCACGGGTCTGCACTTTTTCCAACGGGATCAGCTGGCCGTCTTCCATGGTTACCATGGCTTTGATCCCCAGCATCGTGCCGAGCACACTTTGCGCTGCGCCGAGGCGGGCGCTGCGTTCCAGGTAGTACAGAGTTTCGGCGAAGAAGGTCACATAGATGTGGGGGATTGCGCCGTTGACGATACGTGCGACTTCATACAGGTCGGCCCCTCCTTCGGCAGCCTCGGCGGCCAGCTCTGCCAGCATTCCGAGGCCGATCGCCGTTGTCTGGCTGTCCATAACCCGGATGCGATAGCGCCCCATCATCATATCGGCGGCCTTGCGCGACTGACTCCACATAGGGCTGAGGGAGCTGCTCATATGGATGGCCACGATCTCCTCGGCATCCTGGCCGAGCCGTTGATAGACATCCATAAGGCGACTGATGTCGGGGGCCTCCACTTCCGGCAGCAGAATTCGCCCGCCGGACTGGTTTTCCCGGATCAGTTGAAAGAGCCGGTCGGCGCTGAAACCGTCGGCATCCTCAAAGCGCTCCCGCCCAATCTTCAGCACCTGGGGGATCACTTCAATCGAATATTTTTCTATAATTTCAGCCGGAATGCTGGCGTCACTATCAGTAACAATACGAACCTTGCTCACAGCAAATGCTCCAACTTTTGACAACCGAACAGCCGTATGCTAATCTCAGACAATTCAGTGATAAGTGATCATTGGTTGGGCGTCAGTGGTGTTTCACTGACCTTGAGCCAACGACGAACCGGAGGGAATAGATCATGGCGAAATGCCAGAAGTGCGGTAAGGGTCCTCAGTTTGGAAACAATCGTCCCTGGTCCAGAAAGGCCACACGGCATAAGTGGAAGATCAACATTCAGAAGGTCAAAATGCTTGAGAATGACAGGTTGGTTTCCCGTCGCCTGTGCACCTCCTGCATCCGCACGCTTGCGAAGGCCTGATTTTCCCTGCTGCAACATTTTTGACAAATCATCAGAAGCGTTGGGCCATTGCGCCCGGCGCTTTTTTTGTGCCGTAAACCGCGCCGCTTTGGAAAACGCCGTCCTATGCATCCATCGTGTTGCGTAGCTGCCCGCAACCGGCATCGATTTCGATGCCCCGGCGGATACGTACCGTTGCCGAGATGCCGCCCTTTTGCAATATATCAGCGAACCGTTGGGTGTCTCTATCGCTGGTCGGCTGAAATTGGCTGTCGGGAATCGGATTAAGGGGAATAAGATTGACATGGCACAGCATCCCCTTCAGCTTGTCCGACAGATCTTCGGCCAGGGCGGGGCTGTCATTTATGCCCCGCATCAGGGCGTACTCAAAGGTCACGCGGCGATTGGTCTTGGCAATATAGCGACGTACTGACTTCAGCAGGTCATCGACCGGATAGCGCCGACTGGGAGGAACCAGCTTGCTGCGCAAGGCGTTGTTGGGCGCGTGCAGGCTGACGGCCAGATTCACCTGAAGCCCCTCGTCTGCCATGCGGTCGATCATCGGAATCAGGCCAACCGTACTGAGGGTGATGTGGCGTGCGCCGAGCCCGAAGCCGTCGGCGGCGGTCAAGCGGCGGATGGCCGTCCACACATTCTTATAGTTGTGCATTGGCTCGCCCATCCCCATCAACACGATGTTGGTCACCGTGGTCGGCCGCTTCACCCGCATTTTTGGCCCCTCGCCACTATCATTCAAATAACGGGCAAAGAACAGGACCTGGGCCACAATCTCGCCGGCGGTCAGATTTCGTCGCAGCCCGCCTAGCGCGGTTGCGCAAAATGAACAGCCCATGGCGCAACCGGCCTGACTGCTGATACAGAGCGTGCGCCGCTTGTCATACAGCATGAGGACAGCTTCGACCGTCTCCCCATCCGGCATCTGAAACAGCACCTTCTGGGTGTCTCCGGCCTTGGAGACGCGCTGGGTGATAGGCGTCAGCGGCGTGAGCGTTGCCGTTGCAGCCAAGCCCTCGCGCATTGCCTGCGGCAGATTCGTCATCTCTTCAAAGGAGCAGGCGTATTTCTTGTAGATCCACTCCTCAATCTGGCGAATGCGGTAGGTGGGTACGCTCTTAGGCCGCACATTTGCGCCGGTATGGCGAGACGGCAGCGAATTGACGACGTCGGCAATCTCTTGCAGAGAGCAGTCCAATAGCGAACGGCTGTTTGGGGAAACTGTGGGCGGCGTAAGTGGAATGGTCTTCATCTTTACAATTGTAGCGCAGCTATTCAGTTGCCGTCAAAAAGTGGCCCGATCGCGCCCTATCACGCTGATGTCGGCTCTCGCCCTCGCGGTGGCGACCAGTGACTAGCTGAGCCGACGCGCAGGCAGCGTTCAACTGTCGGCCTGGCGAAAGGCGTCGAGAAGCTCGGGCAGTCCGGGCAGAATCAGGTCCGGCCTGGGCGTGATTGTACGAAATTCCTCTTCAGTCGTGATACCGGTCAACACTGCGGCGGTGGGCATACCCAACTCGATGGCGCCGGCGATGTCGGTTTCGTAGCGGTCTCCGACCATCAGCGTGGAGGCCGCGGTAGTGCCCAATTTGTGCATAGCCTGTTGGAACATGCCGGCGTTTGGTTTGCCGATCACGGTCGGCGTGACGCCAGTAGCTGCCTCCAGCAGGGCCAGCAGCGCGCCGGTGCCGGGGATCTGGCCCCGTTCGCTGGGAAAGGAAGTATCGCTGTTGGTGCCAACGAAGCGGGCGCCGGCGCGCACGGCCAGGGTGGCATCAGCCAAGCGTTCGTAGCGCACACTGAAATCGATGCCGGAAACGACCACGTCGGCCGCTTGCGCATCTTCGACAAGGGTAATACCTTCCCGTTCCAGTGCCCAGCGCAGGCCGTCCTGGCCGATCATGAAGGCGCGTACGCCGTCCGGATACTGCTCCGCCAGCCAACTGGCGGTCGCCAGTGCGCTGCTGAGAATGTGCTCCTCGTCGGCGCCGATACCCATACGGGCGATTTTCTCGACGAACTGAACCGGCGTGCGCGACGAATTGTTAGTTACGAACAGCCAATTTCGATCGGTCGCCTGCAGATAGTCCAGCAGTTCTTGAACGCCGGGCAGGGGCTCCTCTCCCACATAAACAACGCCGTCCATATCCAGCAGAACGGCGCGTACCTCTTTCAGATCTGCTTTTTGTACCATGAGTGAACTCTACGATCCTTTCATCTGTTCGTCAGCGGCGTTCTCTGACGCGCGCGGGGCGGCCGCAGACAACGCCGCTCAAGTGGTGCTCAACGGGTACTCAGTTTGCGCTGCTCCGCAGATCCTGCAAATTAAGTTGCAGGGATCGTCGACCCTGCCATTCGTTGACTTCAAGATGAAAAACGATATCGATCAGACCGCCCACTTGCAGGTCGGCAGCCCGGTTACCCAGGCCGAAGCCGATTGCGTCGAGAACCGGGGAATGGTCGTGGCCGTCGATCACCATTTTCAGATGTTTGCCGCTGCCCACCTGGCGCATGCTGCGCACGCGACATTGACGGCACAGGAAGAGAGCAGGTTCGTTCTTTTGGCCGACCGGCTCCATGCGGGCAAGTTGCCCTTGCAACGCCCAGTCGATCTGATCGACCGTCAGCTCGCCGTCGATATACAGGGTCGGCCGCAGATCTTCCAGAGGGCCTAGTTCCTGCGCGGCGATCGCTGCCAGCGCTTCCCGCAGCTCGGGCAACTGCTCGGTGCGCACAGTAAAGCCAGCTGCTCTGCTGTGCCCGCCGTGACGCTCCAGCAGAGGGCTGACCTGATCCAGAGCGGCAATAATGTCGAATTCGGCGATGCTGCGGGCACTGCCGCGGCAGACCTCCTCTCCCTTCTCGAGAACGACAGCCGGGCGGTAGAACTGCTCGCTCAGTTTGCCCGCGGCCAGCCCCACGATCCCGGATTGAAATTCATCGCTGGCGACGATCAGAATTGGCGCGGCAGCTGGATCCAGGCCGGACAACTCCCTTGCAGCCACCGCATTGGCTTCGGTCGTCAGGGCCTGGCGCCGCTGGTTGAGACGTTCCAGATCGACGGCCATATCATAGGCGGTCCCATATTCGTCGGAGCGCAAAAGATCATAGGCCATCTTGGCGCTGGCCAGACGACCGGCGGCGTTGATGCGCGGCGCGATTCGGAAGCTGATAGCAGTGCTATCGATCCCGTCCAGGGAAACGGACGCCGTCTCCATAAGGGCGTACAGCCCCACCCGTTTGCCTCGGCGCAGTTCTGACAGCCCGCGCCGCACTAACGAGCGGTTCTCACCCTGCAAGGGCATCAGGTCGGCTACGGTGCCGATGGCAACCAGGTCGAGAAGTGACTGCTCCTCTGCGGCGGCTTCTTCGACTGAAAGCCGGCTCCAGGATTGTTGAGAGACGACCCGAAGGACAGCTTGGGCCAACCGGTAGGCAACGCCAACACCGGCCAGGTGTTGAAACTTTCCTTTGCGGGCATCGCGTCGCGGATTGACCACTGCCAGCGCCGGAGGCAGGTCGGCGCCGATTGTGTGATGGTCGGTAAGAACGACCTCCATACCCAACTCGGCGGCTTCGGCCACTTCCATGACACTGCGGATGCCGCAGTCAACCGTCACCAGCAATTTGGCCCCCTTGCTCGCGATCGACCGAAGAGCCTCCACATTGAGGCCGTAGCCCTCATCCACGCGGTTGGGGATATACGCGCCGACCAGGGCGCCGGCGCGTTGCAAGGCAGTCGTCATGAGGACGGTGGCAGTGACACCATCGGCGTCGAAGTCGCCGTAGACGCAGATGATTTCGCGCGCTTCGATGGCCCGCACTATGCGCGAGACAGCGGTGTGCATATCGGTCAGGCGGAAAGGATTTTCCTGGACGGCGTCTTCAGCTTGCAGGAACGACGCCAATGTTTGCCCGTCACGCAGACCGCGATTGAATAACACCTGCAGCAGTACCGGATGTTCATGGCTACTTTTCAGGAAGCTTTCCGGCGCAGGCGGATAGAAGTTCCAATGTTTATCAGTCGCTGACAAAGCGGATTCTCCAGCAGGAGGGGATTGAAACTACGCACAGAGCCCAATTATAGTCGAGAGCACGGAAGGGGCGCAAAAAATGGAAGATTTCCCGCCCTGATCCCTCTGGGCTACAATAGGACTTCAATCCGAACCCGAAATCCTTCAAAGTTTTGCCGATGTCCTCCACGCTTGAACGAATGCGCCGCCTGCAGGGTGTACGCAACCAGCGGGCAGCTTCTGAACCTACCGGAACGAGCACACCGGAACAGCCGGCAGAGGCGCCTGATTGGGAGGCTGAACCTGCTGCAATCGAAGCGCTGGAGACCGGCGAAATTGTCGAGAACAGCGCCGGTCTCTGTTATCTGGTTACGCGGCACTGCCTCCCATTCGGAAAAGAGCAAGGCCAGGGGCAGTCGGTGCGCGAGCAGTTTGCGGTCGGCAACCTGCTGGAACGCGATCCGTCGATTCTGGCTCCGCTTTACCCCGCTTACCAGCTGGAGCGTTGCCCCGATTTCCGCAGGTCGGCATTTTTGGACATCGAGAGCACCGGTCTGGGCGGCGGCGCCGGCATCTACGCCTTTATGGTCGGGGTTGGTACATTTGAGCCGCAGGACGGAAATGGGGACGGTACGGCGGACAGTCTGGCATTTGTTGTACGCCAGTTTTTCATGCGCCATCCGGGCGAAGAGCCGGCCCTGCTGACAGCGCTTGCCGAGCTTCTACACGGCTGCCACAGCCTGGTGACCTTCAATGGTCGATCCTTTGACGCGCCTCTCCTGCGCGGGCGATACCGCTATGCCGGCAGCTTTCTGCCCGCGAATGTCGGCAGGCCGCCAACGCTGGACGACGGTGCGCCGCACCTTGACCTCTTGCACCCGGCGCGCAGGTTGTGGCGCAAACGCCTGGGCAGTTGCGCTCTCAGCAATCTGGAGCGAAGGGTCCTCGGCTTTTCCCGCGCAGAGGACGACGTGCCCGGCAGCGTAATCCCGCAGCTGTACGCCGACTATTTGCGCGACGGTGACGGCCGTATGATGCAACGCGTTTTTTACCACAACAGGGAAGACATTGTCTCGATGGCCGCGCTGGCGGAAGTGATCTGCAGCGCATTTGCCGAACCGGTCACAGAGGGCCCAGAGCATCAGCAACCGCTCGATCTGCTCAGCATGGCGCGGCTGCAGATAGACCTGGAGTGCCCGGACCGCGCCGAAACGCTTTTCCGGGCAGCGTTGGACCAGCTCAGCAGCCGCGCGGACCTGGCTGAGTCGTTTGACGGTTTGGGCCGTCTGCTCAAACGACAGCGCCGTTGGGAAGAGGCGGCAGCAGTCTGGCAGCAGTGGCTGACGACGGTGCGGGATCCAGGGGGCGCCACAGACAGCCGTCCCTATGAGGAGCTGGCAAAGTTCTGCGAATGGCAGAAGGGGGACCTGGCGCAAGCAGCCATGTGGACCCAGTGGGCACTGCACGAGCAGGAACAGGCCCCGCCGCACAGTCGTTCGCCACAGACCCAGACAGAACTGCGCCATCGCCTGGCGCGTTTGGAGCGAAAGCTGAACGCCGGCGGTTGAACTGGGGGCGATGGATAAAGGGCGGTGTTTTGGGGCGAGCTTTGAAGGCCGCAATGAGGAAAGAACCTATGGCAAAACTCTGCTTGACGTGTTGAACCTGGTTCGTTCAGTCATCGTAGGGGGCACTCAGAGCAGGCCAAATTGCCGGGGTGGCGGGAGTTAGGGTACGGATCACTGCATGTGTCGAGGGCGTTGATGGAACGTATAGAGTCAAGCCGTCAGGGGTGAGGGAGGGGTAGTCCAGAGGTAGGTAGGAATGTGCCAGCATTTCAGACGAGTGCAGCTGGAACAGCGTATGATCCATTTCCAGATAGCAGGTGAATGGGCTGGAAAAGGCCGATTCCCCCCAAGCGTTGTTCTGAGAACGGTACCGGAACCGTCAGCTACTTGTGGATCCTGTGCTAGGCGCGCAGGCAAAGCTTCCGCGGCTCAGGTCGAATGTCGGTACCCCTAATGGGATTCCGTCGAATGGTTCGTCAACCGGAGCAACCTCAGATGTTTCGGTGACGACCGCTTGCGGTATCTTCCCGTCCAGTGTCGATCGGGTTGGCGCCGGGTCTGTTGGGACGGGCCTCAGACCGTTTCGCGGTCCACTGCGTTGATTCGACCGAAAGCCCTAGCCCTTCGGGAGGTGAACTACTTCCGATAGTCGGCCACTCTTCCTGGTCGGTAGCACCCATCTTCATTTCGCCTTCGAAATAGCCTCCCTCTTCGACGATGAATGACGCGGCATGGGACTGGCCCCGCATTTCACCTGAGGAACGCAAGTGCAACCGCTCCTCGATGAAAACATCGCCCGTGACTGATCCGGCGATCTCAATGTTGCGGGCGCGTACGGTCGCCGACAGAGTCGCATCTTTGGCGACGATCACCGTTCCGCGGCAGTCGATTTCACCTTCGAGCGTTCCTTCGATGCGCAGATCCTTCTCTGAACGGAAGGTGCCGGTGAAATAAGATTGAGGGCCCACAATCGTGTCGGTCGTCGCTGCATCCGCGGGCGGCGACTCCGGCCGTTGAGGGCGGGACTGCGACGGCTGTTGACCTCGGTTGGCGAACGGCGCATTTTCTCGGCGGTTCCCACTCATCTGTCTACTTCTCCTCTCATACGATTCATTCGTCTTGGGCGTAACGTCTTCCTGTGCCAGCAGGGATTCCCTGGAAACCGGCGTTGGAACCTCCACAGGTGGAGTTTCGGACGCGGTCGGCTCCTCCGGAATCGACTCCGGCAGAGTAGACGGAGGTGTTTCGCCCAATGTAGGCTCCGGCGGGGATGTTTCGTCCAATACAGGCTCCGGCTCACCCAGTACCGGTTCTGGCGTCGGCGGCTCGGTCAATTCAGGCTCCGGCTGTGATTCCATTTCAGTCCCCACACCAACTTCGTCTCCATTGCTGTCGTCAGATGCTTCTTCTTCGTCGCCTTCGCGGGAAGTCTCAGCATCATCCAGATCCTGGAGATTCCGATAAAGCCACTGTAAATCTTCTTCGTCCTGCTTCCTACCACGTTTGAAAAGCGGCATTTTTGCGTCTCCTTTCTCGCCAAGCTCCCCTAAGGCCTGGATTCAATTTCGATGTGCTTCGAGGAAAACAGGCAGCGAGATCCCAGTATCGCCCTATTATACAACGAAAAGGCAAATGCACACTTTCCGCTATACGCAGGCGGCAATATAGGGGGAACGACCACAGTTTGACGCGCAATCGCGCCGGACTTGCCTTTGACACACTCTCACCAACGAATCTATACTACATTTTACTCTCAAAGCCAATCATACCATTTTACCTGCTATGTCCATTTACGTTGATGCCGAGCAACTATACACCGTTCTGCGGCGGGTTTTTGACAAAGTCAAGGAGCGTCCCGGAGCGATTGAGACGTTCACGAGCAGCAATCTTGTCATCCGCCTGCGGCTGACCGATCCTGATGCAGAGGTGCTGTTGGATGGCCGCCAGCCTCCCCTGGAGATATTCTTTGGGGCGCGACCGGGCAAAGCGGACCTGGAACTGACAATGACAGCCGATCTCCTGCATGAAGTCTGGAGCGGCCAACGCAAACTGAAGGATGCCTTTTTCGGGGGCCAGATTCAGTCGAGCGGAAATATTTTTCTCGCAATGAAACTGACCGATCTGTTCCGCGAAGCAGAACGGGCTTACATGCTGATACAAAGAAACGGGAGTGCATCGGACGGCACACATTCTGAGGGAGAGGATCCGTCATCCTGAGGAGCAGTTGCCTGGCACGCCCGGCCTGTGAAGGGTGGCGGTCGAGGGGCGTCGGCGGCCATGGACCTGACGCCCCTTCTTTGACACTCGAATCGGGCACAGCTATAATTGAAACTAGGATAAATTGACCGCTGGCCACCAAATATCAACCACTGCAAATGAGCGTAACGGACGAAATTAAGGGTCGGATCGATGCCGTAGACTTTATTTCCCGTTATGTGCCCCTGCAGCGCGCCGGCCGCTCGTTCAAAGCCTGTTGCCCCTTCCATCAGGAACGTACGCCCAGCTTCGTCGTCTTTCCCGACACCGGCACGTGGCGGTGTTTCGGCGCATGCAGCACAGGCGGCGACATATTCTCTTTTCTGATGCAGAAGGAGAATATGGAGTTCCGGGAGGCTTTGCAGTTTCTGGCCCAGGAGACGGGTGTGCAGTTGCCCGAAGAGGCCGACAAGGACGATTCGCGGGAGCGAGATCTTCTATACGAATTGAACGAAAGAGCGGTGCTTTTTTTCAGGAATCAGCTTCACCGCAACAAGGAGGCCCAACCGGCGCGCGACTATCTGCAAAGACGCGGTATTGATGCCCAGGTCGCGGCACAGTTCCAACTTGGTTTTGGGCCGGACAGCTGGGATGCGCTGCGCGACCATCTGGTGGAGGCTGGGTATTCTCCCGACGCGTTACACCGGGCCGACCTGGTCAAGCATAACCTGGAACGCGACTCCTTTTACGATTCCTTTCGCAATCGCCTGATTGTTCCCATCCATGATCGCCAGGGCCGGGTGATCGGTTTTGGCGGACGGGTGTTGGATGACTCGGTTCCCAAATATCTGAATACGGCTGAAACCGCTCTTTTTCACAAGTCACACGTGGTCTATGGGTTGGACCGGGCCTACAGAGCCATCCGCCAGGCCGACAGCGTTGTTATTGTCGAAGGCTATATGGACGTGATCGCCGCCCATCAGTACGGCTTTGAGAATGTCGTGGCCTGCCTGGGCACAGCACTGACCGAAGAGCAGCTGCGCCAACTCCATCGCTTTACCGACAACTTCATTCTGGCATTGGACGCAGACACAGCCGGCCAACAGGCCACGCTGCGCGGTCTGAACCAGGCGCGGCAGGCCCTGAAACGCAAAGCAAAACCGGTGCTGGGTGCGACGGGGCGCATGCATGTGGAACACCGTCTGAGCGCCAACCTGCGCATCACCACTTTGCCGGAAGGCCGCGATCCGGATGACATTATCCGCCAGAGCGCCGACGCGTGGCAGGAACTGGTCAACACAGCAACGCCGCTCGTCGACTACTATTTCGGGATTGTTGTCGAACAGTACGACCTCGACAGTGCCAGAGGCAAAGGCGAGGCCGTAGCCGAGCTGACACCGCTTATCGCCGAATTGGGAGATGAGGCAGAACTCCAGCACTATATTCAGCGGCTGAGCCGGCTCGTCCGGATTGAAGAGCGGACGATTGAGCAGCGTGTGAAGGCCAGCGCCCGCGAACTGCGGCATCCGCCGCAGGAGGGCCGGCATCGGCGGCGGTTTACGCGGCCTCAGAGCGGACAGGCCCCGGCGGAGATGGAACCACCGGCACAGTCCGAGAGCGAGCCGCAGGAGATGGCGGCCGACCCTGGTGCGGCTGCGAGCAGCATAGCCAATGGGTGGACTGCGCCGTCACCGGGGCCAGACCTGGCAGCCTTTGTGCCGGAGACGAAACTTGAGGTCTTTCTGCTGGCTCTCCTGATCGACGAGCCCGACCTGTTGATATGGCTGGCAGAGATAACGCAGGAGTTGGAAATCGCTCCCCTGAGCAGAAAAGACTTCCAACAGATCGAATACAGGGAGATTTTCGGTGCGTTGCGCAGTTTCATCGCCAGCGACGAACTCTGGGATATCAACACCTTTCAGGAGACGCTCAGTCCCAGTTATCACGAAGTCCTGCCGCAGTTGACGGCACAGATACTATCGATGCCGGAGCGGGAACAAGAGGCCGTTCAAAGTGCGCTGCTCAAGTTGTTGATCCGACTGCGGTACGCGCGGCTACGAGAGAGTCTGTCGGCAATGCAGTTTCTGTTGCACGATGCACAGGAAGACGATAACCGTGAAGCTATTATGGAATTCTCGGCGATCATAAACGCCAATCGCCGCGACCGCCACCACCTGGAACGCGTTATGGCGCGCAGAAGCCAGGTTTCATACGGAGTCACTCGAGTCGAATCAGGCATCGCTATCGCCTGAGATCCCCCAACACAGGTAGGAAAATGGCAACTAAACGCAGTGCGTCAAAGACGAAGCCTGCCAGCGCCCCGGCCGATAATCCAAGTGCCGGCAGCGAGCTTGATGAAATCACACAGGCCGGTGAATCAGTTGAAGAGAATGAATGGATTCCGGAGACAAAGGAGGGGCAGACAAACACTCCCCTGCCAACGATTGAACGCGATCTGAAACTTGAAAAAGAGATAGAGCAGGAAACGCAGATCCCCGTAGAAAAAATAATTGAGGATGTGCCGGAGGTCGGCCTGGCTTTGGATCCGATGCGCATGTATTTGCGAGAGATCGGACGTCATGACCTGCTGACCACCGAACAGCAGACCGCCCTGGCCGAACGGATAAGCACCGGCCTGCAGGCCGAAGAGCGCCTCCAGCAGACTACCCACGACGGCGACGAGCCAACAGCAGAGTTGTCGCCGGATGAAATCGAAGAACTGAAATTAGAGATCGCCGATGGCAAACTGGCGCAGAACAAGCTGGCCCAGAGCAATCTGCGCCTGGTTGTCAGCGTCGCCAAACGCTACATTGGCCGCGGATTGAACTTCCAGGACCTGATTCAGGAAGGAAATGTTGGCCTGCTGCGGGCGGTGGAGAAGTTCGATCACACGTTGGGATTCAAATTCAGCACATACGCCACTTGGTGGATCCGCCAAGCGATCAGTCGCGCCATCGCCTATCAAGCGCGCACGATTCGCATTCCTGTGCATATGGTGGAGACCATCAACCGCCAAATGCGCGCAGAAAGAGACCTGCAGCAGGAGTTGAAGGGCGGGGAGGCGTCGCCGCAACAGATAGCGCTGGAGATGGGATATCTGGATCCGGACGTGGAGGCAGAGGTGCGACAGGCGCTGGAGGAGGAGCGGCCAATCACGGGCGATCTCAAGGCCGTTCTGGACCAGGCTGTGTCGAAGGTGCAGCGCATCCAGCGGCTCAGTCGAGAGCCAATCAGCCTGGACATGCCGGTCGGATCCGAAGAGAACAGCTTCCTGGGGGATTTCATTGAAGATGAGAGTATTCCCGCGCCGGTAGATACAGCCAGCCGCCGGTTGCTTCAGGAGCAGATGAGCGAAATTCTGAACGACTTGCCTGAACGGGAACGCAGGGTGCTCAGCATGCGCTTCGGCTTGGAGGACGGCATGAGTCAGACACTGGAGGATGTGGGCAAAGAGTTCAATATCACTCGCGAGCGAGTACGCCAGATCGAGGCGAGGGCTTTACGCAAACTCCGCCATCCTCTGCAAAGTCGAAAGTTGCGCGACTATCTGGGCTGATTGCCAGGGCAGGTTGTCAGCATTAGAACTGATTCGGGAAGGTCGAAATTTTGACAGTTGACCGGTCAGATTGGTAAACTGCCTAACTGTTGTCTTGATGGTTGGCGACCCCATCTGCGGGGCTCGCAGCGGCCGTCGAAGGCCTGAAGTGATCCTCGGTAGCTCAATCGGCAGAGCATCCGGCTGTTAACCGGAGGGTTGTTGGTTCGAATCCAACCCGAGGAGCCTGAATTATAGACCGCCGTTTCTGGCAACCCGGCAGTGTACGCGAAACCCCGACAAGAGGTTCCTCTCGGGGTTTTGTTGTTTCCGGCCTGTTTTCAGAGGCTGGCGCCGCCCCACACATGGTTTTCCATTCTCCAACTTGACTTTCGACCTATAAGGAGAAAGAGATATGAACTCGAACAAGCTGTTTGAAGGCGCTTTTCCCTATGTGGATGACATTCTGGCACTGCCGGTGGAAGACATCGATCGAGCTTCCGCCTGGTACCGAGACGCGTTTGGGCTCAACGAAGTGGAACGGCGTGATCAGCCGGTGCCAACGGTTATACTTGAGCGCGACGGCGTTCGCATCGGGTTCGCGGTTAACGGGGGGGACGCCAGTAACGACGGCGCCGCGATTCTGGTGACCGACATCCACAGAGCGCGCCAGGAGGTCGAGGCCAATGGGGTCGAGACGGGGAACTGGCGCGTGGACGAGATGGACGGCAAGAAATTCCAGGTCTTTTTTGTTATTGCGCCGGATGGGCTTTGCTATTACTTTCACCAGCCTTTAGAGTCTGGCGAGAACTCATGAACGAGCAGTCGGAGCAGAGGGAATCCGTTGTGGATCAGGCGTGATCGAGGCCGATGTCATCATAGGCTGACTGCGTTGCTTGTTCCATGGCTGAGATCTCTTCGTTGGTGAGGAAGTCAAAGTGCGTGGCGTGTTTACGTTTGGAGAGACGGCCACTGTTTTGGGTCGATTTCGACTTGGTGGTTTCAGTCTTTGGAGCACCCGGCAAAACGCTTGCTAAGCAGGGTTTACTATTGCTGTGAGGGGGGGTGTCAAGGAGAACAGTTACAACAGCAGCAAAATGGTTACATATGGCAGGTCAGCAAGCAAAACAGTTACATACGGTAGGTCAGCAAGCAAAACAGTTACATACGGCAGGTCAACAAGCAAAACAGTTACATACGGCAGGTCAACAAGCAAAACAGTTACATACGGCAGGTCAACAAGCAAAACAGTTACATACGGCAGGTCAACAAGCAAAACAGCTACAAGCCTCATCTTGCGGGCCGATGGCTCGGGCGTCAGCCGTCTTATGGTCAATCCTGACGCAGGTCAGCGCGCATATTGGATGCGCTGCGAGGAACGATAGTGCCGGGGGGCGCATCTTCGCGCGGCCGCTCCAAGGTTCCACCGCCATAGCAACAGAAGGCGAGCAAGTTGGTCCGCCGTCGTGCTGGGATATGCGCATTCGGCCTCAACCGGTTATTGGCGCAAGCGTACCGGCCATTACCATGAAACTCAGCACGGCCAGCAAGGTCATCATCACGATGATCATGTTGCTCCGCCGCGTGGCCGCACGTTCGGCCGCCAATTCAGACTCCAACTCGATCCGCGTCATCCTCTTGATGTCCCTGGTCATGATTCTTCCTCTTGGGCCTCCCAACCTGGCTGGATTCCATACTATGAAAGCAATATAGCACATTTGTTCTGATATGTCAAGACCCAATTCCATTTTGATCACAGTTGGATGGCAAGGTCGCGTCGAGGAACATGGTACTAACGGCCGTAATAGGCTGCTTCAGCGTAAGCCTCACTACAGCGCAGGGCCTTGTGCTGGCGCATAATGGTGGAATGAACGGTAGGTGACTTGCTTACAGACGGCGTGCAGGCGCGCAGAAAGTATACCGGTGCGCGATGGCACGGCGGATTCGCGGCTCGTGGCAAACAGGCTATTGGCCGCCAATGTTTTCAACAACAAAGGGGGTATCCCATGACGAGGAATAGATGGATTCAACTAGCCGGCCTGCTAGTGATCGCCACGATCATTCTGTTAGCCTGCGTTCCGATTCAACCGGGTGAGGCGCCGGCGCCGCCCGCGGCAGCGGAGGAAACCGATAGCAGCGAGGCCGTGACGGCCGACAGCGGCGACACCGAAGCAGAGGCGGTCACGAGCGGTAACCTTGGCGTACCACAACTGAGCGGCGAGCTGATCAGCGACGGCGTTAAACCTCCGTTCCGCACGAGCGGCTTCTCTACCGACTTTTCGCGGCGCACGGTGGAATGGGATGAAATCCTTTCCGGCGGACCGCCCAAGGACGGCATTCCAGCGGTCGATAGTCCACAGTATGAGTCGATAGCTGCGGCAGATGAGTGGCTGGAGGACCTGGAACCGGTGATACTGTTCAGCCACGGCGACGTGGCCCGAGCCTATCCTTTGAGCATTCTGATCTGGCACGAAATCGTTAATGACGAAGTCGATGGCTTGCCGGTCTCGATCACCTTCTGCCCGCTATGCAATGCCAGCATAACCTTTGCCCGCGACTTTGACGGCCAGGTGCTCGATTTCGGCACCACCGGGCGGCTGCGCAATAGTGACCTGATCATGTACGACCGCCAGACAGAGACCTGGTGGCAACAGTTCACAGGCGAAGGTATCGTCGGCAAGTATGCTGGCGAACAATTGAATTTCCTTTCCAGCCAGGTGATCTCCTGGGGGGACTTCAAAGAGGCCCATCCGGATGGCGATGTGCTGTCGCGGCCGAACATGCCCCGCAACTACGGATACAACCCGTATGTGGGTTACGACAGCACAAGCAGGCCCTTCCTCTTTTTGGGGACGCCTGATCCCCGACTTGAGCCGGCGGAACGGGTTCTTGGCTTGACGACCGAGACCGAAGCCATTGCCTATCCATTCGAAACGTTGGAGGAGGCCGGGGTGGTGCACGATACGTTCGGTGGAGTTGACCTTGCTATTTTCCACAGAACGGGGTTGGCGAGCGCGCTCGACACCTCTGTCATCAGCAAAGGCCGAGACATCGGCGCGGTAGCCGTGTTCGAACGCCAGCTTGGGGATCAACTCCTGACTTTTTCCCCCAATGAGGATGGCACATTCAGCGACGCCGAAACCGGCAGCACTTGGGACATTCTGGGCGAAGCCACCGACGGCCCTCTGGCCGGCGAGAGGTTGACCCCTGTACTACATTTCGATCATTTCTGGTTTGCGTGGGCGGCCTTCTTCCCGGCGACAGAGCTTTACAGCCCGAGCTAAGCACGATGGCCAGTGGTCAGTGGTCGGTAGTAGGTTCACTGGCTGCTGGCCGCTGGTGTCGGCGGCTGCCAGCAGCTACCGGTCAGGGATAGCTCCTCGAAATTCAGGGCGGTTACCCCTGTTTGATCGAGCTTCACCAAGTAGCGGCGCCAGGGGAGATAGAAGTAGGTATATCCCCGCAGGCAGACCTGTGCCTGCGGTTTGTTGATGCCGCCGAAGACATCAGGAACCTCCAGAGGAACGTAGTTAATATCCTCCAGAGCCAGGCGGTGGACCCACAAGCCCGTTACTCCGTAGGTTGTTTCGGCGGCGCGACGAGCATTGACCGAAAGCCGCAGCTCATCGCCGGTCACACGTGCGGCAGGCGGGCTGAAGTAGCGGGGCAGCAATCCCCAGGATAGCAGAACGAACGCCACAAAGGACAGTAGCCGAAAACGCAGCCCCCTCTCTCTTAGTTGGATAGCTTCGCTCAGGGTACGCCAGACAACGACACCACCGAACAACAGCAGCCACAGCAGCAGCAGATTCAGGAGAAAGTCGCCAATATAGATTTGGACTGCGCCGCTGGGGGAAAGCGTGGCGAAGGGAAGAGGGAAGCCCAGGCTGCCAGGGCATAGGTCGATGCATCCGGCACTGTGAGGCGGCACGACGAATAGATAGAAGGCAGCAACGTTCAATACCATACTGAACAGAAGGGTGCCGGCAAAGACCGCGTACCAACGGCCCGTCTGCTGGGACCACCAAATTACCAGCAGCGTGCCGAGGATCACGCCGATTATCGCCAAGATCAGATGCGTGATGCCAGCGAAATGTACTAAGCCGTCCGGCCAAAAGGCAACTGCTACAGGCCACTGACCACGCATCACCGACGAATCCGAACAGGGCCGGAATAACTCTGCCAGCAGAGGAAGATGCGGTCAAAATACCCCGGCAACTGGCCTCGCATCTGTGGCCGGCCCTCACCACTCCACTCTTCCAGCCGCGGAACCCTGTTGCCCGACCTCACACTGATCAGTACCGAGTCATCTGCGCAGGCTGCGTAGTCCCCGACAACATCGCCCAGCGGGTACAGATACGAGGAGCGGGCGGCAGCACCGGTCTGCCGCAAGTCCACCTCGGTGATGCCGAATATTTCCAGAGAGAATACGCCTTGGGGGGAGAAACGGCTGCGAGCAAGGAGAAGCCGATCATCGTCCCGCCAGGCCAGCTGGGGTGCGAAGAACTCGAACCGGGTTTGGGTTTGCGCGCTCAGCCGGCCGCGGGCGCCCGCTCCGTTGGCAGCCATCTCCCTTACCCACAGTTGATTGGCAGGACGCACAAAACCGACGGTCAAGCTGGGATGCTGGGGGTCGTATGCCAGATGGGCCAGACGGCGGCTGCCGGGGCTAAGCTGGAACGGCCCGCGATAGATGCCTTCAGGCGCCAGCCGCTTCGCATCGATCTCTCCGTCTGCATTCAACTCGACCCGGTACAGGCCGGTATACTGACGCCCTGCATCATGGTCGGCGGTGTTTATGACAAACGAACGCTCCTCGTCGTCGCCGGACAGAACTGCGACCAGCGTTGGCTCAATTGCGTTGTTGGCTCTCCCCCCCAACACAGAGGTGGAAGCCTGCACGCGCAGAATAATCTTCCCATTCTGGCTGTCGTAGTGCCATAGCCGCCATTGGGCCAGACCAACATGGGGCGCCTCGATCCACCAAATGTCGCCGCGCCCGTCGGCTGCGATTCCACGCACTCCCTGGAAGGGATAGGCCTGGAACGACAGTCCGATACCGTCGCCGCGCACATACAGGAAGCCGTTGCGGTCTGCCGGCGCGTTGGCATCAGGGACTACGAATCCTTCGGCGCCGCCATGGACGGGCAGCACGCTCTGGCCGGTCTCGCGGACAACGGTCACTACACCTTCCTGGTGCAAGAGGAAGACACCGGGGTCGCCGCGCTTGCCCAACAGTGCAACAGCCTTTCCGCTCTTCCTGGCCGCACCGAATGTGGGCACATCCATGCGTCTGACGCGCTCAAATTCGGGTGGGGAGACTACGCGCACACTAGAGACAATTACGCGTTCGCCATCATCTATTCGACCTGCCACATAAACTCGTGCGCCCGGCCAGAGAAAATCCGCGGCGGCGTCCAGCCATTCACCGCGGGACGCTCCAAAGATGCCGCTCCACATCATCACCTGGTCTTCCACCGGGTCAAACGCCAGCTGCAGGACTTCGCCACTATCTGTCCGAACTGAGACCGGTTCTGCAAGATCGGTCGGATCCGTTTCGTCGAGAACGGTCGCCGCAAACTCATCAGCCTGAGGAGGAGGGGCCTGCGCTGGTTGCAGGGGCACGGCGGACGATTCGGTGGGTATGTAGTCCGTTGACTGCGCCGACGCAGCTCGTGTCGGTGTGGGCGTGAATGTTTGCGTCGGCCTGGGCGTGGGCGTCAGTGTTGCCGTGGCAGTGGCAGTGGCCGTAGCCGTAGCCGGGGCTGTCGGCGTTGGCGTTGGGATAGGGGTTGGGATTGGAGTTGGGGTGAATGTTGCTGTAGCCGTGGCTGTTGGTGTCGGTGTCAAGGATGGTGCGGCGGTCGCCGTGGCCGTAGCCGCGGTTGTCGGCGTCATCGTTGCCAAAGGGGTGGCCGTCATTGTAGGCAGCTCTGTCGGGGTGGCCGTGAGCGTGAACGTCACCGGCTCGGTTGTTGGGAGCAGTGAGGGCGTCACTCTGATGCCAATGCCGGGCGGGCGCGAGCCGAACGGCCGTATTCGAATGCCTTCGTCCGTGTAGGCCAGCAGTGTTGTCAGATCGCCGTCGATTTCCATCAACTCGACCGCCATCCAACCTTCCTTGCCCTCCTCCTCCGTCCGCGGATCGGTCACTTTCAACAGGACCCACGTACCGCTTGCGATGATGCCGCCTATGGTGACCTGGACATCCTGGCCGAGGCGCGCCAGTACGTCATCCTGCGTGGAGGGGCCGGCCCGCAGTCGGGCCGGGAAGAGGACGATGCGCCCGGTCACATTGTCAGGCGCGCCAATTTCGATATCTGACGGGAAGACACTGACCGGCACATACGGTACGGTTGCTGTCGGTGTTGGCGTGGTTGTGGGTGTTGGGGAAATGGTAGGCGTGAGAGTTGGCGCGGGGGTTAACGTCGCCGTTGCCGTAGTAGTAGACGTACCCGCGGCCGCTGGGGGAATGGTGGCAACGGCCGTTTGGGTTGCCAACACGGTTGCGCCAGGGGTCGGGCTGCCGCTGGACAGGGAAGAAACCGGCGGTGTGGCGGTGGGAGACTCCGCTTGCAGCGCGGCAACTGTGGTCGAATTGCTGACGGCTGTTGGCAAGGCGACCTGATTCACGTCGCGCAGCAGGAGCGACATAAGCACAATCAGCGAAATCACGATGGCGAAAACGACACCGGCCGCCAGCGGGTTCCCCCATATAAGGCTGCGTCCGGCAACCAGAGTTTTCCCCCAACCCAGGAATCTACTGTTCATTGTCCGCGCTCAGACATCGAAGCGGTGGCGTAGTTCACAACAGGCGCCTTCATCAGTTCTGGACAGTGACCGTCACGCGACAGGGTTCCGGATAGTTACCGGTGGTATCTACTACCACGACCTGAATCACATAGGTGCCGTTCGCCATGGCACTGCTGTTCAGGTTGCCAAGAAGGCCGCCGACGACCGGGCTTTCGGCGCCGTCAAAATAGCTGAAACTCTGATTGGATCCGCCGGGTGCATGCTCCAGCTTGTAGAATTTGAATTGATCGTGCTGGGCCGTACCCACAATTGGTACAATTCCCCTTACTATCGCGCCGTTTCCCGGCGATAGTATGACTGCACGCCCGTCCGGGCACAGTGCCGGGGAAACAGGAAGGGGTTCTGGCGTAGGAGCAGGCTCTGGCTGCGTATCTTCCTCTTGATTATCCGGCACAGGTGTGGAGATCGCGATGCGGGTCGGCGCCGGGGTTGCCGTCGGTTGTTCCGGCGTGAATGTAGGCGTGGGGAGCAAGTCTGAGAAAGACGAATTTGGGGATGTAGAAGAGCCGTCCGCTGATGAAGGAACTGAGGATGACTCCACCGCGATCATTGCGTCGCGCAACGTTGTGCTGGCGAAATAGGTGAATCCCATCGCCACTAGCATCAACAACGCGGAAAGGAAAATGCGATACAGATCGTCGAGTGCTTTGTCCCGCTCCAAGGAAAAGACCGCTCGGCGCCGCTCGGCGCGCACCTGCCACGTGCGATAGAGTTGAAATAGCGCCAGCAGACCACACGTTGCATAAATATAAGGTGCAATGTTGGCGATGGCCTCAACCAGGAAACCCATTAGCAGTTACAGAACCGGGACGCCGAGTAGGAAATCTGGTTGCCATCGACTCCAGGTTCAGGAGCATGATGGCAACCACGCGGAAATGGAGTTAACACTCTTCAAATAGTCTACCGTAGCCGGGTAGTTCCGCCAAAAGGAACCGATTTATTTGGAGGGGGGCGGCCGGGCATTTCGGCTACGGTGCAAATGCGATCCTTGACCGCTTTGCCTATTCTCTGGCAATAGACTATCATCAAAAGTCCATGCCATTTGACCGTATCGAAGCGCTTCGGAAAGATCAGCCCATGGATTTCGATTTTGTCTTTCGCTCCCGCCGCAGCAATGTCCTGGCACGCAACGGACTGGTCGCCACCAGCCAACCACTGGCTGCCCAGGCTGGATTGTCGATGCTGCAGGCGGGCGGCAACGCAGCTGACGCCGCGATCGCAACAGCAGCAGCCCTGAACGTCGTCGAGCCGACCTCGACCGGCATAGGCGGCGACTGTTTCGCCCTCTACTGGGATGCCAAAACTGAACGTGTGACAGCCCTCAACGGATCTGGCCGTTCTGCAAGCGCCGCATCCATTGATGAACTGCGCGGTCTTGGTTATGCGCGCATGCCGCAGTTTACCGGCCACAGCGTCAGCATCCCCGGGACCGTTGCCGGGTGGAGTGATCTGCTGGAAAGGCACGGCGACATGACGCTGGCGGATGTACTCAAGCCGGCCATTCATCTGGCCGAGGAGGGCTATCCCGTTACCGAATGGATCGGGCAAAGCTGGGCCGGCCAGACAGAGAAACTTCTGCGTTCACCGGGCTGGAACAGCAGCGATCTGGACAATGGGCCGCAGCAGCCAAGCGGTCATGAGCTTCTGATCAATGGACGTGCGCCGCGGGCCGGGGAGGTAATGCGTATCCCGACTCTGGGCCAGACACTGCGGGCGATTGCCGCGGACGGCAAGAAAGCGATTTACGCGGGCGAATTCGCTCGCGGTCTGAGCGAACACGTGCAGCGTTATGGGGGTTGGATCACGCCGCAAGATATGGCGGCCCATACCAGCACTTGGCAAGAGCCTATCACCGCCGATTTCGGCGATTACCGGCTTTACGAATGCCCACCCAACGGACAGGGACTTGCCGCCATCATCGCCGCCAATCTGGCGGACGGCTTCGACCTGGCCGATATGTCGAGCGTCGACCGTTTGCACACGCTGGTGGAATGTATGCGGATTGGCTACGCTGAGGCGCAGCAGTGGGTTTGCGACGTCGACGTGGTGCCGGTCCCGCTGGACACGCTCACCAGCCGCGCGTATGCCGACCAGAGGCGCCGGGAGATTGACCCGCAGCGGGCTGCGACATCGGTCAGCAGCGGCAATCCCATGGCAGGTTCGGATACCGTCTATCTGACCACCGCCGACGGCCAGGGAAACGCGTGCAGTTTTATCAACAGCCTGTACCAGGGAACCGGCAGCGGGTTGGTTGTGCCCGGGAGCGGCGTCAGCCTGCAGAACCGGGCCGCGCTTTTCGTTCTTGATCCCGACCATCCGAACAGTCTCGCACCCAACAAACGCCCCTATCACACGATTATCCCGGCGATGACCACCCGAGGGGGCGCGTTGCATGCCAGTTTCGGCGTGATGGGCGGGTATATGCAACCGCAGGGACATCTGCAGATGCTGGTCAATATGGCCGCTTTGGGCATGAGCCCCCAGCAGGCTCTGGACATGCCCCGCTGGTCGTTGAGCGGCCCGCATGCGGGCTTAGGCGCGGACGAAGCCGGCGGTCGGTTGGCGATTGAAGAAGGCTGGGATTACGATGTCCTGGCGGAAATGGCCCGCCGCGGACATCAATTGGTGCCGGTCAACGGGGCGGGACGGGGCAGTTTCGGCGGCGGCCAGATTATTGTCCGCGATCCGGAAAGCGGCGTCCTGACAGGTGGTAGCGACCCGCGCAAGGACGGGTGCGCGGTCGGCTGGTAACGAGGGAATCGCGCCGGCCATCGGTGAGCGTCAGAAATCATGCAATTCCGAGGTTATTGAATGGGTCGAAAACCCACGGTGTCATTCGCACCATTTCGCCAGAAGATGCAACGCGCGGGTCTGGACGACCTGCTGATTCGCAGCTTTGAACATTACTACGCTCAACTCGGCGCCGGCGCCACAGGATACATCCCCGGTGCATGCGCCCTCCCGCCAGCAGATTTAGCCGACCGATCCACCGCCAACGGTTTCCATGCGGACGGTTTAGACGCGCTCGACCGGCTCGTGGTTGTGAAACTGAACGGAGGGCTGGGCGCCACCATGGGGCTGCAAGGGCCGAGATCGCTGCTGAAGGTGAAAGACGGGTTGCGATTTCTCGATATCATCGTCCGCCATGTCCTGCACCTGCGGCAGAAGAAAACCGCCCGACTACCCCTCATTTTTATGAACAGTTATAGCACGCAGGAAGCAACCCAGCAGGCGCTGGCCGCTTACCCACAGCTCGCCAAAGGTGACGCTGGGGCCCTGCCGCTCGCCTTTCTGCAGAACAAGGTGCCCAAAATCTGGCAGGATACGCTGCAGCCTGTCGAATGGCATCAAGACCCGAAAAAGGAGTGGTGCCCGCCCGGTCACGGCGACATCTACCTGACTCTGCACACCAGCAGCCTGCTGAGCCAGATGCTGGATCTGGGTTACGAGTACATGTTTGTCAGCAACGCCGACAATCTGGGCGCAACCGTTGACACTGACATTCTGGGCTTTTTCGCGGGGCGCAATCTACCTTTTCTGATGGAAGTGACGGCCCGCACCGCGGCCGACCGCAAGGGGGGGCACCTCGCCCAAGGTCCCGATGGGAGGCTGCTGCTGCGCGAAATTGCGCAGTGTCCGCCAGAGGAGGTGGCGCAGTTCCAGGACATCGACCGTTACAGGCTGTTCAATACCAACAACCTGTGGATTCATCTGCCCTCTCTGCAGAAATTGCTGAATGAACGAGACGGTTTCCTGGATCTGGCGATGATCGTCAACAACAGATTGGTAGACCCTTCGCGCCCCGACTCGCCGCCGGTCTTCCAACTGGAAACCGCGGTCGGCCTGGCGATCTCCGCATTCGACGGCGCGCAGGCGATTCAGGTGCCGCGCGACCGCTTTCTGCCGGTCAAACGATGCAATGACCTGCTTGCACTGCGTTCCGATGCCTACCGGCTGGACCAGCAGCAGTGCATTGGTCTGGACCCGCGACGGGGCACCGGTCCCTTCCCTGCAGGCGCACCTCTTGTCGAATTGGATGACCGTTTCTACCAGTTCATCGAACAGATTCAGGAACGCTACCCGCATGGACCGCCTTCCCTGCTCCGCTGCCGACGCTTTGCCGTCACAGGCCCCTACACTTTCGGCGCCTCGGTCACGATCGAAGGCGACGTCAGCCTGTCAAATGATTCGGACACGCCAATCGCCATCCCCGACGATGCCGTCCTGTCCGGATAGGCCAGTTGGCGGCGGCCGGTGGATGACTGCTCACGGGCGGTCAACCGCTAACGGCCCCGACTACGCATCAACTCCAACAGCTGAGACTTTCCCCAGTGGTAGCCGTGCCACAGCAGCGGGCTGGGCGACCAGTCCCACGCCCCGGTATGCACGGCCATGCGGGCGGCAAAACCTTCCTTGAAACGCCATACCCCCTGGAGTGGATCGCTCGGGTCGTCCGGATTGGACGGCGCGCCCCACCAGTCATAGACTGTGCAGCCCTGGGACCTGGCCCACTGCAAAGCCCGCCACTGCAACAGATAGTTGGGCATGTCGCGTCTTCGCCGTGCACTGCTGGCCCCGTTGAAATAGAGAGCCTGGCGACCGTGGCGGAGCAGGAATAGTCCGGCTACGGGCTGTGATTCCTGCGGATGCTCGGCTAACAGCAGCGCCCCCCCGGTGCGCGAGTCCTCGACCTCCTGCGTCTCCAGAAACATGCGCCACAGGGCATCGTAGTAGGCGAACGGGCGGATCAGAAAACCATCGCGGGCGCTCGTCTCCTGATAGAGTCGATAGAAGGCGGGCAGATCGGCGGCACTGCCGCAGCGGATGGTTATTTCTCGCCGCTCGGCCAGCCGGATGTTATAGCGCCATTTGCTCTTGAACGAGGCCAGCAGCTGCTCATCCGGCTGGGTAATGTCGGTGAATCCAGTATTCTTGAACTGAATCTGTTCCGGACTGAACCGCCAGTTGCGCTGGGCCAGCAGTTGCTTCAGGCGCTTCCCTTCCGCACTCTCTTCGCCGACATCGGGATCGATTTTCACCTGCAGGCAACCCCGCCGCCGGCACAGCTCTTCGATCTGCGCCAACACCAGCGCGGTGGCTTCGTCATCGGACCAGTCGAGCAGGGGGCCCTTGGGCACGTAAGCCACGCGCAGAGGCAGCGCCGCTGTCGGCTGCCGCCACAGCCACTGAAAGGCCCCCAGGAGCCGGCCGGCCCGCTGCCAGCGCCAACGCGCTGCCGGCCTTGACGGCCCCCCATGCCCAGCTCTGCAGCACGTGACTGCTTTCAGGCGGCAGCCGCGTCGACAGCTCTTCCCATGCGGCGGCCGTCACCACCGGCTCCAGATTCACCTCTATGGAAGAAGGGGAGGAAGTCTTCGCTTGCTCCTCATTGCGCTTCACTCTTTGTTTGCTGTTGGCGGCCTGCTCTTTGGCCAACAGGGCACCCCGATAGAGACCATAGACCGGTCGCCGCAAGGGCAAGTCCCAGGCGCCGACCGTGCGCTCAACCGCGCCGCCGAAGCCCTGTTTGAAACGGAAAACGCCCCATAGATCTCCCGCCGGCAGCGCATTCACGTCCACAGGCGCCTTCTCGGCGGAAACAGTCTTGCGCCCTTCAGCCCAGAGGCCGGTGGCGATGGCGCCGATTTCATCGGGAATGCCCCAGAGATCGTACCGTGTGCAGCCGCGTTGCTTGGCCCAACGCATGGCCTCCCATTGGAGTGCGTGATTGGGCATCAGGTTGCGATGGCGGCTGTTGCTGGCTCCCCACAGGTAGCACGCGGTCGAACCAACAGCAAACACGGCGATGCTGGCCAACGGTTCGTCCTCATAGGAAGCAAGCAGGAAGGCCCCCCAGCGGGAAGCAAGCAGATCGTAGGCATCCCGGTAGTAGGCGGCGCTGTGTACGGAGAAACCGTCTCGTGTACCGGTCTCTTCCATCAGCTGTTGAAACTGGGGCAGTTCATGGATCTCAAGCTCGCGTACGCAAACGCCCTTGCGCGCCGCCAGCCGGATGTTGTAACGCCATTTGCTCTTCATCTGCGCCAGGATCGTATCGACGTCGGGCTGCAGATCGACGACAACGGTGCTGCGAGGCTGAATTGTCTGGGGGCTGGGGTGGAAGCCGGCCGCCTGTAGCAACTGCCGGTTGGCAGCCGTGTCCAGCAGGTCGGGCTCGATCTTCAATGCGAACGCCCCCTCCTGCCGGGCAAGAGCGCACATGCGCGCCACGACGGCCTCGGTCTGCGTTGCGTTGGACCAGTCCACAAGCGGGCCTCTGGGGACGTAAGCCAGAACCTGGCCCATGCTTCTGCGAAAGAGGATCAGCGCCCCGGCCCTGGCCGTGCCATCGGCTTCGGAGGCCGGCAGCAGAACGCGTCTGGCCTGCCAGCCGGAGCGGCATTTCAACGTTGCCCAATCCTTCGTCTGCAAGATATGGCCGGCCGGATGGCTGCTGACGAATTCATTCCAATCCGCTGCTTGTTCTGTCACTGCTCCCCCTGTCAACCTGTTGGCATAGGCGGCCTGAAACTACTCAGCCTTAACTAACTCACGATCCTGAATGAGGCGAGCAAAAGTACTCTCTCAACTCTCTGCTCTTTTATGGGCGGTCGGGCCTTCGGCCCTCCCTTGTGCAGGGGCTGCGCCCCCGCCACGCCCCCCTACAAAACCATCCCCCACGGACCGTGGGGGCGCATTCCAGCAGTGCGGCTCCAGCAGCGTGTCTAGCCACCAGTGTCTCCTCCCCCACTTGTCGCCTCAACCCACCGACCATCGACCGCTAATCTCCGGTGTTCCACTGAAAACTAAAAACTGACTACTAAAAACTGCAGTTCCGACCGTGTGTACGCATTCCAGCAGTGCTGCCCCACCAACCTGGCTGCCGCCAATCGAATACGCAATCAGATAGCCTGAATGGCGGCAGGGATAGAGGACTGGACAAGACAGGCACTGTATACGGCTTAGTAGTTACGGCGGCCTGGATAGGTTGGCCTGGTTGCCGTTCGGTTTGCCAATGCGCTACCATGCTGGGGCGCTACTGCCACTAACCGTTGATCATACCATACTGACTTAAACAGATATAGAACGCCGGACAGTTGGCGACATTCAGATTTAGACCCCTCGGGGCCGTATCCCTGAACAGGGTGCGCGCTGGTCCTGTCCCGCCGGCGGCAGGCGGCGTGGAAACTGTCAAAATTTGACACGGCTACGGGTCACTGCTATCGTCAAATTCGTGTCATCTTTGTGTCTGCGTTCGGCAGTAACTGCACTCAGACGGATTCCGGCGGCGTTCAGCGTATCCTGTTCGCTTGTCTCCAACACGGCAGTTCGGAGGAGAAGGAAGAGCGTCTTGCAGAGGGATACGCTTGCGCAGAGTTGGAGGTTGCCGCGCGCCTGTATGCTCAAGGCAGCGGCATTTCTGTTGCTGGGTAATCTGCTACTGACCGGCTGCCGCGGGCCAATTGCCGACGAGGCGCCAACATCCGAAACAGCGGTAGTCACGATCTTCGCAGCCGCATCCCTCACCGATGTCTTCCAACAAGCGTCCCTGGCGTTCGGCCGTAGCGGTCATACTGGTAACGTTGTTTTCAACTTTGCCGGTTCCCAGCAGCTGGCCGGTCAACTGCGCGAGGGGGCGCGGGCCGACATCTTCGCCTCCGCCAACGAAAGGCAAATGGAGGCGGCTATCGATGCCGGGCGAATTGAGAAGACGAGCGTGAAGACATTCGCTTGCAATCGGTTGATGATCGGCTACGGCCAGCCCGCTGCGGGTACAGTCGGTACATTGTCTGCGATCGCAGACGCCTCGCCCGCGATCGAATCGCTGCTGAAGTTGGCCCAGCCCGGGCATAAGATTATCGTGGGCGCGGAAGCCGTACCGATTGGGCTGTACACGCGTCAGTTTCTGGCCAAAGCCGAGCAGGACGAGCGCCTTGGCCCCGCCTTTCGCGCCGGATTCGAAGCCAACATCGTGTCGGAAGAGCAGAATGTGCGCGGTATACTCAGCAAACTGCAGTTGGGCGAGGCCGATGCCGGCGTTGTCTACGCCAGTGACCTTGTAGGGGTCACAAATTTGCAAGGCGTGGAGATACCGGCCCATCTCAACGTCTCTGCAGCCTATCCCATCGCCCTGGTTCGGGACAGCACACAGCCGGAGCAGGCTGCGACGTTCGTCACTTTTTTGTTTTCTGAAGAAGGGAGCGCGGTGTTGGAATCGCACGGCTTTTCGACCGAATGCCGGGCCAGGGGGATAGGGGACGCCCCAGATATTTTGTCCGCAGAGGCATCCGACCATGCGAACGAGTGAAGCAGCAGAGACGATGCGCATTCCTGTTGATCGGGCGCGCGGCGACCGGCGTTCATCCGGACGCCTGCCGCGACCGGGCATCGCGCTCTTCTGGTCAGCCGTGCCCATGATCCTGTTCCTGACTCTTCCTTTGCTGGCGCTGATCTGGCGCACAGAGCTGACCGACATCAGCGCACATCTGGCCCAGCCGGCCGCGCGGCGGGCCATCGCCCTCAGCTTGTGGACATCGGCAACGGCAACGCTGCTGACGGTTCTACTGGGCACACCTCTGGCGCTGCTGATGACCAGGCGGCACTTTCGGGGACGCCGAGCGCTGGACACACTTATCGATCTGCCCACAGTGCTGCCGCCCGCGGTCGCCGGTCTCGCCCTGCTGATGGCATTTGGCCGGCGAGGGATGCTGGGGCAGGGGTTGTCAGTGGCCGGAATCGAGATCGCTTTCACTTCGCTGGCTGTCATTTTCGCCCAGCTTTTCGTGGCCTCCCCATACTACATTCGTGCGGCAATCGGCGGTCTCAGCCGCAGCGCAGCCGAGTTGGAAGAAGCCGCCGCATTGGATGGGGCCGACAGCCGGCAGATTTTCCGCTTTGTGACAGTCCCCCTCGCCCGCGCTTCGTTGCTGGGCGGACTGGTGATGACGTGGGCAAGGGCCCTCGGTGATTTCGGCGCCACGATTCTTTTCGCAGGCAACTATCCTGGGCGCACGCAGACGATGCCCCTGGCCATTTATATCGGCTTTGAATTGGATCTCGACGTTGCACTGGCCCTGTCCGTTGTGCTCATGGCGACCGCCTTCTCCATTCTCCTGCTTGTGAAGTGGCTTCTGGGACGGACGAGCTAAATACAGTCCAGGTAACTACTAAGCCGCATACAGTGTGTGTCTCGACAAACTCTTCATCTTCGCCGCCATTCGGGCTTTGTGACGGCGTATTCGGTTGGCAGCCGCCAGACTGGTTGGGGCGCACTGTCGGCATGCCACGATAGTGGGAAAGAACCAGCAACGTGGGTAGCCAGGGCGGGGCGTTGCGGGGGCGCAGCCCCTGCACAAGGGAGGGCCGAAGGCCCGACCGCCCAAATGACAATCATGAGGAGAGAAGGAACAACTTTGCTCCCCTCGTACAGGTTTGCGATTCAGTTGCGGCTTGGTAGTTACCAGTCCAGTCTTTATCCATTCAGTGGCATGGACGGGCGACCGGGACAGATACGAATGTAGAGCGTGCTCAACTATGCGTTCACCACAGTCACAGCCCAACCTTCATCACATGAATCAGAGCTCCAACACCAGCCCACTCATCGAAGCAGTACCCAACTTTTCCGAGGGCCGCCGCACCACTGTCATCGATGAACTGGCTGCGGCAGTCCAAACATCCGGCGCGCTGCTTCTCGACCGCAGCAGCGATGTGCACCACAACCGTACGGTTCTCACAATCGCCGGTCCGCCGGAACCGGTTCTGCAGGGGCTGTTCAAAGCAGTTGAGGCGGCTGTTTCGCGCATTGACGTACGGCGGCATCGGGGCGTCCATCCACGACTGGGCGCTGCGGATGTGGTCCCCCTGGTGCCGATTCGCAACACGCTACTCGCCGACTGCGTTCTTCTGGCCCGTCAGTTGGGTCGCCGCATCGGCGATGAACTGAATGTGCCCGTTTACCTCTATGGCGCGGCGGCCACCAGGCCGGAACGCCGTAATCTGGCGGACGTCCGGCGCGGGGAATATGAAGCTCTGCTGCGGGAGATCCACCTGCCGCGGCGCCTGCCGGACTTCGGCCCGGCCAGGGTCGGTCCGGCGGGCGCGGTCATCGTCGGGGCCAGGCCGATTCTGATCGCCTTCAACGTCTTTCTGCGCACGGCCGACGTAACTGTGGCCAGAGCGATCGCCCGCCAGATTCGCGAGCGCGGCGGCGGTCTGCCTGCGGTCAGAGCCTTAGGCCTACTGGTCGATGGACAGGCCCAGGTCAGCATGAATCTGGTAGACTACCGCGCCACATTTCCGCAGGCGGCTGTAGATGCCATTCGCAAGGAGGCAGCCGGCCATGGCGTCGCGCTCGATCGCAGCGAACTGATCGGGCTTATTCCCCAAGGCGCTCTGCCAAAAAGCGACGGGCAAGGAGTAAGCAGTGATGGAAAGACTCTTTCGCCTCGGTCGCTGGCGGCCGCTGCCGACGCACTCCTTTTGCCGGAATTGAGGACAGACCGCGTCCTGGAAGTTGCGTTACGCCAGGCATGAGGAGGATTTGGGTTAACGGCAGGGGCTAGGGGACAGGGGCTGGAGACCCGTGCGGCGGTGGCGTGGCGTGGTTTTGGAGGGGGCGTTGCGGGGGGTGTCCCCCCGCAACGCCCAAAAGCGCGGAGTGAGGATAGAGAAACATCTTTGCTCGCCTCATTCAGGTACTGAATTTATGGTGGCTGGGTAGTGACCATTCTTGCGTTGTCTATTCCGCCGGGCCAGTTGCCTGTAAAGTCCGAAGATGACGGCCGATGCATCATGCGCTCTTGGGGAGGGCTCAGACAATCGCTTTGGCGAAAGTGAAATGCCGTGCTAGAATCAAGCCCGTATACAGCAGACAGTTCCGACTGTGATTTTTGTAATCTGTCTGATTGCCGTGATTAACTGTCGTGCGCTGCACGGTCGTTAATCATCCCCTTCTTCCGATCGCATTGATCACAGTTTTTTACTCGATTTCATGTGCCGCCCGTGGTCTTGTCCAGCCGTTTGGACAACTGAGCAACGGGTGAAAAGCAATGCAGATAATGCAGCCTCCTCGCCATATCGTCTGGTCTGAATGGATCGAGAACATTGGGTTGCCATTGACGCTGCCAACGGGCGGGAAGCTGCCCGAGTCTGTCCCGCCTGCAGAGGGGCCGGACCTCGCGATTATCATCGTCAACTACAACGGCAGCGCCCTCCTTAGCAACTGTCTGACATCAGTGTTCGGCTCTGCCGGCAGCTTCTCCTACACTGTCTGTGTTGTAGACAACGGCAGCAGTGACGACAGCGCCGCGATGACGAGCGACCGATTTCCTCAGGCCGGTCTGATCGTTTCCGAAACCAATCTCGGCTTCAGCGCGGGCAACAACCTGGCTCTGCGCCAACTCGGCCTGCCTGACCGCCAGGCGGCAGGCAACAGGCCGGTTCCGCGCTATATCCTCCTTCTCAACAATGACACGGTGCTGCCGGCAAACGCTCTGAGCGAGATGATCCAATTCATGGACGAGCGGCCCAATGTTGGAGTAGCCGGTCCACGAGTGCGACGGCCGGACGGAACACTGGATCTGGCCTGCCGCCGCAGCTTTCCCACGCCTTGGGTTAGCTTCTGCCGCATGACCCGCCTGAGCCGGCTCTTTCCGCATAGCAGCCGTTTCAACGCGTATAATCTGAGCTACCTGCCTGAAGACGCGGTACATCCGGTGGATTCGGTTGTGGGCGCGTATATGCAGGTGCGTACGCAGGCGATTCAGCAGGTCGGACTGTTGGACGAGGCTTACTTCATGTACGGCGAGGATCTTGACTGGGCAAAGCGCATCAAGACTGCGGGTTGGGATGTCTGGTACAACGGCAAGGTCGAAATCACGCATGTCAAAGAGGCCGCCAGCCGAAAAAGCCGCAAAGCCCGTCGGGCCTTTTATGAGGCAATGTGGATCTTTTATCGTAACCACTACCGGGCCAATAGTTCATGGGCGCTGGACAAACTGATCTTGCTCAGTATCGCTCTGATCGGTGGCGTAGACATAGCCATCCGATTGTGGAAACTGCGACAGGAACGGGTCTAACGGAGTTTCATCAGATTGACTGTGGATAGCGAATAGCCGTCCACTCCAGGGTTTACGCGATTCGGACGATGTGGAAGTCACCAGCTCAGCCGACATCAGAGCTTGAGGAGCCTGCAACAGGGTCGCGGCCATCGGCGGCTACGGCAGATGCGGCTGCGACAGATGAGACTGCGGCAGAGCAGGGCATAGCCTCCAGTCCCAACGGCAGATACTCGGCCCTGCGCGCCCAGCGGCCGGGCGTGCCTAAACGCGCCCAGCTTCTGTTTGCGCTCTCCCTGGTAGTTGTGGATTTGGGGAGTACATGGCTGGCGTTCTTTCTGGCCCATCGGCTCACCGAGATGAACCTGACACCACGGCTGATGGAACTACAGCCGGATATCATTGTCGGCCCGTTCCTGGAGTTCCTGCCTTTGCCGCTAGCACAGTCGCTGTTGCTGCTGTCGATCTTCTTTTCGCGGGGCATGTACCAGCGCCGCCGGCCGCTCGGCCATCTGGACGAAATCTTCCGCACCGCGAGACTAACGACTCTGTGCACGCTCTTGACCGTCGCGCTGGTGAGCCTTTTCCTGCGGGATTTTGTCTATCACCGCACATTCCTGGGCTATGCCTGGCTGCTCAATATCGTCATGTTGACAATCGGCCGGACTTTGCATGCGCAGATACAATGGAATGCTCAGGCCAAAGGCGTTGGCGGCGACCGGGTCCTGCTCATCGGCGGCGGCGACTCCGGCCGCATGATTTTGCAAAGAGTGCAGGCCAACCCCAAACTGGGCTTTCAGGTGATTGGAGTTGTAGATAACAGCAGCACGCGTTCCGTTCTCAATGTGCCGATTCTGGGCTCCGTCGCCGACATCCCCAGAATCATAGACGAATTTGCAGTCGACGAAGTGATCATCGCTCTGCCGGAAAATACGCATCAGGAACTGATCGGCATCATCAGCCTGTGTGAGCGCGAAAAGGTCGGCATCCGCGTGCTGCCGGATGCCTTCGGAATAATGGCCAGCGAGGTGACGATCGGTTACCTTGGCGGGCTGCCCTTGCTCACGATCCGCGACGTCGCGCTCCAGGGTTGGAAACTGACACTCAAACGGGGGATGGACCTGGTGGGCAGCGCCATCGGCCTGGTGTTTCTCAGCCCATTCCTCATGCTGGTGGCGCTCCTGATCAAGCTGGACAGCCCCGGGCCGGTCTTCTACACACATGAGCGGATGGGGTTGGATGCCAAATCGTTCAAGATACTGAAGTTTCGCTCGATGCGCGAAGACGCAGAGAGATCGGGGCCGGGCTGGACGGTTGAGAACGATCCCCGGCGCACCAAACTGGGCGCGTTCATTCGTCGCGCCAATATCGATGAACTGCCCAATTTAATCAATGTTCTCTTCGGCGAAATGAGCTTGGTCGGGCCGCGCCCGGAACGCCCCGTCTACGTAGAGCAGTTTCGAGAGATGATCCCTCGCTATATGGACCGCCACCGCGAAAAGGCCGGCATGACCGGTTGGGCCGCGGTCAACGGGCTGCGGGGCGACACCTCGATTGAGGAGCGGACAAAGTACGACCTCTGGTACATAGAAAACTGGTCCCTGGCCCTGGACATCAAGATTATCATTCGCACACTGGGCCAGTGGCTGCTGGGGACAAACAAGAACGCTTACTGAACCAACCCGAATTTTTTGACAACCTCCTACCCGATTTGTTACACTTTTTGCTCTATTAGCACTCCCATCACGAGAGTGATAAAGGTTTATCTGTGACGTCTGATTGTCGCCAACTGTCCGACAGTTCGAATCGCCCTCAATTGACTGCATTTACAGCGTACTAGACGGAGGGCAGACAGGCGACAGTCCTTTCTGCCTGTAATCGATGACAGAACTGCAACTGAGCCAGCGCCGCAAACAGGTACTGCGTATCGTCATCCACGAGTATGTGGAGAATGCCCAGCCGGTGGGCAGCCAGTCGATCGCGCAGAAATATGATCTGGGCGTCAGTGCGGCCACGATCCGCAATGATTTGGCTGCGCTGGAAAAAGCTGGTCTGCTGACCCACCCTCACACCAGCGCCGGCCGCATTCCCACTGATGGCGGCTACCGCTACTTTGTGGCCAATCTCATGGCCCACACCGATCTTCCCTCCCAAGAGCGGCACATGATCCGCCATCAGTTCCATCAAGCCCGGCAGGAAATCGACCAGTGGCTTCGACTCAGCACAGCGGTCTTGGCCAAAGCCTCCACGGGTGCGGCGCTGGCAACCTCCCCGCGCTCGATCACCAGCAGGGTCAAACATCTGGAGCTGATTGGCATTCAGGATACGGCCGTGTTGCTGGTGCTGGTGCTGGCCACAGGCACGCTGAAACAGCAACTGATTACCCTGGAACAGCCAGTTTTTCAGGAGGAACTGAGCCGCGCGAGCAACCAGCTCAATGTTGAGATTTCTGGCGCCACCGCTGCCGATCTGCCGGAAAAACTGGAGGAGTTCACGGGCTTCACGCGCGAGGTGGGCGAGCTTGTGCTGAAAACCTTGCTGCAGTCGGAGGCGCAGATCACGGAACGCGTTTATCGACATGGGTTGGCCGAGGTGTTGGCCGAGCCTGAATTTGCCGACGGGCCGCAGGTGCGCCGGATCGTGCAGGTATTTGAGCAACGCACGCTGCTGCATGAGATTTACGATGATATCATGGAGTTAAGCGACGTTCAGGTAATGATTGCCGGCGAGGGCCGATTCGGCGACATGCAGGACATAAGCCTTGTCCTGAGCCGCTATGGAGTACCGGACCGGGTCAGCGGCCTGTTGGGCGTAGTCGGCCCGATGCGAATGCCATACGGCCGTACAATCGGGGCTGTGCGCTACGTTGCCACACTCCTGAACGAAATGATGCATCAGCTATACGGCCAAAACCACTAGACAGCATGTTTGAGTAACAGGATCATATATGAGTCAACAGGAAGAACGGGAAGACACGACGGTAGAACCAGAAAACGGACAACTGCCTGAGGAGGCTGTTCTGGAAGCAGAGGAGCCTGACGCGCGCGATGATTCCGAAGTAGAAGAGGCTGAAGAAAAGGACGAGACACCGGAAGAGGCGATCACTCGGCTGCAAGCGGAGCTGGCCGAGGCGCAAGACCAGGCCGCCAGCCATCTCGACAAGATGCAGCGTACCGTGGCCGAATATGAAAACGCCGGCAAACGCCGTGAACGCCAGAACGAGGAGCGCATCAAAAGGGCGACGGAAAGTATGATGCGTCAGCTGCTGCCTGTTCTCGATGACCTCGATCTGGCCTTTCAGAATGTGCCCGAAGCAGTGCCGGGAGAGAATCAGGCCTGGCTGCAGGGATTCGAGCAGATCCAGCAGAAGCTCTTGGACATTCTCGCCAATTCAGAAGTTGAACCGCTGGACAAGAGTGGTGAATTCGATCCCAATCAGCATGAGGCCATCTCGAACGAGCCGAGCGAAGATGTCCCCAGCGGGCATATCATCCAGACATTACGCACCGGCTACAGTATCCAGGATCGGATCCTGCGCCCAGCGCTCGTGCGGGTTGCGCAGTGAATAGCTGGACGCTTTCCTACCACTTCTAAATGGTTGCCCTAACTCGTTCCGCTGCCGCCGGCCGCCGGCAAGATCCCTTACACGGCATCCGCCCCTTTGACGTTGGGCGTGATCTGCGCGCCGTATCCAGACTGATTGCGGAGGCTTTCGCGGAAGAACTGGACGAACAGGGCGAGGCTGCGCTGCGCGAACTACGACTTCTCGGTTATATGAGCGGGCTGGTAGGCATTCTCTACCGCAGTACCGGCGAGTTCCGAAATGTATTCAACGGATTCGTCTGGGTGGAGAACAAACGGGTGGTAGGCAATGTAACGGTGCAGCGCGCTGCGAGCGGCAGCGGGCGCTGGCAGATCGCCAATGTGGCGGTTTTGCCGGCTTGGCGCGGGCGCGGGATCAGCCGGGCCCTCATGGAACATGCTCTGGATTACATCCGCGATATGGGTGGGTCTTGGGCGGTGCTGCAAGTGCGTGGGGAAAACGAGATTGCCCTCGGCCTATATGAACGGCTCCGTTTTGAGAACATGGGAGGGACCTCCGAGCTGCACGCGCCGGGCGCGCCGAAGTCGATCACAAGGCCGGTTCTGTCCAATCTGCAGCCGTTCTCTCCATCCGACAGCAATCTGCTGTATGATTTGGCCACCAGCCGACCCAGCGCCGAATTCCAGTGGTGGCGGGCGGTACGGCGAGACGACTTCCGAATTCCGCTCGAAAAACGCATTGGTGAGCTGGTGAACAGGCTTGTCGGCCGGCAGCGAATCTACCGCTACGCCATCCGCGACTATAACAGCCGCTTTGAAGGGGCGATCCAGGTTACAGCCCGATGTTGGGAGGGAGAGCACCATGTCCGTCTCTGGCTGCGGCCCGATGCCCAGGACCGATATGCCCAACCCTTGATTCAGTGCGCACTGGCGCTGCTGCAAGAGTCTCCGCGCTGGCCGCTGCGGGCGACTGTCAGCACACAGGACGAAGTCGCGGCGCAGACGCTGCTGGACCATGGCTTTTCGGTGCGCAGCACTTTATACACGATGCGTTTGCGCATGTAACCTCTGATGAAGCTTCTCCTACGGTTGGTCGGGAACGCCATCGCCCTGTACGCGGCGTCAACGATGATCGACGGCATTTCGTTTGGCGCGGGCGGCGATGTGGATTTCGGCAGTCTGCTGGCCGTCACCTTGATTTTTGGCGTTGTCAACGCCATCTTAAAGCCCTTTGTCAAGGTTGCGACCTGCCCGGTCTATCTGGTCACGCTAGGTCTTTTCACTTTTGTGGTCAACGCCCTGATGCTGCTTCTGACGGGGTTGCTGGCCGGAGTGCTTAACGTCGACTTTCGGGTAGACGGTTTTGGCGCCGCCTTCTCGGGCGCCCTCGTCATCAGCATCGTCAGTTTTTTTCTTAGCCTGTTCATCTCCGCTAAGAGCGACGACAAAGATTGACAGCAGTGCACGCGCTTCGAGTGTACTGTTGCCCATCGCCTCTTCTCATCACAATTCAGATTAACACCGGGGCCTACCATGCGCGCCACGTTTCTCCACATGGCCGACTGCCATCTCGGCTATCGTCAGTACAACAGCCGAGAGCGCCAGAACGACTTCACTCGCGCCTATCTCGACATCATCAGGGCGGCCATCGACCGCAAAGTCGATTTCGTCCTGCTGGCCGGTGACCTCTTTGAAAAACGCACTATCGATCCAGTCACGCTCGACCACGCCATCAGAGGGCTGGAACGGCTGAAGAAGGCCGGTATCCCCTGCCTGGCAGTGGAGGGCAACCATGAACTGGCCCACTACCGCGACAGCATCGGCTGGGTGCGATTCTTGGCCGAACGGGAGTTGCTGAAGCTGCTCAACCCGCAGCTTGACGGCGAGAGCGTCACACTCCCGCCCTACGAAGAACGCGAGGGGGCCTATGTGGAACCGGTTCCGGGTTTGCGGGTCTACGGCATGCGCTACTTCGGCAGTTCCACCGCTCATATTGTGAAGAAGGTGGCCGATACGCTGGCAGCAGCCGACATACAGGGGATCGAGTATACAATTTTCATGGCGCACGCCGGTGTCGAGGGAGTTCTCGATCATCAGGGCGGCGCCGTTAGCCACCGGGAGATGGCGCCTCTGCGGCCCCACGTGGACTATCTGGCGCTGGGCCACATCCACAAGCCCTATGCGTTCGACGATTGGATTTACAATCCCGGCAGTCCGGAGACCAACTCGCTGACCGAGGCGGCCTGGCCGGAGCGGGGCTACTATCTTGTAGAGGTCGACACGGAGGCGGAACCAAAGCACCGCCCGGTTTTGCACGCTAACTCCCGGCGTCCTTTTGAACGTCTTTTCTTTAAGGTGGACGCCTATGAAACGCCGGGCGACCTGCTCGAAGCGTGCCGGCGTTTTGTCGAACGCCGGCGCAGTCTGTTCAAGGGAGAAGCACCGGTCGTCGAGCTGCGGCTTAGCGGCGTGCTTCCGTTCGACCGCAGCGCGCTTTCGATTGAGCCATTTGAGAAAACGATCATTGAGCTTTACAAGCCGCTGCACTGCATCGTGCGCGATGACACGCGGGGGGCGGAGTTCGCGGTTGGGATTGATCAGCATTTGAGCCGACCAGCGCTGGAACGGCAGATAATCGCCGACCTTCTCGGACGGGACAACCGCTACCGCGCCCGCAGCGGGGAATGGACTGAACTGGTTCTCGCGATCAAACAGTTGGCCGTCAGCGGCGCCCCTGCTGATTCCATATTGGAGGAGTTGACGCGCGGTGAGGAGAGAATTTTGCAGGGAGAAGCGGTGCAATGTTGATCCATTCGCTAACCCTGGAAAATGTCAAGAGCTACACACGGACGAAGGTCGAATTCAGCCCCGGCACGAATGCAATCGTTGGCCACAACGGATCGGGAAAGACGACGATACTGGAAGCGATCGGCTATGCTCTTTTCGATCATCTTCCCTATAGCCAAGCCGACTTCGTACGTGAAGGTCAGAGGTCGGCGAGCGTGACCGTCGAGTTTCTCAGCGACTACGACGAGCGCGCTTATCAGGTTATGCGGAGTTGCGGCAGTGGCAGAGCCCACACGGTTATCGACCCGGAACTCGACATAAGAATCTGCGAGGGCAAGGCCGATGTCATGCAGTTTTTGCGCCTGCATCTCGGCATTGGAGCGGACGCTGAGCCGGGGGATCTGTTCAGGAATGCGGTGGGTGTGCCCCAAGGCAGTTTCACCGTCTCCTTTCTGGCGACGGCCAGTGCCCGCAAAGCTGTTTTCGATCCGCTCCTCAAGGTTGCAGAATATCGCCGGGCATGGGAAAGAATGCGCGAGCCGCTCAGCTTGCTCCGCGAGCGCGTGGGAGATCAGGCGGTGGAAATCAGCAGGCTGGAGGGGGAACTGATCAGACTGCCAGCCGTGCAGGCCGAAGCCGACGCCCTGACCGGCCGTATCCGCAGTGCGGATACCGAACTGCGCGCCGCGCAGACGGAGTTGACCGCAGCCGAATCCGCCCGACAGACGATGGAGACCAAGCGGGAGCGGCTGCTGGAACTGCAGAGCATGGTGCAGATGGAGCAACAGGTAGTCGCTGAACAGGAACGGACGCTGGCCGCGGCCCGGCAACGGTTGACTGAGAGCAAGGAGGCCGTGACCACCACGGAAGCCAACCGCGCCGGCCATGACGCCTATCGCGCCGCGCAACAGGACCAACGTGCCGTGAACGAAAGGATGGTCCAACGTCGGCGGTTGCAGGATGAGCGGGCAAACGTCCATACGCGACTAACCCAGGCTGCAGCACAAGAGGATGCCCGCAAGCGCGCCCTTGCTGACATCGCAGAGGCAGAGAAAACTGCTGCTGACCTTGCGGACGCGGCAGCCGAACAGGAGAGGCTGGACCTCGAAGTTCGGGATACGCAACGCCAGGTGGATCGACTGAAAGAGTCGGCCGCCCGAGTACAGCGGGAACGGGCCGCGGTGGATAGGGCCCAAACTAGGCTGGAGCGCATGCGCGCCGAGGTAGCCCGCGCCCAGAAACTCGAAGCTTCTCGGGAGCAATTGCAGACGCGCGTGGAATTCTTGCAGCAGGAGATTACGGCGGAAAAGACCAAGAGTACCCAATTGTACACGGAAATGAAGACGATCGAAGAGCAAGGCGGTCAGCTAAAGAGTCTGGAAACAGCCGCGGTCTGCCCTATCTGCGAACAACCGCTATCAGAGGAGGATCGTCAGCAGCTTCTCATTCGACTCCGCCAGCGCTGGAAGGAAATGGATGGGAAAGCCAAGGCATCCACCGAGACGATCCGTCAAGCCGAGGAGGAACGGGAACAGGCCCGCGCCAGACTCGCCCAGCAGGAGCAGACACTGCGTTCCCTCTCCCGCCAGCATGCGGTCGACACGGCTGAAACGGAACTGACCGAGCTGAAAACCCAGTTGACCGAAGCCCATGCCGCGGCGGAGGGACTGAAGGAGGCGCCGCAACGAGTGGAGCATCTTCAGCAGGGGTTGCGGGCGCTGGGCGATCCACGGCGGCGGCGGGATGCGGCAATGCAACAGGCGCAGGGGCGCGAGCGGGTGGAGGAGGCTATGCAGGAGCAGCGGGCGCAAGCCGAACAGCAACGGATCGCGCTCGCCGCGCTTGACGAGAGCATGGCGGAATTCGCCAACCTGGACGAAGAGGCAACCCGTATCGCCTCCCAATTGGAGAAATTCCGGACAGCCGACGATCTTTACAGGCGCAGTCAGGACGCGGCTGAAGCCCTCTCCCAGCGCGAGCAGGAGTCCGCCGCGGCAGAGATGGCGTTACAGGACGGGCGGGAACGCTACGAGAGCGGGCAGGCACAGCTGGCAGCGAGCAGGCTCGAGTTCGACGAGGAAGACTTGCAGGAGGTGAAAGCCCAGGTGGTGGAAATCCGCAGCCGCTGCGTGCAGTTGGAGACTGATTTGGGCCAGTGGCGTGAACGTTTGAGCCGAGCGGAACAGGAGATCGCCCATCTGCAGGCCCTGAAGCAACGGCTCGCGGCCGCCCAGGCCATGCATGACCGGCTGGCGGAACAGGAGGAGCTCTTGCAGTTTCTGCGCTCCGTTATACAGGAGGCCGGCCCGTTCGTGACCAAGGCGCTGGTCCAGCAGATCAGTTACACGGCCAATCAGCTGTTTGGCCAGATTATGGAGGACTACACGCGCACTTTGCAATGGCAGGAGGACTACGGGATCATCCTGGAGGTGGATGGCCGCGAGCGGGAATTTGCGCAGCTGTCCGGCGGCGAGCAGATGAGCGCAGCGCTGGCGGTACGGCTGGCCCTGCTCCAGGAAATGAGCGATATCGCGGTTGCCTTCTTCGATGAGCCGACCACCAATCTGGACGATGTCCGCCGCGACGCGCTGGCCCGCCAGATCGTGGGCGTGCGCGGCTTCGAGCAGCTGTTCATCATCAGCCATGACGACTCGTTCGAACAGGCTACTGAGAAGTTGATCCGTGTAGAGAAGCGCAACGGGGCGAGCGAGATAAATTACGGGTGAGACCGGTTGAACACCGGTCGCACTAGGCGGATGCAACCAGTATTTGCGCGGCTTTGGGAATCCCTCCCAGAGCCGCGAACTCTTTCTGGAGGCTGGCTGCGTTCAAGCGAGCGGGGGCATCGTCCGCCAGTATCTTTTGCAGAGCCTCTGTTGCCAGCGGGACGGTCAACTGCCTGGGCGGGATGTGGTAGCCGACTCCGCTGCGGGCGACCCCGCTGGCCTGACGGGCCTGGTCCGCAGCCTTGGGCACGACGATCTGTGGGATACCGTGCGTAACCAGGGCGTGGGTTGTGCCGGCGCCGCCATGATGGATTGCGGCGGCGATGAGCGGCAGCACCTCCGCAAAGTGGACCCGCTCCACCAGCACCGAAGGCTGCGGCAGCCTACTGCGCAGGGATTCCATCTCGCGCGCGGTCCAGCCCCCTGCTGTGCCGCCGGCGTTATAGCCTTTGCCAACTGCCAGAATCGGTACGCCCCCCGCATCTGCCGCCGCGCGGGCCGCGATAACAAAAAAGCCGATATCCTTGGTGAATGCGGTGCCGAGGGTAATGAAGATCCATGGACGGTCGACCGGTAGTTTGTCGAGCCAGGGAGATTCACGCGGCAGGGGGGGATCAGCGACGCCGCCGACCATTCGTGTTTGCGGCAGCAGCGCCGCGCCGGCATACCAACGGGGGCTCCAATAGGTCAGATGCAGGGAGGGTGAACGAAGCGCGGCGGGACCGTCCAGCGCCCAGTTGAGACCGGAAACGCCAAAATGCCGGCAGCAAGCCGCGACCCGCGCCTGGGCCAGTTCGCGGACGGAGCCGGGGGGTTCCACGGCGGCGTCTGGCGACTTTGGCTGCATGGCCGGCCAGCCGGCGACGGCGAAGGGCACATCCAGGAGTTCGGCGGCGATGCCGGCCGCGGCAATGAACATCTCGCTGACGATCAGATGCGGACGAAAACGCCTGGCCACATCGACCAGATCGAGCGTAGCCGCCTGCACGCGCTCCACGTCCAACCACTGATCCAACGAGCGGCTCATACGCAGGCGCTGGAACTCCTCCTCAGTGGACGAACCTTTCTGTATGGGGGGCGGCGGCGGCCAGCGCCAACCGGTTTCCGGCAGGATATGGACGGGAACACCCTGCGCAGCCAGGTCGCTTTGCAGTTCACGGCCGGTGGCCCATAGTACATCATGGCCAGCCCGCATCAGTTCCAGGGCAGTGGGCAGGTAGCCGCCCCAATCCAGATGGCTTGCCAGCTGCGCGGATACGCATAGGAAGCGCAAGCGGCCCTCCTCAACCAAAGCAGCCGGGAACAATCCGGAAAAGCCCGCCTTTGCCGGTGCCGATCCAGACGGCCCCGTCCGGTGCGGTTGCGACCGCCTGCACGGGCCAGTTGTGCATGATCCGTTCGGCGATAATGTTGCCGCCCGCGTTCGCCAGCCGAAACAGACCCGGTTCGCGCCCGTAATTGGCGAAAAATATGGTGTCGTAGGCCCACGTGATACCGGTGGGCGCAGCTGAGTTGGGCAGAGTCAGCACAGGTGCGGTCCACCAATCTTTGTTGACCCCGCCCAGCGCCATGGGAAAGCCGTAGTACGGGGTAGCGTTCACGTCGCCTTCATTGGCGGCAGCGGAGAGGGTTCGCGGGTCGAGCAGGTCGACTTCGTCGCCGGCGTTGAAATCTCCGGGCACGTTGGTGGCGCCGTTGTCGGTAAACCAGATGCGCCCGAAGGGGTCCACGGCAATGCCATAGGAGTTGCGCACACCACGCGCCGCGGTCTGGAAGACGCCGATTGAGCGTTCGGCAAGCAGCCGGTCCAGGCGGGCGCGCACGATGCGAGCAGCGAAGGGATTGCCGCCGGCGGCCACATTGGTGGCCAGCGTTTCGGCGGGCACTTCACCGTCGCCAAGCACGATAATGCCGTCCGAATAGCCGTCGCGCACGCCGCCGGCGGAAACATACAGCCAGCCATCGGTGATAACGAGACCATTGTTGGCATGGAAGAGTTTGCCGGCTACGGCGAAGCCGCCGGCCAGAGGTTCATACCCGCTTCCGTCGACGATGCGCCCCACTTCGCCGGCCCGATTCAGGTAGAGTGCGCCCGCATGCCAGGCCATGCCGGTGACCCGGCTGGACTCGCGCAGGATCTCGTAGTAGCTGTCCCTGGAAACGCTGTGCCAGATAACAACCGAGCGGCTGGCGTGATACGGATCGTACAGGATATTGGCATCGAAGTTGCCGGTAGCCGGATGGTCCAAAGCGATGAACAGTCTGCCATCCGGAGCAAAGGTGAGAGCTGTGATGCTGTACTGATCCTGTAGCTTCGGGGCCAGGAATTGCTCTGCACAGAAGCCGCCCCGGGGAATTAGCCACGGATCGGATTCAGACGGGGCGCCCAGATTAAGGGGGGCGGCGCGGATGCCTACACTGCCGGCAGCGACACCTCTGGGAGGGGCGCTGGCGGCGGGGCTGGCGGCGCTGCCTTCGGTACTGCTGCCCTCTGTACTGCTGACTTCGGCGCCGGTAACATTACCGTCCGTATTGTCTGAAGCCGGGGCAGGAACTGCGTTCGTCGTCTCCACCTCCGGCAGATAGGCGGCGATCTGCTCGTCATCAGGAATCGCGGCACAGCTTGCGGCCAGGGCTAGTTGTGCACTGATGTAGGGATCAGTCCCGCCATTCTCGGCGCAGTCGTTCGGCGCCCAGGTAAAGTCGCCGTCCGACAGACGCAGCCACATTTCTGTCTCGGGCGCCGGCCCTGTGCCTTGCCTGGTCGCGCCAGCTACAATCCAATCGTAAATGAGCGCCTTCTCGTCGTCACCCAACTCGCCCACCAGCGGCATTGCGCCGGATTGGATTTGCGTCCAGAGTTTAGATGCGTCTGGCTCGCCCGGCGTCACCGCCGGTCCACTCTGACCACCATCCATCAAGGGTTCAAACTCTGTAACCTGCAACTCCGCCTGTTGCACAACGGCGCTATGACAGGCGCCGCAGTTCTGTTCCAAGAGCGGCAGAATGTCCTCATCGAAGCCCGGCGTGGAGATGGGAATCCGACCGATAGAACGGTTGAGAGCGACAAAAGGAAGATCTTTATCCTGGCCGAAGATCGCATCAACCCGTACCAGAGTGCCGGCGGGGACGCGGCCGAGTTGGCAGCCTTCCCGGTTGGGGCGGTTGCGCACATTGGCGTTGCGTTGCAGCACTGCATACACCGGCTGGCCCCCGGCAAGACAGGACAAGGCACCTTCCATACCATGGATCAGCGCAATTTCGGCGATGCCCCCCATCGCATCCGGTTGGGCCGCAGGCGGCCGCGGCCATTTTTTCTCGGGACTGACAGTTGCGGCGGATCCGACACTGCTGAATGCGTCGAAGTCGACTGGTTGGAACGTGCACGCGCCGAGAAACAATACTGCGCAAACGAGCAGTGGAAGGGCGGGGAATGCAACTGGACTGCGGCGATGAAACATTGAATGAGAACCTGTTCGCGAAGCGGCTGGGAGGCGCCCCTGCTATTTGTAATGCTGCGCCCGGATGAATTCCTAATTCCAGGAGATAGAGTCGGAAACGGCCGGCTCCTCTCTCAGCACGCGGCGCGCGACGGTGATATCCAGTTGAATCTGGGCGACGAGCGCCTCCAGGCTGTCAAAGCGTTGCTCGTCGCGCAGGCGGGAAACGAAAGAGATAGTCAGTTGTTGCCCGTACAGCTGGCTGGATTCGCCCGTTGAGGGAAAGTCCAGCAGATGGGTTTCGATGCGGCGCTGGCGTCCGTCCACGGTGGGCCGCACGCCGATATTGGTAACGCTGGCGCGAGGGTTGCTCGAACAACTGCCCGGCAGGTATGCCCAGGTAGCGTAGACCCCATTGGCAGGGATAAGCCGCTGTGGGATGGGTCGAATGTTAGCGGTGGGCACACCGATTTCGCGACCGCGGCGCGCGCCCTCTTCGACGACGCCGGCGATCTGATAGGGCCGACCCAGCATCTGCGCTGCATCCGTAATAGCGCCGGCCAGCAGAGCCTCACGGATCTGGCGGCTGTGGACCTCTGCACCCTCACACGCGAACGGTTCGATCACAGACACATCGTAGCCTAGGCGCGTACCCAAGGCCCGCAGGAGGTCGACATTGCCGCTGCGCCCGCGGCCCAAGGCAAAATCCGGCCCCACCACCAGCCGGGCAAGCCCCAAACTCTCTACCAGAACCGCCATAAACTGCTCTGGGGTCAGGCTGGCGAATTCCATGTCAAAAGGCTGAATGATTCCCAGGTCAAAGCCGTCTGGTTCGATCAGCCGCAGACGTTCTTGCGGCGTGGTCAAGAGGCGCAAAGGAATATCCGGCCGCAGTACGGCCATGGGGTGGGGATCGAACGTGAGCAGGGCAGTCTTAGCTGCAGGCGATTGGGCCGCGGCTTCTGTCTGCAAGATGCGCAAAAGGGCCTGATGGCCCAGATGAACACCATCGAAATTGCCAATTGTCAGGAAGGTTGGGCCGGAAAACCGGAGAGATCGCAGATCGCTGCGCCAAATTCTCATCTCAAATCAGTTTCTGGTTCTTTACGTGAGTTCCGTTTGCCACCAGGACTTTCCGACAATGTGCGAGGTAGGGAGGCGGACATCGAGCCTACCCCTACGCAATAGGAGATGAGGGAAAACGCTGGTCTTCAAACTGAACGTGCATTGGTCTCCAGTGGCGGCGGGCAATAAAGAACCGGGCGCGAATTACGAAAGGCTCCCAAGATGTTGGGCAAGCCACTTTTCGGCTTTCCACACTGTGCCGTCTCTGCCCCCATCAGCTGCGCGCGCGCGTGCAATCCCCAGGAAGCGGCCGCGACAATCATAGGCAGCCGCGAGTCCAGCCCGTTGCCAACCGTCCGTACTGCAGGGGTCGGGAAGGGGTGGATCGTGGGCTGGAAGGGCCGGGCTGTGAGCGATCTTCTGGCCGTGGCCCAGCCGAACCTTGTCCTCCTCACTGACGGTCAGACGGGGCATTCCGAGACCGACATCGGGGGCCAGCAGCAGGTCGGCGAGCCCGCCGTCGGCTGCCGCCCTTTCAATTGCCGGCAGAAGTACTGCGTTGGCGACGGAAAACGGGCCAGCCTCCAATCGACGCAAATAGCTCAGGTGGCCAACTGTGCCCAGTGCCTGCCCCAGCGCATGTGCCAGGCTGCGCACATAGGCGCCGGCGGAACAACATATTCGAAGTGAAATCTGTGTGGGCGACGCAAAGGAAAGGAGCTTGATCTCGTAAAACGTAACTTCCCTTGGCGCAACTTTCACCGACTCACCGCGCCGGGCTTTGCGGTGCAGGCTCTCACCACCTTGCTTCAGTGCCGAGTAGACTGGCGGCTCCTGCGAAATCTGGCCCCGGAAGGTAACCAGAGCCTCTTCCACGTCGGCGGCGGTCAGGGGCGGAACCGAAGCGCGGGCAACGGTTCGACCGACAGCGTCGTAGGTATCGGTGGCGCTTCCCAGTGTGACGCGGGCCTCGTATGTCTTGTCATGTCCCTGATAGTATTCCGCGAGCCTGGTGGCAACACCCAGGCACAATACGAGCAACCCGCTTGCCATTGGGTCCAGAGTGCCGGTGTGGCCGATGCGTTTTTGCCGACTGCAGCGGCGGACGCGCTGCACAATGTCGTGGCTGGTAGGCAACTCTGCAGAAACCGGCTCGTCGACGCCCGCTGGGGAACGTGGACGACCCGGTTTATCGACAAGAAGAATCCCGTGTAGATCGGTCATGGCACCGGTTAGTGGATAGTGAATAGCGCTGATCTCTGTCCTCTAACCACGGTCGACATCAGTAGTTTGGCTGCGCAACTCGTGCAGAGATGCTACCACGCGGGCCGAGACTTCCTGCAAACTGCCGGCAACGGTGCAGCCTGCTGCGGGTGGATGTCCACCGCCGCCGAATGCAAAGGCGACCTGGCTCACGTTGAACCCCGGCTTGGCCCGAAAACTACATTCGATCAGTTCTTGTCCATTTTTGGCAAAGCGTTGGGCAAAAGTAGCGCTGATATCGGCCTCGCGCACAGTTACAAGAAAGTTGGCCAAACCATCGCTCTGATAAAGTTCGACTCCACTGCGCTGACGGTTCTCGTCGCTGAGAGCGGCCCAGATGATGCCATCTTCCATCTGTACATTGGCCAGGCCGGCCCCCCACAGCTTTACGAGGCTGAATGATCTGCTGTCCAGAGTGTTGCGAACGATGTGGTCCAGGTCTGCGCCGGCGTTCAACAGCCGCAAGGTCGTCTGCAACTCCTTTGCACCGGTATTGGCCGTGCGAAAGCAGAGTGTATCGGTCACGAGGCCGGTCAGCAAAGCGACTGCTATCTCCTCAGTCAACGGCACATCCAAGGCATCGGCAAGGGGCACAAGCATCTGGCAGGTGGCTGCGCAGCCTGTATCCACCCAGTTTTCGGTGCCGAAAAGCGTATTGGTGATGTGATGATCTATGACTACGAGGGGGATTTGGTTGTGGATTTCAGGACTGTAGACGGTGCCCATGCGATCAATGCTGGAAGTGTCCAGGCAGACGATGAGATCATAGTTGTGGGCGACTTCGGCCGGTCCGATGATCATTTCCGCCCCGGGCATAAACTGAAACTCAGACGTAATTTCGTCCTGGAGAGCCAGAGTGGGCCGTTTGCCCAGCGCGCGCAAGATGCCGCCCAAGCCGAGCAGGCTGCCGACCGCGTCGCCGTCAGGGCTTACATGGCTGATGCAGAGGATATGGTGGCTGGATTCCAGGAGGCTGAGCAAGAGAGGGGGCGGCGCAACCGGGGCGCCCTCTCGGTCGCAGGTGGTACCCTGCTTGAGCAGGGACGCATTAGGGGTCATGCATCCTCTTTCTGGGCATTGTAGGTGGAGAAATCCTGGGAAGAGAGTGAAGAGGAGGGAGGTGAAAGAGAGTCCCTCTCATAGTTCACATCCTGCTGGCGTAGCTCTCGTTCCGCGGCAATGCTCTGCAAAAGTGCATCCACCCGAGCGGCCTGGTCGGGGGTATCGTCGTAGTAGAAGAGCAGTTCCGGCACGGCACGGAACGTTACGCTCTGGGCCAATTGGCGCCGCAGGAAAGGGGCGGCTCTTTTCAGTTTGGCGAGGACGACACTGCGTTGGATGTCGCTATCCTGGTGAATGTAGACTTTGGCTACACGCAGATCGCGGCTGACCACGACGTTCGTCACCGCCAGCAGTTCCAACGCCGGGTCATCCAGTTCGTTGCCGATCAAAATAGAAAGTTCCTGATAGAGCAGTGCTGCTGCCCGCTCCTGACGAATTGTGGTCGTCATAGTTAAAATGCCGTCAGTTCCTCGGTTTCGGTTGTCAGGCACTCAAACCCACTATAAACGATAAACCGAAAACCAGAAACTATTATCGTACCTGTTGTCTTTCATAAACTTCAATGATATCGCCTTCCTGAAGATCTGTATTGACACCGGCCAGATTGATGCCGCACTCATAGCCGGCCCGCACTTCGGTGACGTCTTCGGTAAATCGTTTGAGGTTTTCGACGGAAGTGGTGATGATGGTTGATTCGTTGCGTAGCAGCCGCGCCTGACTGTTGCGTTTGACAACTCCGTCCAGCACCATACAGCCGGCAATCAAGCCGCCGCGACGCACGCGGAACATCTGGCGCACCTCGGCATGACCGCTGACTACCTCTTCGAATATAGGGTCCAACATGCCGGTAAGCGCCTGCTCCACATCTTCGATCAAATTGTAGATGATCTGATAGTGACGAATCTCGACGCCGGACTGTTCTGCGCGCACCAGAGCGGACTTGTCTATATTGACGCCAAATCCGATGATGATCGCTTGACTGGTTTCAGCGAGCATGACGTCGGACTCGGTGATGTCACCAACAGCCGATTGCATGATTTTTACCTTGACCTCATCGTTGTCAAGCTGTTCCAGGCTGTGAACAATTGGGGCCAACGTTCCTTGGGCATCGGCCCGCAGGACGATATTGAGAGTTTCGGCTTCTCCGCCTTCGACGCGGGCGAACATATCCTCCAGCGTCATTGGCAGGTTCGTTGTGATCTGGGAAGCGCGCGCGGCCTGATTTTGCCGTTCGGTAGCAAGCGCGCGAGCAGCTCTATCGTTTTTCGTTACAGTAAAGACCTCGCCGGCTTCCGGAACGCCATTGAGTCCCAAAATTATGGTCGGCGTGCTGGGCCCGGCGGCTTTTAACGGATTCCCCTCGTAATCGAACATAGCCTTGACACGTCCCCAATTTTCGCCGACGACCACGGAATCCCCTCGTTTGAGGGAACCGTTTTGCACGAGCAGGGTTGCAGTGATCCCACGCTGTTTATCCAACTCGGCCTCGATCACGGTGCCGACGCATTGCCCATTAGGGTTGGCAGTGTGCTGGTCGAGTTCGGCGACGACAAGGATGTTTTCCAACAGATCGTCGACACCGTCACCGTTAAGTGCGCTGATGGGCACAGTGATAGTTTCGCCGCCCCATTCCTCCGGCGTCAGGTCTTCGGTCGACAGATCCTCCATCACCCGGTTTATATTGGCGTTGGGGCGATCGACCTTGTTGATCGCAGCGACAATGGTGACTCCGGCTGCCTTGGCATGGCTGATCGCCTCCCGCGTCTGCGGCATGATACCGTCGTCGGCGGCAACGACGAGGATAACCATGTCGGTGACCTGCGCGCCGCGTGCCCGCATGGCTGTGAACGCCTCGTGGCCGGGGGTATCCAGGAAAGTGATTTTCCTGCCGTCGACTTCCACCTGGTAGGCGCCGGTATGCTGGGTGATGCCGCCGGCCTCGGTATCTACCACGTTAGCGCGACGGATACGATCGAGGAGTGTTGTTTTGCCATGATCGACGTGCCCGAGAACCGCCACAACCGGTGGCCGAGGCACGAGATTTTTTTCCGCCTCTTCGGCCACAATTTCCTGGATCAGCACCCTTTGCTTGGGTCTTCGATCCTCGTCGGGCGCCTGCTCCGGCAGCTCGTCCTCTACGACCGGCCACAACACCTCGATGCCGAGCTCTTCACCGACGATGGCGGCCGTATCATGATCGAGAGTCTGATCGATCGGCGCCATGATGCCGAACTGCATCAGGACTTTGATGAGATCGATCGGGCTGCGATCCATTCGTTCGGCCAATGCGCGGACGGTGACATAGTCCTCCACAATAATGGAAGATGGCGGCCCAGCCTCTTCACCATTGGAGGCGTCGTCAGCCGGGCCGTCATTCTGGATTTGCATTGGATCTTTCGTTGCGGTTGTCATTTTCCCATTCCTTTCGTCGATAGCTTCCGGTTGCCAGTTTTGCACGGCGCCGCGCGAATCAAAACTGACAACTAAAATCTCCCTCTGAACACAGAGGGGAGGAAGCTGAGAAGCGTTCACGCGCCAAGTTGCGTGCTACTGCTCAAACTTTACACAGATTTATGGTTGGGATAGGAAGCATGCACAGACGTATGCGGAGAAGGTCATAATGTGGGGAGCCAAGAGGCACTTTCGGTGGGCAGATTAGTCGTTACACAACCATCTCTCCCTTCCCTGTAACCTTCCCCCTCTCCATCCCAAACTGCAGTACAGCCAATGTGAGCCCGCTATTCCGACACATGTCAGGGAGCGGGCAATCGGCTTATGTTCATCGGATTCTCTCTGTCAATCAGCGATTGTGCTCTTGATATGAAAACCTGTTATTTGCATTGTGCAATAACAGTTGAAATTCTTACGACAGAATAGCAGACCTCTTCTTAAACACACGGTTCACAAGTCTGACAGACCGTGTGAAAGGTCGAGATTTGAGGAGAAGTTGTTAGTCAGTGAAGAGTAACCGACGGACTTTCCCTCTTCCTCCCCGCTACGCGGTCTCGTCCGCTACGGGCAAGAGTGTTGCCACAGACGCCGAAAGTGTTATCAGGTTCTCGGCGCTGATTTTTGTTCGCAACGCTTTCTGTATTAGCGAACCGGCCAGCGCCCTTTCCCAACAGTTGGTCTGCGGGTGGACATATGCGCCGCGGCCGGCCTTTTTGCCGGTCTCATCCAGAACGACCCCGTCTGCAACCCGAACCAGCCGAATCAGGGCGCGCTTTCCATCTGACTGCCGGCAGGCAATGCACATCCGTTGGGGGGTCTGCAGGGCACCCCGTTTCTGTTTCGGTCCCTTTGCCCGTTTTGTCATCTTCGGCGTTACACGGCGGGTGACGTTTTCCAGGCGTGATTCACGAACTACCGGCCACCCTAAATGTTAAACTCATCTTCATCGAATTCGTCCAAGTCGACGTCGAGCCCGCGTGACCCGCGCGCGCGCTGCCGTTTTGGCTGCCGCTTCGGTGTAGTAGGGCTGCCGCGGCGAGCCTTTCCGCGTTTGGCTTCCTGCTCGTCAGTCTCTTCGTCGGACTCTTCGGTTGCAACCAGAGAATCGAGCAGTTCAGGGGGCACTTCCAGATCGTCGGCTGAACCGATAACGGGGCCCGAACCGCCACCCTGCTGGCGCGCGGCCATGCGCTGGCGCAACATATCGGCAGTAATGACCTGGGGCAACTCTTCAGGTCTGAGCGGACGTTCCAACAGGGATTCTTCCTCTGTTGTTTCCGCCGGCAATTCTGAGGGATGAAGGGTGGGCAATTCACTCTCTTCCACCGTGTCAGAGCTTTCGTCGCTCTCTTCTTGAATCTCTTCCTCATCCTCCAACGTCTCGCCGAAGCCAAACGGCTCCGGTTCCGGAACGGAAATATCGTCGAAGGAAGTGATAGGCGGTTCATCCCCCTGGACAGCAGCCGCGGCGCGATCGAACGCGCTCAATGCCTCCTCTACATCGACGCCAAGGCCGCGTTCTTCGTCCTGCGGCGGCAAGGCTTCGGGCCACTCGGTTGCTGTACTCTGATCGGCCGTTCTGTTTGCTTCATCGCGTCGCTGCAGCAGCGCTGCGGCCTGGCGGAAAGCATCTTCGCTTGTCGCGGATTCATCTTTGTCGCGCAGAATCTTCTCGGCCATACTGAGCAGGTCTTGTTCACCGGCCGCCAACTGCGCCTGTTCGGCAGCCAGCAGGTCCAACCCTTCGGCGTGGGCTTCGGTTTCGCTCTTGATGTCGATGCGCCATCCCGTCAGTTTGGCTGCCAGACGGGCATTCTGCCCCGCCTTGCCAATGGCCAAGCTGAGTTGTCGATCCGGCACAATTACGATGGCCGTCTTGATGTTGGTGTCTTCTTCGAGGATAACGCTCTGCACTTTGGCCGGACCGAGTGCGTTGGAGATATAGGTGCGCAGATTGCCGCTCCACTCGACGACGTCGATTTTCTCGCCGGCCAGCTCGGTTACGATGTTTTGGATGCGCAAGCCGCGCATGCCCACGCAACTGCCCACTGGGTCGACGCCGGGCAGCGTTGCCATAACTGCTACTTTGCTGCGTGCGCCGGGCTCGCGGGATATGGCCTTGATTTCAACGGTGCCGTCCCGCACCTCCGGGATCTCCTGTTCCATCAGGCGGCGAAGGAGATCGCGATGGGTACGACTCAGCTTGATCATCGGGCCGCGACTGCTGCGGTGCACGTCCACCACATACAGACAGATATAGTCTCCCCTGCGCAGGTTTTCCGACGGGATCTGCTCCTCGCGGGGCAGAAGGTTTTCGTGTCTGTCATCGATCAGAATGGTGACAGCGCCGGAGACGAGATCGATGCTGCGGACCTGTGCAGTGATCGTCTCGCCAACTTTGTGGACAAAGTTTTCGTAGACGGTGTCTCGTTCAGCCTCTCGAATGCGTTGCAGGATCACCTGTTTGGCGGTCTGGGCGGCAATACGGCCGAAGTTGTCGGGCGTATTCTGCACCAGAACTACATCGCCCAATTCAGTAGACGGCTCCACGGTTTTGGCATCGTCTAACAGAATTTCGGTATTCGGGTTGAGGATATCTTCGACTACCTCTTTCTCCGCGAACACGCTCATCTCGCCCGACGCGCGGTCCACCTGAGCCGTCACATTGGCGACGGAGCCGTAGTTGCGCTTGTAAGCTGAAATGAGCGCAGCCTCGATTGCGTCGAAAATCACCTCATTGTCGAGGTCTTTATCAACAGCAACCTGATTGATCCCAGCGATGAGTGCTTTAGACATTTTTGTTCAACTACTCCTGAAAACTTGACCCCTCTGCATATTTGCCGCCGCCGGATGTCCGGGCGATGAAGACGTCGGCAGACGAAAACGCGGAGGCAGACAGACAAATGCTCCGAACAGATATTGCAGGCGACGAGCCCGTAGAACAAGAAAAGTGGGCAGAACCCACTTCAGACCTACGAATCTATCAAAATCGTACAAGCTAACGACAGTTAATTACAAGTATAGCAGATTGTGGGGCAGAGGGCAATCTCGGCATTTTGGGGGGTGCATCCCAGATTTTTGGACAGCCGCTGTCTGAATCAAGAATAGTCAGTTCTTCGTTTTTTGTGACTCCGCCCATACTAGGAACTCAGATTGGGGAATGGACAGGACCGTTGTAGCACAGTTTTCATGCCATCAGCCCTCTTTTTTGGCGCCATGCTTGACCAACCCTCCACTGCCGGCACCATGCTGGCTTTCTTCGAAACGTCGTTGGTTGGCGGCAGGCACACTGCCGGACAGGCGTACCGCCGCGAAGAAGGCGCACCGGTCGGGGAGGCATGTTTTTGGAGGGGGGCGTTGCGGGGGCGCAGCCCCTGCACAAGGGAGGCCGCTTGCGGCCGACCGTCCACAAAACGGAAATAAGGAGCGGGAGATCCCTTCGCTGGCCCCAGGCAGGGCCGCGAATTGAGACGTTGCGGATTTCCTGGGCCGGCGAAATAGGGCGCTACGAATCGACACAATAATTGGGGATGCACCCATTTTGGGAGTGTGTGCCAGAGTGGGGTTGGGATTGAGGCGCGTCACTTGTCGGATGCACTGACGGCGAGTGTCCCATCCGCGAACCTCGTGAGATGTCCCAAATCTGGCATCCACCCGTCAGAAGATGTATCCCCGGTTTTTTGTGAGGTGCTGACTGAACCGGGATTCTTGGGATTTCGGGGATGGACAGGACTGCAGCCGATCCCACTATGCAGCGTGGTGGCCAATCCGTATTAACGTTACTTGAATAGTGGATTACGCTATTAACGTTTGGGCCCTGAAACGTTAATAGCGAGGTGATTG
>MKWU01000791.1_pt1 | contig 59291 bp, 43 predicted proteins | sample 809101 | NCBI WGS metagenome assembly MKWU01 (sample SAMN05860141, study PRJNA318959) | sponge metagenome | host: Aplysina aerophoba | place: Slovenia: Piran, Adriatic Sea, Gulf of Piran | collected 2013-05-07
CGCATCTCGCGCTAGTGGCTGGAGACAACAAGAACGCATTGGATCTGTCCAAGCAGAACATCGAACTGTGCAACAGCGAACCAAAGGCATCCAAGACCATCCGGTCGAATGCCTACTACAACGCCGGAGTCATGTACCGCGTAGCCGGGGAGTTCGACACGGCTCTGGAACACTTCCAGCAGGCAGCCGACCTGAAACCCGGGGCGGCGATCGTCGAGGAAGCGATACAGGAGTGCTTGGACGCACAGGAGAAACGCCAGGCGATGCTGCGGTTCGAGGAGGAAACAGACGAGCAGCGCGAGGCGCTGCAGGCTGAAGTTGCGAAGATCGAAGCCGCCAATGAGGCTGCGGAGCAAGAGAAGCGTGCCAAGCAGGCATTGACGAACGAGGAAATCACGCTCGCAGTACAGAAGCAGCTGCCCGAATGGATGATCCTCGCACGGATCGAGGCTTCCGAGTGCGACTTCGATCTGTCCGTCGACGCCCTTGCGGCGCTGAATGACGCCGGAGTCCCGAAAGCGGTAATCACCGCAATGATCGGGTGCGAGCAGTAGCAAGGAGCGCAATCGCTCTCGAGAACAGCAACAACCAGGAGGAAACAATGCACGAATCACAAGTTGACCCAAGTCCGGCCGTTCACTCCGGGGATGGCGAGCCGGCCGCCAGCGCACAGCTCGATGCCCCCATGGGCGTGGCGGTGGACGGGTCAGGCCACCTGTACATCGCGGATTTTGTGAACGACCGGGTGCGGAAGGTGGACCCGGCGGGCGTGATCACAACGGTGGCGGGCACAGGCGTGTCGGGCACCAGCGGGGACGGTGGTCCGGCGACGAGCGCAGGGCTCCATTCGCCCGTAGACGTGGCGGTGGACGGGTCGGGCAACTGTACATCGTGGACGTATTGAGCAACCGAGTTCGCAAGGTGGTGTTCGGCGGACCGGCTACAAAGGGTCTCGACACTGTGGACGACAGCAACGGATTAGCCCCGGCCGATGAACTGGCTTTCAATAGCCGCATGCTTGGAAACCGCATAATCAGCCAAATCTTGAGCGTGGACTTCGTATCCGCCGGTCGGTTCATCCTGTCCGGTCGGTTCGCTGGAAGCTACAGTTACTCCAGCACCGGGTCGGACACGGGAACGGTGACACTGATCCTTGACGCTGGTGAAGTCGGTCCCGTTAGCGGCCTGTCGTTGAACCTTCAGTCTACCTTCACTTCGACAACCAGAGGAAGCTTGGCACTATCAGGGTCCACGTTCGAGTGGATTCTTTCCGGGATTTCCGAGTCCGGCAGGCCTCCCGCCCCGCTGTTTCCGGACAGGAGCGGCGCGAGGCTCGATTTCTTCATCTTCGACGTCTTTGAACGTAACGAAACCAGAGCGTACGATCTTCAGGTCCGGGAGAAGACTTCTCCTCCGGCAGCGTGGCGGACAGGCTGCGTCGATGGCGTGGATCCTCCCACCCCCCAAGATGTGAATTTCCGGTCATTCTCCCTTTTCGTGAGCAACGTGCCGCGAGGAACCTATCAGGTGCGCTATCGCCATAGGAACTCGCCACGCTGCGGGAGCGGCACGCCGGGGGAATGGTCGGAGATCGGGGAGTAGGGCGTGACGAGGTGGCCGTGGTGATGCTGACCGAATCTTGTTGCGCCGGTAGCACCGGACCGGGACCGGGAACTCTTGTGAGCATGCATAGGCCGCTGCCGGGCGGCCGAGGGAAAGGAACCAAGACATCATGAATTCGAGAATCAAGTTGGTTGCGGGAATCGTGGCAATCGCGACGATCGTGCTGCTCGCGCCAGGCCCTTCGAGCGGGGCCAACTCGGCCTCCGGGGATTGGCGGGACGCGGCCCTCTGGACTCACATGACCGGAGGAGAGAAGATCCGTCATTTCGAGGTCACCCCACTCGGATCGGTGTTCGTGAGCACTGACGCTCGGGTCGCCGCTCTGGACCCCGACACGGGCGACGTGATCTGGGAGCGCGAGGACATCAGGCGGTGTGGGACGGATGACGAGGACGGCACCGTTCGGTGCAATTTCCTCGGCAAGGGCAAGACCCGATTCTCTGCCATTGCGAACACGAACATTGGCCTCTTTCAGGTCGGTTCTCGCGGGCGGGAAAATCCATGCGACAGGGCCGCCGTGCTCAACCTCGAAACCGGTTCCACGATCTGGGACTCCGTGGACATTCCCCTGAGGAATGTGAAGGACTTCTTGTATGTCCCGGAACTGGACCAGTTCCTGCTGGCGGGGGAAGCTGACGGCAAGCGCGGCGTGCTGGCGGCGGTCAGCGGATCAGACGGCGGGCTGCTGTGGCAACGGGACATCTACTTCCTGGACCGGTTCAAGTTCATCAGCGTGCCGGATGATGCGAGAGTACTCGCCTATGGCAGGACAAACGACGCACAGCGTGCGCTGGTTTCGCTGAGCCTGGCGGATGGCTCTGAACAATGGCGCCTGGAGGGCTTCCTGCGGAACGACGCACGCAACCGCAATGCGTTGGTGCTGCGGGACACCGCCGAGACCGCGATCCTCTATGTGACGAAGGACGGCCCATTCCGCGTACGTCTCGACAGCGGAGATGTCCTGTGGCGAGTCGGTCTTTGGGACAAGGATCCTCCCGACCTCGCGCCGATGGTTCTCGATGGCGAGTTGCTCTTCGTCCCGAACGGCAAAATGATCGACGCGCTGCACGTCGAGGACGGGAGCCGGGTATGGCAAACGGTGAAGCAGTTCAATGCCGAGCCGATCGACATCCGCATGCTTTCTCGCGGGTTGCTCGTTCGCGCGAAGTCATTGGACCTGCTGGACCCGCAGACCGGTCGTTCGCTTTGGGCGAAACGGGTACTCATTCCCCCAAGGTCGGGGGTCAAGAAGTACGCACGTGCGTTGAGCGCAGAGGTGCCCGTGCACGTGGACGAGGAAGCAGTCTACATCGCCGGGCAGGAGCGGTTCTGGAGGGTGGACCTCGAGACGGGTGACGTCACGAACCTGACCGTATGGGACCTTCACAGCGAGTGGCCGACCCGGATAGAGGAAACGGATGGGTCCTTCGTGCTGATGTCTCGCCAGAATCTGCTTCGAGTCAACCGTGTCGGCGAGGTTGCGTACCACCTCTACCTGAAGGCGCCAGGCGCCAGTGGCTGGACGAAGGCGCTTGCCGTTGCCGCCTTCGTTGGTTCCGCAGCCGCCTCGGGGTCGCAAGCAGGAGGACTGACTTTTTCCGCATTCTTTGATCCTAGTGGGGTTCTGGGCGCGCGGTATGGTGCCACGCTCGAAGCTCCGGAAAACTACTTCATGTACACGGAGATGCCGTTCGACGGCCGCAAGGGATTCAGCCTGGTACGAATCAACAAGGCATCCGGAAAGGAAACCGGGCGACTCTGGCTGGACCAGCGCTCGCCCGAATATACGATCGATCATGTGACCGAGACGGTGTACTTCCGGAGCGCCGACCATGAGCTAAGCGCCTTGCGGTTCGTGGAGTGACGGGAAGAACACCATGTGCAACGTGAAGCATCGAAGAATCTCGGGCCTGTGCGTCGTTGCGGTCGGCATGGCGGTCCTTGCGGGCTGCGGTGGCCCCCAATCCGCCAGCGCCCCCGCCCCGTTCCCGGCCGCCCCTCCGTCCCCGCCGCAAGCTCCCCCGCCACCCGACATCAGCCCGAGGGACATGCTCGAGAACTTGCTGACGTCCGGGAACGCGGACTGGTTGCTGCTGAGCAGCATGATTGGAGACCTCAGCGTGTACGGAACGCGCTTCGGGGCCGCCCGGTTCTCTGTCTCCTGCGCCGACGGTTCTTGCACGATGGTACCCGCTGTCCGACACCGCCGAAGAGACCATCCGCTCCTTCGGGCTCGAGGCGTGGCTTCCGCCGGGGTGGTAGATGGATGAGGGGTGTCCGAACAGGATCCATGGCGGATTTACTCCTGTTGCGGCAAGCGTTCTGCACCATGCGCTCCATGTTGCGTCCGACTAACGAGCAATCGCCGCCCGGGCAGTGCCCGACGTCCTTCCACCCAGTTCGAATCGATGGCCGCCGCAGCCCGGTTGGCAACCATCGCGGCTTACCTACAGCGCTATCACCAGGACTTGCGCCAGCGGATCCTCGCACCGGCAGTTGTCGGCGGTCTGGGAGCGTTCCAGCCGAACCGGATCGTCCTCACCTATCTGGGTCTTCACGGCGACGTGCTGTGCGGGCATCCGATCGCCCGCAACCGTCGCGGCGGTGTCGACAGTCCCCGGGGTGGTTCGAGTCGAGTCATGGCCGAGGGAGATCCGGAACGTGATCGGGATGGAGTTTGTGCCGCTCCCAGCCGGGACGTTCCAGATGGAAACGGAATCGACTCCCGTTACATCTCACACTGCCTCGCCCGTCCTTTGGGTTTCGATCACCAAGCCGTTTCAAATCGGCAAGTACGAAGTGACGCAGACGCAGCGGGCCGAGTTGGGGTCGAGCCCGCCGTGTTTCAAGGCGTGCCGCGAGGACTGCCCGGTGGAAAACCTCTCGCGGCACGATCCGCGAGCATTCATCGCGATGCCGAACCAGAGACAAGGTGCCGAGCGGCACGGCCTGCCGACAGCGGCGGAGGGGGAGTACCTTACCCGGGCGGAGTCGGCCCAACCGCAGTGCGGCCCGGTGGAGGAGAGTGCCTGGCACCGCGCAAACAGCAAGCGCCGGACGCACCCGCTGATCGGCAAGCTGACCATTCCTTGGGGACTGTATGACACGCTGGGAAACGTTGCCGAATGGGTGCGGGACTGGCACGGTCCCTATCCCGCAGAGATGCAGACGGACCCGACCGGCCCGGAAAGGGGTTCGTCGCGATTCGCCGGGTCCATTGAGGGCTGGGACACAAGTTTCGACGGAAGGGCTGCCGCGTGGAATTCCGCGGAGTCCTCAGGGAACCCTTCAGGCCGCCCGCCCCATCGCCGTTGGAAACACGGAACGAGACCAAATCGGCTGGTGATCCGCTCGCGGAGGCGCTCCGAACATCCGCGGCAACGATGTTCGCGGGTTTCAATGACCCGCTCACGCGAGACCAGAAAGAGAAGGGTACCGGGTTTCGCATCGTCAGGGTCGTGGATTCGCAGACAGGCAGCCGATCGCAATAGGCAGAGCAAAGCATGGACAAGAAGATAACCCTCCTGCACTCCGCCATCCAGTGCGCTGCTGCGATACGCCTGCCGGTTCTGCTCGGACGCTGCGGTGTAACAGAATCGCCAACCCATGCTCGGGAGTCCCCATGACCAGCCACTCGCCACGCTTCAACCGCTGTGCCCTCCTCTACCTGACGATCGTGACCGCGGGTTGCCAGTTCCTCGGATGCGGGGGCGCGGACAATCCTCCGGTGGATCCACGATGGGAGTCGCTGATCAGCGCCCGCACCTTCGGGACGATCTCGAAGCGCGACGAGATCAGGATCGTGTTCTCGAATGAGGTGGTCGACGCCCACCGCGTCGGCCGCCCGGCGAGGGGGATCCGCCTAGAGCCGGAGGTGGAGGGCACGGCGACCTTTGCCGGACTTCGCGAATTGGTGTTCACACCCGCTGAGGACCTGCCTTCCGGCGAGCAGTATCGTGTCACGGTCGCCGCCGAGGCTCTCATCGGAGTGCCGGCAGGGATCGGCGACTACTGGTTCGACTTCGAAGTGACGACCCAGGATCTTGCGGTGGAGGTTGACGGACTGGAGACAGGCTCGGCGGGCCGAGGAGACTTGGTGTTGGTGGGCCGGGTCCAGACTGCCGACTTCGCACGCCCCGACACCGTCGAAGGCGTTCTCCGGGCGGAGCAGGAAGGGGCCGACCTGACGGTTCGCTGGCAGCACAGTGACAACGGCACGGAACACCGGTTTCGCGTTGAGGGAATAGTCCGCCGCGTCGAGGAAGAGGTTGTCGAGTTGCGATGGAACGGGCGAGGCATCGGCGTGCCCTCGCGGGGCACGAGAGAGGTGGAGGTGCCGGCGCGAGATGCCTTTGGAGTCACCGGCGTGCGGGCCGAATCCGGCGACCGGCAATACATTCTGGCCCGGTTCTCGAACTCACTGGCCCCGGACCAGAACTTGAACGGGCTGGTCAGGCTAGGCGACGTGAGCTTCACGGCGGAGATTTCGGGCAGCACGCTGCGGATCTTCCCGTCAGAGCGGGTCGTCGGACAAGTTCAGGTTGCGCTCGAGCGCGGCATCCGCGACCTGGAAGGCAGACGGCTCGAGAATCGCACTGAGACCGAAGTCGCCTTTGCGGATGTAAAGCCCGGCGTGCGCTTCGCCGGGCGCGGGGTGATTCTGCCTAGAGGCGGGAGGCTCACCGTACCCATCGAAGTGCTTGGCGTGCACTCTCTGCAGGTGACCGCATTGCAGGTGTTCGAGAGCAACATCGGACAGTTTCTGCAGCGGAACGACCTTGCAGGTTCGCGCGAGCTAGCGCGTACCGGACGCACCTTGTGGCGGAGGACCATCGAACTTCCGGTTGCTATCGACGGTGGCTGGACGCGGTACGACCTGGACCTCGGCGACGTCGTGCGCTCGGATCCGGGAAGCCTTTTTCGCCTGACTCTGTCGATCAACCGCGGCAACGCTGCCATCGCTTGCACCGACGAACAAAACCGAGTTCCCGTGGTCCGGGAGCCTCCCCCGGCAAACCTGGACTACGCGGGCGGGAGCTTCACGAGCGCATGGGACGGTATCGAGGCCCATCTCCGGACGTCCTTCGCATGGGCCGATCGCAATGATCCCTGCACGGACTCGTACTATCGCTACTCGAATCGGGCAAGCGACGCCCGGAACTTTCTTGCCTCGAACATCGGCATCACCGCGAAACGGGATCCCCGGGGCGGTCTCCTTGTGGCGACCACGGACCTTCGGACCTCCGAGCCGCTGCCCGGAGTGTCGGTGACGCTGATGAACTATCAGGACCAGCCGCTGGCAACTGTTGTGACAGGTCTCGACGGACTGGTCCGCAGCGCGCTTGACGCGGCGCCCTTCTACGCGGTAGCAAGACACGGCCGCGAGAAAGGCTACCTGAAAATGAGTCCGGGCCTAGCGCTTCCTACCAGCCATTTTGATGTCGGGGGCTCCGTGGTGGCCGAAGGGCTCAAGGGTGTCATCTATGGCGAGCGCGACATCTGGCGCCCCGGGGACCGGATGTATCTGACATTCGTGCTCGACGACACCGAGAATCCCCTGCCGGACGACCACCCGGCGACGCTCAGGCTGTCCAATCCGATGGGGCAAGTCGTGCGCACCGTGACAAACACGAACCCCGTCAATGACTTCTACGTGTTTCCACTCCGCACGTCCGAGGACGCGCCCACTGGCAATTGGAACGCAACGGTCGAAGTCGGCGGTGCGCGTTTCACCGCTCCCCTCAAGGTCGAGACCGTGATCCCGAACCGCCTCAAGGTGGACCTCGATCTGGCTGGCGAAGAACTTCTCCGGGGCGGCGTTGACCGTGAGGCGACCTTGTCCGGCCAATGGCTCAACGGTGCCGTCGCGCGCAACCTGGCTGCCGACGTGCGGGTGTCGTTCTCAGCAATGCGTACTGCCTTCGATCGGTTCTCGGACCATGTGTTCGACGATCCGGCGCGCGAATTTTCGGAGGAGGCGGTGGCACTCTGGGAGGGATCCCTCGACGGTCAGGGAATGGCCGCCTTTGACGCGGAGCTGGCTCCGGGCGGCCAGGCGCCCGGCATGCTGGCGGCGACGTTCACGACCCGGGTCTTCGAAGAGGGCGGAGCCTTCAGCACAAACCGACGCAGCGTGCGCTTCTCGCCTTACGACCGGTATGTCGGACTCAAGCTGCCTCCCGGCGACGCGGTCCGGGGAATGCTGCTCACCGACACGGCCCATACCGTCGAGATCGCGACACTGTCCTTCGACGGCGATCCGGTTTCGGCGGAGTCCGTCGACATCACTCTGTACAAGATCAATTGGAGGTGGTGGTGGGACCGCTCCGCGGACTCGCTGGCTCGATACAGCGACTCGCGGCACGCCTCGGTCGTGGCACAGGGGCGTATCGCCACGACCCGCGGGCGCGGCAGCTGGGACTTCACGGTCGCGCATCCAGCTTGGGGGCGATACCTCTTGCGTGCGTGCGACGGCGAACGGGGCCACTGTGCCGGAACGACCCTTTACATCGACTGGCCGGGATGGGCGGGCCGGCCTCAGGAGCAATCCGTGGCCGGCGCGACCGCACTGACTCTGCTCTCCGACAAGGCGGGGTACACGGTCGGCGACGTGGCTGAGATTCAACTGCCTGAGGTGGGTGCGGGTCGCGCTCTCGTGACCGTGGAGACGGGCACACGGATCCTGCACGCAAGGTGGCTGGAGCTCGCAGGCGGGCGGGTCCGCTTTGACCTGCCGATCACGCGCGCCATGAGCCCCAACGCATACGTGGGAGTCAGCCTGATCCAGCCTCACGCCAGTCGCACCAATGACCGGCCGATCCGGCTCTACGGCGTGATTCCTCTCGCAGTGGAGGATCCCCGCACAGTGCTGCAACCAGATATCGGCGTTGCCGAGGAGTGGCGCCCCGATAGCACGGGCACGGTGAGGGTTTCGGAGGCATTCGGACGACCGATGACCTATACGCTTGCCGTTGTGGACGAGGGCCTCCTGGGTCTCACCAGTTTCTCGACGCCGGACCTCCACGAACACTTCTACAGCAAGGAAGCACTCGGCGTTTCCACCTGGGACGTTTTCGATGAGGTTGCGGGGGCCTATGGCGCGGAGCTGGGGCGGCTCCTGGCCCTCGGCGGGGGCAGGACTGCGGACCTGGTGGAGGAGGAACGGGGCCGTTTTCCACCCGTGGTGCGGTTCATGGGGCCGTTCACTCTGGAACCAGGACAACGCCGGAGGCATTCGGTTGCTGTACCCCAGTACATCGGCCAGGTGCGCGTGATGGTTGTTGCCGGCCAGGCAGGCGCTTATGGTTCGGCGTCAGAGCCGGTTTTCGTGCGACAACCGCTAAGCTTGCTCGCAACGGTTCCGAGAATTGTAGGGCCTGCCGAGGAGATCACTGTTCCGGTCTCGCTCTTTGCCATGGAGGATGGGATCGACGAAGCGATCGTTACCCTGGACACCGATGCACGGTTCGAGGCCGTCGGGACCGCCCGCGAGACGGTAGTATTTGAAGGAGCTGACGAACGGATGGTCCGGCTGCGGATTCGGGCGGGCGACCGGCCGGGCCAGGGCCTCCTCCGTTTCCGTGCGGTCGCGGATGAGCACAGGGCGGAGGCTGACATCGCCCTCAGCATCCGCAGCCCGAACCCGGTGACCACCCACCAGGCGCGGACCCAGGTCGCGCCCGGCGAGCGGTGGCGCACGCAAGTGGCGCCGCACGGGATTCCAGGGACGAACTCGGCGGTGCTCGAGGTGACGAACCTTCCGCCCCTGAATCTGGATGCCCGGCTGGGACACCTTGTGCGCTACCCACACGGGTGCATCGAACAGACAGTTTCCGCGGTCCTCCCTCAGTTGTATCTCCCGGTACTGATGCGGCTGGATTCTGCAACTCGCGCACGAGTCGAGGAGAACGTAAAGGCCGGGATCGATCGATTGCGGCTGTTTCAGGCCCCGCCCGGCGGCTTTACCTATTGGCCAGGCGGCAACTCCGTTGGCGGTGACCGTGACGGTTGGGCCACAAACTACGCGGGACACTTCCTGCTCGAAGCCGAGCGGCGCGGCTACTTCGTCGACCCGGAGCTGCTCGCCGGGTGGAAGTCCTACCAGCGACGACGTGCGCGATCCTGGAGAACCCGAGGAGACACGCCTGCGATGGATCAGGCCTACCGGTTGTACACGCTGGCGATGGCCGGAGAGCATGAAATCGGTGCCATGAACCGGTTGCGAGAGTCAGGTGCGCTGGCACCCGCAGCCACGTGGCACCTCGCGGCTGCATATGCGCTCACGGGTCTGGAAGACGCCGCGGGGCGGCTGGTTGGGAACGCCGATGCAACTCCGGAGTATCCAACGGCTGGTTGGAGCATGGGATCCGAACTGCGCGACCGCAGCATACTGCTAGACGCCCTGGTCACGCTTGACAGCCGCGTTCGAGCGGTTCGAGTGGCCGAGGCGATCTCCGACGAACTCTATTCGGACACCCCGCACGGAACGCATTCCTTGGCGTACGCACTGGTGGCGATGGCACGCTTCTATGGACTGGCCGGAGAGGCCGGCGCGGTGACTCTCGACCGCCGCCTGGGGGACGACACCCGTACCGTGGTCTCTGATTCGCCGGTTTTCTCGGAGGACCTTGGCGGAATCGCAGAGAGCGGAGGACTGGTCGAGATAACCAACACGTCGGAGTCCCGGCTCTTTGTGAGCTTGGTGACCCGTGGATCGCCCGCTGCCGGGGACGAGGTGGCGTCGTCATCGGGCCTGGAGGTCGAGGTCGGATACGCGGCTCCGGACGGCGGGCGCATCGACGTCGAGGAGGTCTTACAGGGCTCCGACCTCGTCGCCACCGTCACGATCCGCAACAACTCGGGGCGGAATGCGAGAGACCTCGCGCTCGAATACCGGGCGCCCGCCGGCTGGGAGATCCACAACGCGAGATTGGATTCGGGAGCTGGTCCGGGGGACGACCGTATCGACTACCAGGACGTGCGCGACGACCGGGTCCTGACGTACTTCTCGCTGGACGCCGGGACGTCGCTTTCCTTCTCGATGCAGTTCAATGCCGCCTACCTCGGCCGGTACTATCTGCCGACGGTTTCCGCCGAAGCCATGTACGATGCTTCGGTCTACGGGCGTACCAAGGGGAGGTGGGTCCGGGTGGTGGAACAGAGATGAGAACGCCCCGCCGGCCACGCACGGCGGTCGCGCTGAGCTGTGCGACTGTCGGCCTGGGAGTGGCGGGCGCATTCCTCACGCGCCTTCCCGATCCGCTCTTTGACGATCCGCACTCATCCGTCCTCGAGGCGCGGGACGGCTCGTTGCTGGGGGCGAGAATCGCCTTTGACGGCCAGTGGCGTTTCCCCGCGACGCACACGGTCCCCGAAAAGTTTGCGACCGCCGTGATCGCATTCGAGGACAAGCGCTTCCGTGGGCATCCCGGCGTGGACCCCCTAGCGCTGGCAAGGGCGGTTCGTACCAACATCCGCGCCGGCAAGGTGGTCAGCGGCGGAAGCACGATCACGATGCAGGTCATCCGCATGTCGCGCGGATCCCCGCCCCGCACTTACTGGCAGAAGTTCATCGAAGCGGTATTGGCTCTCCGCCTTGAAGTCGGCACCGAAAAGGACGAGGTGCTCGCCCTCTACGCGGCGAACGCGCCGTTCGGGGGCAACGTGGTGGGACTGGAGGCGGCTTCATGGCGCTACTTCGGGCGGGGGCCGGACGATCTGTCCTGGGCGGAGGCCGCCATGCTCGCCGTGCTCCCCAACAACCCTAGCGCCGTCCATCCCGGCAGGGGCCGCTCCGCCCTGCTCGAGAAGCGGAATCGCCTGCTGCGCCGATTGGGAGAGGAGGGCGTGATCGGCGACGCAGAGCTGGGACTCGCCTTGCTGGAGCGGCTTCCTGAAGAGCCTCGCCCGCTCCCGCGGGCCGCGCCTCACCTTCTGCAGTCGCTGGCTTCAGAGGCCGCCGGGACCGGGCGCCGGTATGCCAGCACCCTCGACGCGACGCTGCAGTACGCGGTCGGCGACATCGTGGCCCGCCAGTCGAGAACGCTGGCGTCGTTGGGGATACGCCACGCAGCTGCCGTCGTCATCGACAACCGCTCCTTCGACGTACTGGCCTATGTCGGCAATTGCCAGTGGGGGGTCGAGGAGGGATCGGGCTTCGCGATCGACCTGATCCGGCGCCCGCGAAGCACGGGAAGCATTCTCAAGCCGCTGCTGTTCGCCCGCATGCTGGACGCGGGCGAGATCCTGCCCGAGACCCTGGTGCCCGATATCCCGTCAAGTTTCGCGGGATACATGCCAGAGAACTACGACCGTCGCTTCCGCGGCGCGGTTCCGGCCGAACTGGCGCTGGCCCGCTCGCTGAATGTGCCCGCCGTATGGATGCTGCACCGCCATGGCGTCGACCGGTTCTACGACTTCCTGCAGGGGATGGGAATGACCACCCTTTACCGTTCACCGGACCAGTACGGACTCACGCTGGTACTGGGCGGAGCCGAAGGGACCTTGTGGGACATCACGTCGATCTACGCCAATCTGGCCCGCATCGGAGGCACCTTGGGCGGGCAGCCCAGCCAAAGCCTCCGGCCGCGTATCCTTGCCGACACGCCGCACGAGACCGGGGGAAGTACCGCCGTGCCCAGCGTCGGGGCCGCATGGCTCACCCTCGAGGCACTCATCGAGGTGGTGCGTCCGGGTACCGAGTCTCGCTGGCGTGTCCTGGGAGACGCGCATCGGGTGGCCTGGAAGACGGGCACGAGTTATGGGCACCGGGACGCGTGGGCCGTTGGCGTAACCCCCCGCTACACGGTTGGAGTGTGGGCGGGGAACGCCAGCGGGGAAGGACGCCCGGAACTCACCGGCATCGGCGCCGCGGCACCTGTCCTCTTCGACGTGCTCAGCCGCCTGGAGGGGGGCGCGTGGTTTCCCCGGCCCGAAGCGCACCTCAAGGAAGTAAAGGTGTGCCTGTCGGACGGATACCTCGCGGCGGGGGGGTGCGAAACCGCCGTCGGCTGGGCTCCGCGGGACAGCCACTTCGAGAGCCCGAGCCCACACTACCAAACGGTGCACATCGATGCGGCCAGCGGCTTCCGGGTGCATGGAAGGTGCGAGTCCGTGCAATCCATGACCCACGTGACCCGGTTCGTGTTGCCGCCGAGGCAGGAGCGTTTCTACCGGCGGTGGAACCCTGGGTACCGGCCACTCCCGCCTTATCGGCAGGACTGTGCCGCTAGCTCTGTCCGGGCGTCATCCCTGAGGCCGGTCGACTTCCTCTACCCTCAGCCCGGGGCACGCATCCAAATCCCCGTGGAGCTCGGAGGGCGCAAGGGGCGGGTCGTGTTCGCCGCGGCGCACCGGGAGGCCGCAGCCACGCTCCATTGGCACATTGACGACCGGTACGTGGGGTCCACGACGGTGTTCCACGAGCAGGCGTTCGACGTCACCCCCGGACCCCATGCCGTCACCGTGGTTGACGATCGTGGAAACCGCGCGCGGCGGACCTTCGAGGTGCTTTCCGGAACTGCGGACCGTAGGCGAACCACCGGCGAGGACGTTCATGGGCACTTGTAATCAAGCGGTCCGCCCTAGACTACTCGAACCCAGATAAAGGCAACATGGCACAGCAGATCAGCATGACCAACAGCGAGACGGGGCTCACCAAGCTGATCCCTATCGGCTTCTCGTGGACGACGTTGTTCTTCGGATTCTTCGTTCCGCTCATCCGGGGCGACATCAGGTGGGGGGGCCTCATGTTCGTCTCCGGCCTCGTGGCCCTGGTGGGCGGAGCGGTCGTCATTGCGCTGGTAGGCGCCGAAACCGACGCGCCCGGCGCTGTCCTGATCCTCGCTCTCGCCGGTCCTCTGGTTATCAATGTCGTCTTCGCCATGCGCTACAACACCATGTGCGCCACCGCCCTCGTCGAGAGCGGATTCAAGCCCACCGACGCCGACGGTCGGCGCTTGCTCGCCGCCCAAGGCATCCGCGTTCGCGAACCGGCCCGTGGGGATGTTGTTCCCGACGGCTCGGGCCAGCTCCAGCGGAGCGACCCCGGTGTCGGCGTGCACGACGGCGATGGGGATCCAGTCGCCTCGGCTTCGGATCCCGCCCACAGTTCCGCTGCGACGCGACGCGTTGGAGGAATCCGAGACAGTACCCGCAAGGTCGTGGCTGTCGTCGGGAGTGTCGTGTGTGCGATGGCAGCGCTCGTCCTGCCGGTCGCTAATGTGCCACTGATCGGGGCCGTCTCGTGGTCATTCCCGCCCGGCGGCGAAGTCGGGGACGGCGTCTTGATCGCCGGGGCGGCAGTCTTGGCCGCGGTGCTGGGACTGTCAGGCAAGGCGCGGGGCTGGAACAGCATTCCGGCTACGGCCGTTCTGGCGATTGCTACAGCGGGATTATACAGGTTCACCCTGGCCATCCGCGATGCTCAGGCGGACGCGGCGGCGAGCGATCTCGGCATCCTTCAGGGCGTGGCAGAAATGGCCTTGGAGTCCATCACGCTGGGTCCGGCTGCGCCGGTGGCTTTATTGGGCGGTGTCACCATACTGGCATCTGCTGTCGCAGCGCGCTGTAGGGAGGCAGATTATTCCGGTAGGGCGGGAGTTTTTCTCAAATTGGGCTGAGGCCGAATCGGTTGGAGACAGGAACGATCCGGGATTCGGGAAGGCTGGTTGGCTCGGAAATTGCGGATAGGGGCGAGTGGAGCGAACGTTTCCACGACGGGCCTGGTGATGTTGCGGACCCTCGCGAGGTCTCAAAGAGGTGGCCCGCGCGTCACCACCGCTGGGCCGTGGTCGGTCCAGTCCTGGAAGTGCGGTTTTCCACAAGCCCAACCGACGAGGAATATGTTGGCCAGCGGGTCTGGAATCTCGCAACCGCGGCGGACTGCCCGTCGTGCCGTCCAGGCACGTGGGAGTTGGCGCGGGCAGGTGACGGGTTCGCCGGAGGAGCTGGAGGCCGCGGTACGGGTGGCGGAGGGAGCCGTGAGCCGGCCAGCCGCGGTGGAACAGGCGTGGCGGGCCGGACTGTGGGGAGCACTGGCTGGGGCCGCTACGTTCACGGACCCGTGAACGCGGTGTGCAAAACGCGTCCTATCGGACATGACGCGCCCTTTGGCGATTGGGGCGTCGGCCCCGATCGAGCGGTCCCTGGGACGGCCTGAAATCGTCTCAGATCAACCGGGACTGCGCGATCTGCGTTGCCGGCCGTTGACCGATACCCGACTTGATTGTGCCGAGGCAGCCGGAAAGCGGGAATCGCTTGGCGGGAATCCTGGTCTGATGGGATCCGGTTCACCGGCCCCCGTGTCCTCGGAGGAGCCGCCGGGCGACAACCTGCCTGGTCGTCGAAGCGAGCCTGCACGGCAGCGGCGGCCGTCCCGCGCCTGTGGCTTTCAGGCTGGACCGGCAGGCATGCGAGGCATGCGGTAGCCGACGGCTCGCTCGGTGAGGATGTAGGCGGGGCAGGCCGGGTCGTCGCCCAGCTTCCGCCGCAGCTTCTTGACGAACGTGCGCACCGGGCCGGGGTCTTCGGACTCGCGCTTGCCCCACACCGTGCGTAGCAGGCGGTCGTAGGACACCACGCGTCCCGCGCTCTGCGAGAGCACTCGCAGCAACTCGTATTCGGTGGCGGTCAGGTCGATCTTGCGGCCGGCCACGGTCACGCGGCGCTGGTCGTAAAGGATGCGGAGTTCGCCGAGCACGAAGGCCTCGGGCCCTTCCCGCCGCCTGAGCGCCGCGCGGATCCGCGCCACGAGCTCGGTCGGCGAGAACGGCTTGACGATGTAGTCGGCCGCCCCGAGTTCGAGCGCCTGCGCGATGGTCGCGTCGTTGCCATAGCCTGAGATGAAGATCACCGGCAGCTCGGTGAGCTCGGGGATCCGCTGCATGAGCTCGATGCCGTCAGTGCCCGGCAGGACCAGGTCGAGCAGCACGAGATCGGGCCGTTCGGCCTCGATCAGGCGCCCCAGTCCCTGCGGATCGCCCGTCGGCAACGCCGTCCAGCCCTCCTCGGCCAGCGCGTCGCGCACGAAGCGCAGCATCAGCGGGTCGTCGTCGAGCACGAGCACGCGGGTGCGCTCGCGGCCCTGCAGGGCCGGCTGCTCCGCGCCGCCAGCGTCGAGCGCGGCTCCCTCCCCGGCCACCGGGAGCGTGAACGTGAAGCGCGCGCCGAGGCCCGGCCCTGCGCTCTCGGCGCGGATGCGGCCGCCGTGCGCCTCGACGAGACCCTTCGAGATCGCCAGCCCGAGTCCCGTGCCTCCCTTGAGGCCGGCGCGCTTGCGGAACAGGCGCGGCAACTGGTCGGGGGGAATGCCGCCGCCCTCGTCGGAGACTGAGATCGCCACGTACGTGCCGTCGCGCACTGCCGCGACCCGGATCGGCGACGACTCGGGCGCGGACCGCGCGGCGTTCGAGAACAGGTTGTTCAGCACCTGCACGATGCGCTCACGGTCGGCCATCGCAAGCGGCAGGCCGGGCGGCAGTTCGACGAGCACGGGGTGCCGACTGCCGCTGCTCAGGAACGTGGTCCGGGCCCGGTCCACGAGCGAGACCACGGTCGTCGGCTCGGGTGCCACCGTGAGCGTGCCCGCTTCGATGCTGCCCGCGTCCAGCAGGTTCGCGATCAGGTTCCGCATGTGATTGGCCTGCCCGTTGATCAGGCGGAAGAACTCGAGCATCTCCGCCCGCGATGCTTCCGGGGAGGCCTCCAGCACGCTTCCGGCCGAGCCCTTGATCGCCGCGATCGGGGCGCGCAGCTCGTGGCTCACCATCCGCAGGAAGGTCTCCCGCTGCCGCTCGAGCTCGTCGAACGGCGCCAAGTCCTGCATCGTAACGACGACCGAAACGAGCTCTCCGTCCCCGGAACGGATCGGCGTCACGTTGATCAGCGCCCGTACGCTGCGCCCGTCCGGCGCCGACAGCTCGATCTCCTCGGCCCGCATCGGTGCGGCGTCCTCGATCACACGGGCCAGGGGACGATCCGCGAGCGAAACCTCCTGCCCGTCCGAGCGGCGGTACGTCAGCACCTCAAGCAGCTGCTCGGGCCGCGAGCCCGGGGTGCGGATCCCCTCCACGATGCGGTAGGCCTCGCGGTTGACCGACGCCACGCGGCCGCTGCCGGCCTCGAACACCACCACGCCCACCGGCGAGGTCTCCACCAGCGCCGCCAGGTCGGTCCGCGCCTGCTCGACCTCGCGGTGTGTGCGCGCGTTCGCGATCGCGGCGGCTGCCTGCGAGGCGAACAGCACCATGATCTCCTCGTCCTCGGGCGTGAACGCCGCGCCGTCCGCCTTGTTGCCGACGAAGAAGTGGCCGAGGTGCTGGCCCCGGTGGCGCATCGGAGCGCCCTGTAGCGTATGTGTGGGCCACGGGCCCGGAGGAAAGCCGCACGACTCCAGGTAGCCGGGCAGATCGGCCAGCTGGAACGGCTCCTGGATGTCGCGCAGGTGCTCGAACAGCCGCGGCCCCTCGGGCCACGCCACCAGCGCCTGGACCTCGTCGTCGGACATTCCGGCGGTCAGGAAGTCCATCAGCCGCCCGCTTCCGTCGATCATCGTGATGACGCCCTGGTCGGCACCGGTCAGGGCACAAGCGCTGTCGACCACCTCCTGGAGCACCGTGTTCAGATCCAGGCTCGAGTTGATGCGCAGCACCGTGGCGCTCAGCCGCGCGAAGCGGTCCCGGAGCGAGCGGTCCTCCCGTCTTAGTGCACGCAAGTCAGGCAATGGCTCTCTCCCCGTTCTTCACTGGTGACTGCCGAGATCCACACTCGAGTCTCCACATACATGATCTTGACAGGAACATAGCGCCATTGTACACGTCATAGTCACTAGCATGGCGTAGGCCCTAGCGACCGGACATAGTTGATGCTGGAGGTTTCGAGCCAATTGGGGCTGCGGCTCACATTCGGTCTTGATGGTGCCGGATGGGCCTCCCGGAGAGGTGATGGACATTTTGCGGGAACCGGACTCAGTGCATTCGATGTACGGGACTGAGCCGGGCAAGCTCTCTTTCGCAAACAACTGCTTACTGGCTCGGCGCCTCGTCGAGAACGGCGTGAGGTTCGTCCAGTTGTACGACTGGGGTTGGGATCATCATGGCAACGCGCGCCAGACAGACATCCGTCTTGACCTTCCCGACCGTGCCCGCGATATCGACCGGCCGATGGCCGCGCTGATCAAGGATCTCAAGCAGCGCGGGCTCCTTGGACAGACGTTGATCATTTGGGGAGGTGAATTCGGTCGCACACCGATGCGGGAAAACCGCCAGAGCGACAAGACCGAGTACTACGGCCGCGACCACCATCCTGAAGCATTCACGATGTGGATGGCCGACGGTGGCATCAAGGGCGGCGTTAACCATGGCGCGACGGATGATATCGGCTACTACGACAACCGTGACCCGGTAACCCCGAGGGACGTCCAGGCCACCCTGCTGCATCTGCTGGGTCTAGACCCATATGCGTTCCACTACCCGTACCAGGGCATCAGGCAGCGCCTGATCGGTCCAACAGACGAGGGTCGCATCGTCAGCGAACTGCTGGCCTGAAGAAGATCCGCGCTACCTGCGGAACCTGGCTCGGCCAAGAGTCCTTGTGGCAGTCTGCGGTGTCCGTGAATGGGCCCCGGACGGACATGGAGCCCACAGCCTGCCTTGGGTTGTCTCACGCCGGGCTTTCGTGACAGACCGAAGAACGAAGTGCCCGCGGTTGGGCTCGGCATTGGCCCATCCAGCCAGATCCGCGCCACTCTGGAAGTTCCGGTGTTGCTGTGGCAGGGAATCCCTCTTCACCGCAGAGCCTCTTTGGGAAAGTGCCAGGGTGACGATTTGCTCGCGGATGGCGGTTGCATCCGCCGACTATCGACGCAGAACGGCAGCTGGCGGCCAGCAACACCTCGGTCACTGGGACTCAGCGGGGTTTCGCGAGATACGGCTTGACCGCCTTCACGAATGCATTGGCTTTCGTATATCCCTCGATTCGCTCGCGCAATCGACCGTCAGGCCCGATGATGAGGGTCGTCGGAATGGCCGTCACACGGTAGCGGCGGAAGACCTCGGCAGCGTGGTCGTTCAGGGTTGGGAACGTAATCCCGTGCTCTTCAAGAAACGCACGAGACTCGGCAGCATTCTCGTCGCTGACTCCCAGAACCACCAAGCCTTCCCTCGAGAACCGCTGGTGCAGTTTCTCCAAGTGCGGCAGTTCCTTGCGGCAAGGACCGCACCAAGTCGCCCAGAAATTCACAAGAACGGCCTTGCCTCTAAGTTCCGACAGCCGCCAATGAGTGCCATCCAATCCCGGCAATGCGAAATCGGGGGCTGGTTCGCCTTCCGCGGGATAAGGCGGCCAATCACGCAGCGCCGGATCATCGGGACTCCGAACGCGCAACTCCTTCTTGGACCGATTTGCGAATTCCTCGAGAATCTCCAGCCGTAACGGCTCCTTGCGGGGCAGCACCAAGAACGCGCAGCGATGTTCCGCGTCAGAGTGCAGACTTAGCCAGCGCTGCTCGTGGCGGTTGGTCATACGCTTCAGGAAATAGGACGCATGTAACCCGACGAGTGAACCCAACAGGAATTGAGCACCGTCGCTGAGCCCCCTGTCGCGATGGAAATCGCAATGGATGGAGAAAGTGATAGCCAGTACCACCCGTCAATCAGAGGCAAGTTCATGCGGTGCTGGCCGCGTCGGACTCGGAGCTGGCCAAACTCGAAGCGTTCCGAAATACCCGGGTTCAACTGGACAGTCACGGCGGATTCTGTGAATGCAAGCTTCGCGGACCGGAGCTTTCCGTCAGCAATCCGTGCGCGTAGTCCTTTCCAAAAGACAACCGGATCCTGAGATTCGGGCTCATCCGCTCTTGCGTCGATAGATGCCAGCGACAGAGTCAATGCCAGTGCACAGGCGAAGATTCTCGCTGCACGGCTCATGAGTGGTTCCTTCCAATCCGTGAACCCCTGCGTCGTCAACTGGTTCAGGGCAAGGAAGCTCATGATGCACCCCGCGCATCCGAACCAGATTCTGCCCTCAGCCCGAAGACCCAAAGGACCTCCCGTCGTGATACCTTCGTTTCCATGACCCGATCACTCCTCGCGCTCGCTCTACTTGCTGTGGGCGTGGGCTTCGCGGCAGCCGCCGACAAGCCCAACATCATCGTCATTCTGCTGGACGATCTCGGCTACTCCGACCTAGGCTGCTACGGCGGGGAGATCGACACGCCAAACATCGACGCGCTCGCCGAGAACGGCGTGCGATTCGAATCGTTCTACAATTCCGCGCGGTGCTGTCCCAGCCGGGCGTCCCTGATGACTGGCCTGTATCCCCCGCAGACCGGCGTCGCGAGCTTCACCACCCGGCAGCCGCACCCCACCCGCGGCCCGGCTTACCTCGGGCGGCTCAACGACCGCTGCGTCACGCTCGGCGAAGTCTTGGGCAACGCGGGGTATAGCTGCTACTACGTGGGGAAATGGCACCTGCACAACGAGACCGGACCAACGCGAAGGGGTTTTGACGAATTCTACGGCTATGCGCAGGACCACTCCCATGACCAGTGGGACGCCGACTACTACCAGCGTCTGCCTGCCGGACGGGAGAAGGAGATCGACCCGCCGCAGGGAGAGTTCTACGCCACCGATGTGTTCAACGAATACGCCCTGGAGTTCATCCGGCAGGGCCAGCAGCGGGATCGTCCCTGGTTCTTGGTCCTGGGCCACTCATCCCCGCACTTTCCGGTCCAGGCGCCGGCCAAGAGCGCGGACAAGTACGTCGACCGCTACCTGCGGGGCTGGGATGTGTTGCGGGAGGAACGCTTCGAGCGAATGAAGCAAATCGGCCTGATTGACGGCAATCGCTGGAAGTTCACGGACCGCTCGCTCGTGCCCGTCGATCGCGACGACATCGCGAACGGATTCCCCGGCAAGCCGAATCCCGCCTGGAACTCCATCGATGAGCCGCGCCAGGTGGATCTCGCCCGCCGGATGGCCCTATTCGCCGCGATGGTCGAGCATGTGGATCGCGGCGTCGGCGACATCGTCAGGCACCTCGAGGATACGGGCGACTTCGACAATACCCTGATTATGCTGCTGAGCGACAACGGGGCATGCTACGAATGGGGACCGTACGGATTCGACGAGCGCAGCCGCCAGGGCGTAACGATACTCCACATGGGCGACGACTTGCGCAAGATGGGCGGTCCCGGGACCTACCATTCGTATGGGAGCGGGTGGGCGAATCTAGGGAACACCCCGTTCCGCCTGTACAAGCACTTCACACACGAAGGGGGCGTTGCCACACCGTTCATCGCGCACTGGCCGGAGGGGATCCGCAACCCCGGCCACTGGGTGCGCGAACGGGGTCACATCATCGATGTGATGCCTACGCTAAGAGCCGCGGCCGGAGCAGACTACCCAACCGATTTCGCGGGCCGCACCGTGCAACCCGAGGAAGGGCTGAACCTCCTGCCGGTCTTCAACGGCGAGAGCTTGGCAACGCGGACGCTCTTCTTCGAACATCAAGCGGCCCGGGGGATCATCGAGGGCAACTGGAAGGCCGTGTGGGGCAAGCGCATGCCGTCGAAAATCCGCTGGGAGCTCTACGACTTGGCCGAGGACCGCGCCGAGACTACGGACCTTGCCAAGGACCACCCCGAAACGGTCCGCCAACTGGCGGACAAGTGGGCGCGGTACGCGGAACGCACAGGCATCGCCATCGAGTGAGCGGCGACCGCGACCTGGTTCAGGAACCCGGCGAAGGGCAACCGATCAAGCTCACGTGCCGAACCTCGTCCTGACCGGCGAGAACCTCGAGTTGATGCAAGCCCGAGCACTCCACCTCGATCGACACGACCGAATGCCCGGCGATCTCGTCGAGGACCTGATTTACCAAGACCGGAACTTCCTGCAGACCCTGGGCGAACAAGGCAGTACCGCCGGTAACCCTCGCGAATTCGCTGATGCCGTTCTGGTAGACCTCGTTGAGGTCATCGTACTGGCGCGCCAGGTGCAGGAAGAACAGTGGCACCTGAGCTGATTCGAGCGCGTCGACGGTCGAGCGGATTCGCTCGAGAATCAACTGTGACCCGAACCGCCTGCTGAGATCGCGCCCGTCACTAGGGTTCACGACCGGAATTGTGTAGTCCCCGCGATAGTCCTCAATCTCCCCGTCTGTCAGGAACAGCACAGCTAGCCGCACGTCGGCGGCGAGGAGGGTCCGGTCGGCGATCTGCGACGCCTGCTCGATGACATCGAGCAGTCCAGGCACCCCGCGGACATCCAATCCCTCCAGATTGCGTCGCAGCTTGCCCCTCCCTCGGGTCGGATCCTGCTTGACCTCGAGGCCGTCCTGCGCGGACAGAACCCCGGCATAGTACTTGGGTCCCAGTTCCGTGAGCTTGCGCACGATCGCCTCGCGGGCAGCATCAACGCGATCGGCGCGCTCCACTACGTCCATCACCAGCAGTAAGACCAGCTCGTCGTCGGGTGTCTGGACAGACTGGACGGGCACCGGTTCCCCGTCAACCAAGACTTCGAACGCATGCGGAGGGGCCTCGGACCACACCGGGGTCTTCAGCAACTCAGCCACTGCGGGTGTGGCAAGCAGAACGGACCAGGCGAGGATTCGACAGATGGCCATGAGCTAGAAGTGGTAACGCAGCCCGATCTGCAGCACGCGCCCGCCGCGAGAGCCGATGATCTTGCCGGCATTGGCGTTCCTGGCGTGCTCCGGACCGATCTCCGTATCGGGATCATTCCAGTTTCCCTGGTTGAGGAAGTTGAAGCTCTGAACAAGAAGCTCCACGCTCTGCTGTCTTGCCAGCGGGAGGCGCTTGGTCACGGCAATGTCATGGTAGCGATACGGCGGGTTGCGCAGTGTCGGATGGGTCCGCGGAACATTGCCCAGCGAAAAGTCGGGCGGATCGACGAACGCGTTCGGGTTGAACCATGCTTCGGGTCCGGGCTCTGCAACGCGTGGATCCTCCCCAGGAACGGCGTTGACCCGCAAGTAGGGGATGATGCCGCCCGTATTGTTGAATAGCGGCTCAAGGGTAATCGGATCGCCACCGTACCAGTTGGTGAATCCACTCACCGACCAATCTGAGAGCAGCCCCCGCAGTACTCTGGGCCGGGAGAGCATTGCCCGGCCCGGTCCGAACGGAAGCTCGTACGTATAGCTGAGCCTGAAGCGCTGCGGACGCAAGCCTCTGCTCAGCGCCCAGGCACTGGAGCGCTCGTGCGGGTTTTGAATGCCGTTGCCGGAGTAATCGTCCCAGCGGCTACGGTAGGAGTATTCGAGGTCCAGGCTGAGCCCGTCCCCAGTGCGCTTTTGCAAGGCGACGACAGCCGTGTCGTAGCGATACCGTCCACCAGGGTATTGATAGTTCATCCGGATTTGCTGGAAGTGAGGGAAGGGGCGCAGAGACCGCCGGAAGGTTTCATCGTTGAGGCGGTCCCGATACCCCAAGACCTCGACCGGTGCCTGGTTGAGACCCGCGATATGCCCCCCGATCAGCATGTCCCTGCCGTGATACGTCCGCCCGCTGGCCCGAACTGTCAACCTCTTCGGAAGCTTATGCTCGATCTCCAGCGTCGCGTAATTCATCGTCGGCTGGGCATCCGTCCTGGGGATCATGTCCACGTCGGTGCCGTTCGCGAAGTCTGCTCGCAGATCCGGCAACGGATTCGCCAATTGCGGGAAGCCTTTGGCGAGCGTCACGGCGGGTACGAGCTGGCGGTTGGGTGAAACCGGGAACCGACGCCCGGTGAACCCTTGAGTCCCAAACGGTCCAGTGCGCAACGCGATGCCGGAGTAATAGCGATAAAAGGAACCGCGGACGACAGTGGCCCGATCAGCGGTCGGACTCCACGAAACGCTAATGCGCGGCTCGGCTCGAACCCGGTAAGGCTGGAATGCGCGCCGCTGGCCATCCCGGTTCGCAAACACGAGCGCACCAAGTGTTCCGGTCGCGGGATTTGCAACATCCGGGTCGAACGTCGACTGGCGGTCGAACTTCTCCGTTCGGGGACTGGCAGCATCCACAGTCAGGCGAATGCTCAGGGTGAGGTTCGGGAGAACCTGCCACCGGTTGGCAATCGAGTTTTGGAACGAGCGGCGGCGAATGTAGGCCGGCTGGGGCTGGTCGGTGGCTTGGGCACGCCACGCCTGGCCCAGCAGGAAGGTCGCAAAACCGTCCCCGGTGTTCGTAATTCCCGGCAATCCCGTGATGCGATCGCTAAACGAGAAGCTCCCGGAAGGGGCATCCAACTCATGCGTGCCCCAATCGAGGGCCCGCGAGTCGCTCGCAATCGTCCACGTGTGATTCCCCTTGCGAACGATCAACGTGCTATCGAACTCGACGACGGTCTGCGCGTTCCGCAAGTAGGACCGTGTTGACGGACCGAGCCCAGCGTATCGCTGCACGCGAAGGGCCGGAAAGACCACTCCGGTGACTCCCTCCAGACCGATTTCGGATGGCAGGTCGCGCTCGCTCTCGAATGAATTCGTCTCGACGGTCTCCAAATTGACTTCGATCCGACCGAGGAGGGTCACGTTGGAGGTCAGATTGGCCGAGTCCGACAGTTCCACGCCGCGGTTCTTGAACATGCGGTCGGGACGACTCAGGTTGCCCGCGGTGGGGTAGAGGTCCGGCGTCTCGTGGAAGCCGTCGGAGGCGTTGAGCCTGAGTGTGATTTTCTGTAACTCGCCGAGGTTGTGGTCCACTCGAGCGATGAAGCCGTCCGGAGAATTTCGTTCGGAGGGATTGGTCCAGTAATTGTTCCTCAAGAATGGTCCAACGCTGGTGTTGGGCTGAGGATAGTGGGCGCTTGCAGTCTCCGCCACACGGTCGACCTGCGGTGCGGGAATGCGATTCAGCGGGAAGGGATCCCGGAGGTACCGGAGGTTCGATCGACTTACCGGGCGGGACGGGTCGTACCGCGGATTGCGACGGGTCGAGGCAGGATCGTAGATCGTGAGCGGCCGGCCAGCTCGGTTCACGAGATCTGAGAAGTCCGCGATCCGTTGCTGAGCGGTTGGCAGCGTCAGCAAGTATGACCGGCCCACGCGCTCGCGCGTCCCCTCGTACGAGAACGTGAAGAACGAGGCGCCGCGGCCGTTGTAGATCCCGGGAATCACGACCGGGCCGTTCACTGTAAATCCGAACTGGTTTCGACGGCGCAGGTTGCGGTCCCCGCCCCGCTGCACCACTTCGTGCGGTACGGCGTCGAGGATGTCGTTGCGGAAGTACTCGAACAAGCGGCCGTGCCAGGAACTCGCGCGACCCTGGGCCTGCTTGATGGGTTGTTCAGTCCCGCGCTGGTCCGGTCTCAGGCCGGCACTCCTGGTGACCTGCCGAAAGACTTGGATCGCTTGGCGGACACCCTCCAGTTCGGTCCCGTCACCACCTCTGGAAGCCCGCTCTACGGACGGGCCGAGCTCGCTACTGACTGCAGGCGCGGACGGGCCTTGGCTTGCGGCTGGAACAACCCACAAGAGTCCGAGGAAAATCGAGACGAGAACCAGAGACTTCGAGCGCAAGCGTACCTCCTCCATTACTAGCTTAGATTAACTTGTTTGCGATGGCGGAGAAAGATTCCGCCTCCGCGGCATCCGAGCCGCCAGCCATGCCAACGCAAGACCGGCGCTGCCCAGCTGCCCTCATCGACAACCATAGTCTCGGACAAGGGACAGCCCGAGCCTCTCCTGAGACGGCAGGGTTGCGCTCGATTCACTTGCTATCCTTGCGCCCGTGACGCCTGTCGCCCTAGTCCTCCTCGCGCTGCTGGTAGCAGCCCCCTCGCAGTCACAAGAGCCGTTGGCTGGGCGCAAGCCGAACATCGTGCTGATCTTGGCCGACGACCTCAGCTATCGCGACTTGAGCATCTGGGGGCAGACCCGCTTCTCGACTCCCAATCTCGACCGACTTGCCGCGGAGGGATTGCGTTTCACGCAGGGATACGCCGGTGCGCCGGAGTGCGCGCCGTCGCGCGGCACGCTCATGACGGGCCTCCACACGGGACATGCACCGATCCGGGACAACCGCAGTGCCCGCGGACAGGATCACCTCGCGGATTCCGACAGTACGATTGCCGAGGTCTTGAAGCAGTCCGGATACGCGACCGGCTTCTTCGGGAAATGGGGAATCGGGCTGCCGGGCACTCCGGGCACACCCGACAAACAGGGCTTTGACGAGGCGTTCGGGTTTTACGACCAACGCCGCGCGCACACCTTCTTCCCCCGCTACCTCTTCCGCAACGGGCGGAAGATCGATTACCCGGGGAATTTTGGCTTCGACATGGCCCATATGTACGAGGACAACGGGACCCCTGCGGCATCCAGGGATTCGGCGGAACACTACGACAGGGAGGGCCGCCTAATCCCGGCCGGCATCGCGGACCGCTCAAGGGCGGTCTATTCAGAGGATGTGATCGAGGACGCCGCGGTCGACTTTGTGAGGCGCTACCGGGACGGGCCATTCTTCCTGTACTTCGCAACCCAGCTTCCCCACGGCCCGGTTGTGACTGACAGCCTCGGACTGCTCCTGAACCGCTCGGACTTCCCGACTACGGCGCACAAGGAATGGGCGTCGATGGTGATGCGGATTGACGAATTCGCGGGCGAACTGACCGCCTTGCTGGGACAACTCGGGATCCTGGATCAAACGCTCATTCTATTCGCCTCCGACAACGGCTACTCGATGTGCGGGTACTTTGCCCGCGGAAACCAAGGGACGAATTGGCCGGACGATCCGTTCTTTCGCAACAAGGGACCGTTCCGGGGAGGGGAATTCTCCTTGATGGAAGGCGGGATCCGCATCCCGTTTTTCGCGAACTGGCCAGGCGCAATCCCAGCTGGTGTTTCCGGCACGCCCGTCTGGCTGGTCGACCTGCTGCCCACATTCGCGGAACTGGCGGGCGTGGCATCCTCAGCTCCTCCTAACGACGGTGCCAGCCTCGTTCCGCTCTTCAGCGGCGATCCAGGCAGCTTTCCCGCGGCTAGGGCTCTGTACTGGGAAAACGCCCGCGAGCAGGCGGTGCGCAAGGGACCCTGGAAAGCGTACAGGCCGACTCCTGACGACCCGATGGAACTGTTCCTGATCGAAGAAGACATCCACAGCGAGCGCAACCTAGCCGACGCCTATCCTAAGGTCGTATCCGAGATGGCGCGGATCATGCGACGGTCTCATATCGACCACCCCTGGTACTGGAATCCCCGCGAGACCCGGGAGGACTTCCGGCAGAAAGAGTCCCTCGCCGCCGAACTGGGTCAATTGCAGGTGGCGCGACAGGGAAACTCGAACCCATGATCGATCGCACAGCGCAGAGCGCGAAGCGTGCAAACCTGCGTTCGGTGCCCGGACCGGTCTGCGCGCACTCCACGCCCGCCTGCCCGCGACTCCGGCAGGGCAACTGCCCGCCAAATCGCGGATCAGTTGCTCCTCGCCGGCTCAGAAGACATTGATCAGTTGGGTCCGCAGCAGCAAGGCCCCGGTCAGATGAAGTCGTTTGCCTTCAACAAGTCGCGCGCGAGCAATGCTTGCTTGGTCAGGATCGCCCGGACGGTCTCGATGTCCCCTGCTTGTGTCGCCTCTTCGAGTGCCTTCCCGCTCTCCAACGCCTCCTCGACGCGCCCCTCAAGGCCGCCGCCCCACGCCAGGCTGATATCGGTCCACCGCAGCAGTTCCGTGTAGTAGTGCAAGCGGTCCTCGCTGAGATCTTGTTCCTCCCAGCGGAGCAGGATCTCCACCACTTCCTCTACACGGGTCTTGGTGGTGGAAACCGGAACATAACCCGGTTCGTCTGCGGTCTTGACCCTCAATTCTCGATCGGCCAAGGCGCCCTGAGCGCGCGCATGCGCCATGAAGGCCTCAACGCCTTCCCGGTCCCGCACGCTGCCATCTGGGAAGAAGAATCCCTGAACGTGCTTGAAGCGAGTGGATCCGATCGAGGCCTCGGACAGGAAAAACCCAATGTTCCGCGAAGCGAAGAAGGCAATCACATCTTCGTAAGCCTGGTAGAATCCCGGTCCCCCGACCTCGTTGGCAATGATGGGCTTGTTGCCGTGCCGCGCCGAGATCTCACGCATTGATTCGGTCCAGACCTCCCGGTTGCGATCGAAGACCCCGTAGGGATGGTAGGAAAGAACGTCCACCCAGACCCCAGTGGCCTCATTGCCCTTGGCGTGAGCCCAGCCAATGGTAATCGGGCGCTCCGGCTCGATCGATTTGACCAGCTTCGCGTAGTGCTCGAGCCAGCCTTGGATTCCCTCGCCGGCGGGCTCATTCATGATGTCCCACACAGCCATGGTCGGATCTCCCTGTACAGCCTCGATTGGCGCCCGCACGTATTCGTCGCACTGAGCACGAAAAGCGGGGCCCTCAACCCGCTCGTAGCCCGGATTGGCCACCCCCAGTCGTCGAGGTCCTCGTAGGTGGCGCTCGCGTCCCCGAAGCAGGAATCCCACAGTACTGGCATGACGGACAGACCGTTCCGACACGCAAGTGCCAGAAAATCCTTGAACTTGTCGACGTCGAACACGACCCAAGCCTGCCAGTCGCGGACGTTGTTAGCTCCGACGCTCTTGATGTAGCCCAATTCCCGGTCGATGCGCTCGGAGTCGTACAGACGCCACATCCGAGGGAGCGTAGCTGGCGATATAGTTCAACCCTCGGAGGTTGCTGTAGTCCGGCTCGAGGTGCTCCAGCGGAGGCTGCTCGGCGGGTCCCCTAGCAGCCGGGCCACCGCATCCGCCAACCAACACGAGCGCCAGGCTGACGATCACTCTCTTCATGAACGAACGCTCTTCACACCCTGACGTTGGCAATTGTGGTGCAAGTGCGCCATAGACCAAGCAACCGGGATCGTCGGAAGGCTACGAATTCTCATTCTTACCGTTGACAGATCTGGATTCTCGAATATACTTCGGATGGATTGGAAGGTGAGGAGATAAGGTCTGCAATGGCCAGACTCTGGCGTCCGGCGCTGGGACGAGATTCGGGCCGTCTTGGGTGAAGAACCTCAGGATTTCGTCGTCAAGCCGGACACGGAGGGCGTGATCCCGGATGGCGGACGAGGACTTGGCCCACCCGTGCGCACGATGCTGGCGCGCATGCTGCGCACACCGACAACGGCCGCCAATCTGCGGGAGCGCTATACGTTCGTCTACGGCTTGGCACGAGTTGGCTTCTTCAACGACCTGACCCCGAATGCAGCCTGGGTACGGGAAGTGGAGCGTCACACGCCCAGCTACCCGCCCGCCGCCGATTGGATCCAGAACTGCAACACACCCGCCAACACCGTGACCGAAGGCCTCCAACTCAAGGCCTCCGATTTTCCACCGGGAGTCGTCTACGGCCACTACTCGGAAGGGCCGGTGTGGCGCGGCCGGGGCGAGCGTGCAACCGAGGTGCTCTCCGCGATGCGTGGCGCGACCCTGAAAGAGGCCAAGGATCTCGCCCTTGACACCACCACCATGGATGCCCGCTACTGGGCCGCCCCGCTGGTGGCGGCCTACGACGCACGGCGGTCGACGGTCGAGGACCGGGTGTTCGATCTGCGGGCGGCGGCCGACGCTGTCCGAAATTGGGACCACCGCGTCGTCAAGGAAAGCACAGGGGCGACGGTGTTTCATTTCTGGCGCGAGGAATACCACAAGCTTCGCCCGGAGGCCTTCGGGGCGGCCGTCAAGCACAAGGCGTTCCCGCAATCCCCGGACGAGCAGGCCGACGCCTTCAAGGCCCTCCAGGCCGCGGTCGAACGCATGCGAGAACTATACGGATCGGTCCTCGTTCCGTGGGGCCGCGTCTTGCGCCTGCGCCGCCATGGTCTCGATTTGCCCCTGGACGGTTCTCCCGGGGGCGTCTGGGGGAGCGAGGTCCTGCGCTCCACGGGCGGCTCGGAGATGAACGAGCACGGTCAGATCGAGTTTCGGGGCGGCCAGGTGGTCACGAGCGTGGTGGAGTTGACCGACCCGATCCGGGTCTGGTCTATCGTTCCCTGGGGACAGTCCCGCAAGGAGGGGGCCGTGCACGCCACGGACCAGATGCGGCTCTATTCGGCCAGCGAGATGCGCCCGACATGGCACGACTGGGCCAGTTTGCGGGACCAAATCGAATCCAGCAAGACCTACCCGTACAATCTGGGCGAGTAGGGGGCGGCCGCTCGAACCAACTCAGCTATGGGTCGACGCACATTCGATGACCCCACCAAGGGCACTCACGCACGATTTGAGCCACCGGGAACGCAGGCATCCCACATACCGAAGAGAGCTCGAAGTCAAGCCAGAATCTCCTTGACAACTCGCCCATGGACATCCGTCAGACGGAAGTCTCTGCCAGCGTAGCGATACGTCAATTTCGTGTGGTCCAGACCCAGCTGGTTCAAGATCGTGGCATGCAAGTCGTGAATATGAACCCGGTTCTCGACCGCTACGCCTAATTCGTCCGAGCGGCCGTAACGCATCCCTCCCTGGATGCCGCCGCCAGCCATCCACATGGTGTAGCCGCGGTTGTTGTGGCGACGCCCATCGCTCTTGTCGTTCTGTTCGACTGTTGAGCGGCCGAATTCGCCACCCCAAACGATCAGTGTTTCCTTGAACATGCCACGCCGCTTGAGGTCTTCAATCAAGGCTGCAATTGGCTTGTCGGTGGCCTTGGCATTGTCTGCCAGGCGCTTGCGCAGGTCGTTGTGGTGATCCCAGCCGCGATGTCCGATTTCGATGAATCGGACCCCTTGCTCGGCCATTCGTCGAGCCAGCAGGCATTGCGTGCCGAAGGACCGGGTCGCTTCCTCATTCAATCCGTACATGTCGCGCGTACTTTCCGGTTCCGTGGAAAGGTCGAGCGTCGTCGGCACGGCTCGTTGCATCCGGAATGCGAGCTCATACGACTGAATGACTCCCTCGACCTGACTGGCGGCCTCGGTGCGATCAAGCAACCCCTTGTTCAACTCCTGCACGTAATCCAACTGTTTGCGCTGCAGGTCGAAACCCATCCGCGAATTGCGGATGTTCTCGATCGGCTCCTGTCCGTCGGTGACGTTGAGTCGTGTCCCCTGATAGGTAGCGGGCAAGAAGGCGGACCCATACAAGGACGATCCACCCGCCGGGGGAGGGTTGATCGTCACGAATCCGGGCAGGTCCTGGCTCTCCGTTCCCAGGCCGTAGACGATCCAGGATCCCATCGACGGCCGCACGAACGTGATGCTGCCCGTGTGCGCGAAGATCGAGGCTGGTGCGTGCGCCGGGGTATCAGTGTGCATGCCGTTCAGCAGGCAAAGGTCGTCAGCATGCTGGCGCAGATTGGGAAAGACCTCCGAGATTGGGATTCCGCTCTCCCCGCTCGGCTTGAACTCGAACACGGACGGCAGGATCTTGCCCTTTTGGGTGCCGCTTGTCATCTTGCCTTCGGCAATCTGCCCGGCGTGCTTGAGCAAGTCGGGATTGTAGTCAAACGTGTCGTGTTGCGTTGGCCCTCCCTGCATGAACAGGAGAATGACCCGCTTCGCTTGCGGGGCAAAATGCGGCTGCTTTGGCCGCAGAGGGTTCTCAAAGTCCTTCGCCCGCAATGCGTCCAGCGCTGCGAGTCCCGCGAATGCCGTGTAGCCGAAACCCGTGGCCGCTGTCCGCAGGAACCATCTCCGATCCTGAAATGCCTGGTTCATCGATCGACTCCTTGTTCACTCCGCTCAATTGGTGTACCGAAATTCCGCGCTGTTGTAAAGCGCGTGATAGAACTGGGCCCAAGCCCTCTGCTCTACGCTTCCCGAGGAAGCCAGCACAGCGCCGCGATCCTCGCGTCGTGGCTTGGGCCGCTGCCTTCTGCGCTGAGCACCAAGTTCTCGGAAGTACTTTGCGACCGTCGTCCGCTCCTCCCTGTTGGGCTGCCTTTCGAGCAAGTGCTCCAGGATCGCCGTGGCGGCCTCCCTTTCTTTCCTCGTGCTGCCGCGATCGCTTTCCGAGACGGAGGGGGAGCTAGTGGCGGACTCGAGCGCCTTTTCGTTGTGACTCCTCAAGAAGTCCATCGCCGACTCCATCTCGTTCGCTTCGGGCTCGCGCTTGAGCACTCTGGCCAACAAACCCGAAACCCAGGGCGCGGTCACGCCTTGTTCGTTGCCAGGGGAGGGGTCGGACTCGAGGGCCTTCGCCGTTTCGCGAATGTGACGCAACGCCCTGGCAGATTCCTCTAGCGTTGGATCGCGAGAGAACACCTGACGAAACGCATACTGGATCCTCTCGGGATTTCGCTCGTGGCTGGTGAGCAGCCGCTCTGCGGCGATTGCGGCCTGGAGTTGCACGAAGTCGTTGTTCATCAAGAAGAGAGCCTGACTCGGTCCTGTCGTGACATCCCGCGAGCCGTGAGTCTCGCTGGCTTCCGGGAAATCGAAGGCTTCGAATAGCCGGCTCGGGATGTTCCGAATCACAGGCACGTAGACGCTGCGGTAGGATTCCTGGATTTCCCAGGGCTCCACCTGGCTGTTGCTGGCAATGATGTTTTGACGCCGGTCGAATCCGTTGACTGGAGAGGGTGGAGGGGCCCCAAGCTTCAGTTGGCCGCTCGTCAACAACACGGCGTCGCGGAGAGCCTCGACCTCAAGGCGCCGCATGTTTGCCCGCCACAAGAATCTGTTGTCGGGATCAATCTCGTAGTTGGCGCTATCGAAGTCTGCCGCCAAGCGGTACGTTCGGCTGAGAACGATTTCCCGGATGAGGCTCTTGACCGACCACTCCTGGTTTTGGAACTGGACAGCCAGGTAGTCCAGAAGTTCTGGGTGCGTTGGTTGTCGGCCAGTCTTGCCGAAATTATCCACCGTCGCCACGATTCCACGCCCAAAGAGGTGATGCCAGATCCGATTGGCCATCACCCGAGCGGTCAAGGGATTGTCGGGCCGCGTCAACCACTGGGCCAGTTGCAGCCGACCGCTCTCGCGGTCGCCAATCTTTGGCAGGGAAGCACCATCGGGAAAGAGGGCTTGCACGAATCCCCGCGGGACCGGCTTTCCGAGGGTGTGTGGGTCCCCTCCTATGTTGACTCGGAGGGTTGTCGGCTCCGCCTCGATCACCCCCATGGCGCGATTCTCCGGCAGCGGAAGCTTTGCCACCTTGCTGGCCAGTTCGCGGCGCTTGTCCCGATCTTTTGCCTTTTCCGCAGCCTTCAATTCTTGGAGCAAAGCCTCTCGCGTGCTACGAACCTCCGTCGCCTCGGCCTTCGAGAATTCTGGAATACCCTCAAGTTCCAGGAACAGCGATTCCTGGAAGTAGGCAGAGCTGAAAGACGGTCGCCGACGAAGCCCGTTCCGCAATTCGGAGCTGCGGAAGATGCCCGCAAGCGCATAGTAATCGGTGGTGGGAATCGGATCAAACTTGTGATCGTGACAGCGAGCGCAACCCACGCTGAGCGCCAGGACCGAGCGCGTCGTCGTGTTGATCAACTCATCCGCCACATCCATTTCAAACTGCTTGACGTCTGGCTCGTTCAGATTATGGGCACCAATGGCCAGGAAGCCAGTTGCGATCTGGTTCTCGATGCGCTCTTCACGGCTCTCGGAGGGCAGAAGATCGCCTGCAATCTGCTCTCGCAAGAAGCGGTCATACGGTTTGTCCTCATTGAATGCCCGGATCACGTAGTCGCGGTATCTCCAGGCCGTCGGAAAGGGCAGATTCCGCGCGCGGCCCACTGTATCCCCGTACCGAACCACGTCCAACCAATGTCGGCCCCAGCGTTCGCCAAAGCGGTCCGAATCGAGCAGCCGATCCACGACGGAGCGGAAGGCGAATTCGCTGTCGTCTCGCAAGAATTCGTCAATCTCCGTAGGGGTCGGGGGCAGGCCCGTAAGATCAAATGTGACCCGCCTAAGCAACTCCTCGCGGCCTGCTTCGCCGACAGGGTTGAGCCCCTGAGACTCAAGTCCGGCAAGAACGTATTGGTCGATCAGCCCTTCAGGCCAGGCCACATTCTTGATGGGGGGAGCAGAACCCTTCGGTGGGGCCTGAAACGCCCAATACTCCCGCCCGGCCTCCAAGTCGATCGCGGTGGCCTCCACCTGAACCGTTATCGCCCTGGGATCGGGCGCACCCATGTTGATCCATTCGATGAAGTCCTCGACGACCTGCGGCTCCAGCTTGCCCGTCGGCGGCATCTTGAGAGTGCCGTCGTAGCGGAGCACAGCAACGATCAGACTGGCTTCGACGTCCTTCGGCACCACGGCATGGCCGCGTTGCCCACCCGTGCGGATGCCGTCCCTGGTATCGAGGCTGAGGCCCCCCATGCGCGTCTTGGCCTCAGCGGAGTGGCAAGCGTAACAATTCGTGGCCAGAACCGGCCGGATCTTCTTCTCGAAGAATTCCAGGTCCTTGGGTGTCAGAGCCTCCGCAGCATGCCCACCCATCGTGCCAACCAACAGAGTGCCTGCCACGCACGCTAGGGCAGGAACCTTGGCTGCTCGCGATACGGCCATTGTCCACAGCTTGCTAACGAAAGATTGTCTGCGAAAGGTTGAGCAACTCATCTCCCAGTACACTTCTCCTAATACAGCCTACCCCGGCCAGCCGCTGGTTGCCATGTAGCCCGAGTCAAAAAGAGTGGATTTCCGGGCGATTCGCCCGGGAAAGCAGGACACATGGACTCAGCAAGATGATCAGGGCCGGGTCCGAAGGCTTCACCGGCCCATAGGAGAGTGCACTACGCAACTGCCGGCGTCGATACCGCCAAGGGGGCCGATGCTGGCGGTTGCGGTCGCCGGCTCCTGGTCCCCGAGGCTGGACGCAACCGACACCCCGGGGTCGCATTCGATCAACGCAGGAGGCTCCTGCGTCAGGGACTCGGTGCTCTCACTCGCATGATGCCGTTCATGGTCATCCAATGCCCTGGAAACGTACAGACGTACGGATAGCCGCCCGTCCTGGAGGGAGCCGTGAAGCGCAGTCGGAAATCCTCCCCCTTGTTGAGTAGGGGTGTCGCCCATAGGACGCTCGGTGTATCCGGGACAAACTGCTTCTCGAAGGCATCCGGCTGGGTCGCCATCGCATCCCCGGCTTCCCCGACCTCCTTCAATGTCCCCGGCTTGGTCACCAGGAGGTTGTGCGGCATGTCGTCCGGGTTTTCGAACAGAATCTCTACGGGACGTCCCGCAATGACGTTGAAATTGAGCTTGTCGAACCGCAGCTCCTTGGGCACCGCCACAATTCGGATTCTCTGCACCACCAGCGCCTCGAACGCCTCGCGCGATTCCTCGGCCTGTTCCGGGGGCAGGAAACCAACCAGTTCCAGGCCGAACGCTACTGCGGTCTCGAAGGGCCTGCGGCTGCGTTCGGCTTCGGGCACCTCAGAGGTGTGTCGGAGCAGGGGCCTCACTAAGGCAGCGGCTTCCTGTTCATCCCAGTGATCCTTGGGGATACCGCCCATCACCGTGACGGCGTCGTTCCAGTGGGCCCCCTCCCTGGCGAATCCCGCAAGCAGCTTGAAGCTTTCCCCCGGATGCCGGTCCATGTGTGCCAGCGCCCGGATGGCGGCCCGCAGCACGCGGCTAGACTGGCCCGAGTCCCGGCCGGTGCCGACTGCCGTGGACGGGGCCCGAAGTAGAGACTGGATCCTCCCGTACAGTGCGTTGCGCTGACCCGCGTTGCGGATCAGCGCGGCCGCTCCCATCATGTCAGCGAGCGCCCGTGGACTCCCTGAGGCCAGCGACCACGCCCGGTCGGGGCTGCCGTCCGCCCGCTGCAGGGCGGCGAAGGCCCCCCGCCGAACCGTATCGGTCTCCGCTCGCAACGCAAGTTGCTCGAGTTGGCCCCTCTCGCTCCGCAACCCATCCGGATCCCAGTCGGCCAGCAGCGTTACGAGCGTGTCCAGGCTCTCGCTCTCCGATGCCTGCGCTCTCTGGATGGCGGAAACCAGTTCCGAGGTCGGGTCCGTCTCGCTGAGTTCCGCCAGTTTCTGCAGGGCGGATCGGACATCATTGCGTCGGCCCCGGTCGATGAGGACCTCAAGGACCGGTCTGCTTGGCTTGAATTCAGTCAGTTCCTCGGGCGCGACCTGCTCAATCGCGAAGCGTAAGCCCTCCGGGTTGTCCTCCGCAAACGGCTCGCCAGAGGAGAGCAGGGGCTTCCAGGCCGGTCCCAACGTGGCCATCGTCTCCGTCAGTGCGTAGTCCAGGTAGTAGTCGGTTTCGTGGCGGCGGTCATCGAGCGCAATCTCGGCCGCCCGAGCGCTCTCCATGAAACTCAGGGCGACTACTGCCTCCAGCCGGACCCGGGGATGATCGTCCCGAACGAGTCGCTGCAACACGTCCAGCGGACGCTCCAAGCGGTCATGCCAGTACCGCAGCAAGCGCGTCGCAGCTGCCCGCGCTCGGTAGTCCGGCGTCGCCAGGAGCTTCTCCAGCAGGCCTGGTTCGACCACGTCGAGGCTCTGAAATAGCCACAAGCCCTCCAAGAGGTGATGTTCGAAGTTCTCCTCGGTGGCGTCGATGCCGGCGACCCATTTGCGCAGTGCCTCCTCGACCTGTCGCGGGTTCCGTTCTCGCAGTTCGCGGCGCACACGGTAGCGATAGCGGCGCTCCGGGCTCTTGAGAGACTCCAGCAACTCCTCGATGCTCTGCTCGGTGGTGTCCCTTGGCTCCGTGAGCGGCCGCCCCTTGTGAGTGATGCGCCACACCCGCCCATGGCTTGTATCACGTCGGGGATCCCGCAACGAATACTGCATGTGACCGATCAGTGGGTTGAACCAGTCGACAACGTACAGGGCCCCGTCCGCACCGAACTGCAGCGCAACCGGCCTGAAGTTGATGTCGGTCGACTGGAGCAACGGCTCGACTTCCTGGGCGGTGAAACCGGATCCGTCGTCGATAATCCGGTGTTGCTTGATACCGTGAAACCCGATCGTGTTGTTGAGCAGGAAGTTTCCCTGCGCCTCCTCCGGAAACTGGCTGCTATTGACGATTTCGCAGCCTGAGGTCGGCCTCACCTTCGTGGGCGTGAACTCCCTCATGCGCGGATGCTTGCGCGGATGGTTGACGTGGCCCGAGAACGCTGCCGCGAAGTAGTTGGCGCCGCCAGAGGCATCGGCGATGAAGTTCTGCCCCCACTGGTCAAAACAGTGTCCCCAGGGATTCGCGAAGCGATAGGAAACCAGCACTCCAAGCTTCTCGGTCGTGGGCTCGTATCGGAATACAGCCGCGTTCTCCACGCGCACCGTCCCCCACGGTGTCTCGACCTGCGAATGGTGAAAGGTGCCCTCCTGGAAGTACAGCGCGCCGCCCGGTCCCCAGGTGAACGAGCTAATCGCGTGATGGCTGTCCTCCGTGCCGAAACCGTGCAGGACCACGTCCCTCGTATCGGCGACATCATCGCCATCGGTGTCCTCAAGGAACACCAAGTTCGGTTGCTGCGCGACGTAGACCCCGCCGTCCCCGAGTTCGAATCCAGCCGCAAGGTGCAGGCCATCAGCGAAGACCGTGTGCCGGTCCGCCCTGCCATCGCGATCGGTGTCTTCAAGGATCACGAGCTTGTCTTCGGGGAGCTTGCCAGGATAATACTGCGGATAGGTGGGCATCGTCGACACCCAGACGCGACCCTTGCCATCAACAGCCATCGCCACGGGGTTCCCGATCGGGAAGTCCTGTTCCGATGCGAAGAGATTGATCTCATAGCCGTCGGCGACGGTGAGATGGCTCTGCGCGACATCCGGATCCTGGGCTTCAAGGTTCATGTCCCCGCCCCGGTTGGGCTCGACGGCCGTGACGGTGTCGTTACCGCCACCGTCGCGCGTCGGCTGACGTTGCTGCGTTTGCGCCGAGAGCGAAGTGACCGCAGCCAGGGCCAAGATGAGCCCGGACCCCCACAGGTTGCTTGTCCAGAGAGAATGTGTGTTTGACATCAGGATCACCGTATAGGAATGTCTTTGCCGAAATCGCGGCCTGGCATCACTCTGACACCGCCACCAGTTGGTACGACTGATTCTTCAGGGCCCTGCTCAGACTCCAGATCTTGCCGTCGAGATCGGCCGCAGAAGCTTCCAGCGCCTTCATTTCGTCTGGGAAGTTGATGACTCCAAAGGGTTCCTTGCGGCGGCCGTAAATGTACTCACCGTTCACCGCCCGCCAGCGGTAGAAGAACTGCTTCTCCTTCTCGAGAATGGTTTGACGCAAGTCCTCCGCCATCTCGACAGTTGGGCCGGACTGGATCCGGACGCCATTTGCCCAGTCCGAGGCGTCCCCCGTTGCGGTCGCCTGGCCGTCAACCAGCAAGGAATACCGCCCCGGGCCAAGTCCTGTCACGGTAACCTGCGGGCGCAGGTCGACCGGAATCGCGCCGGGGGAACTCGGTGGGGTTGGCAACGGGACTTGGGCCCCGAGCTGGAATCGAATAGGCAGTTGTTCTGCTGCTGCGTCAATCCGGAGCGCGTCGTCCCCCTGCGGGAGCAGCCCGAGTGATCGCACCAGAATCTGAGCCGTTACCCAATCGCCGTACGGCGTGGTGTGTATGCCGTTCCTGGTCAAGCGCGGGGCCGTTCCTGCAAGTCGCATGGTGGGAGTGAACAAGTCGGCGAACGGCAGGTTGTGTTTGACGGCGATCCGCCGCATGGAATCGGTGTAGAGCTTGAGGTTCTCGTTGTGGACGCGGGGATCCGGCAACTTGCCCCCTTGGGGCTCGTGGGCGATCGGGGAAACCATGGCAATGCGCGGTGGCCCCTCGCCGTTGAACTTGGACTCGCTCATTCGTTCGAGGAAGTCTTCCCACTCCTGTTCAAAAGCGGGCAGGCCTCCGGGGCCATCAAATGACTCATTCATCCCGAAGCAAGCGACGATGACGTCCGCTCCGTAATATGCGAGGTGCTCGTCCAGTTCGCCGAAATTCAATGGCCGGGGCTGGATCGAAAGGGTGTCCCCCGACCATCCCAGATTCCGAAACTTCAACTCGTGGTCGGAATACAGCGCACTGACCAGCGTTTCGAAATACGAGAACATCGACATACGCTCGGCAAAAGTGTTGCCGATCACGACGATCGAGTCATTCTTCCCCAGGGCCAGCCGGACAGAGTCCGCAGACGCAGGGCGGGCCGACACCATTCCCAACAGGCTCGCGAGAACGGCTGCAACCAAGATGGGCGCTTGCGCGGAATGATTCAATCGGTCGTTCGACATGGACCGAAGTCGCGAAACCAGAAAGGCGGTGAACGATGTAGGCATTCGCATTCTTTCAACCAAGCGCCGGCGGCCCGAGGGACGTGGCGATCACTCAACGGAAGCAGCGCCGAGATCTGGTTCCGAAACCTCCTGGTCCCGAAACAAGCGCTAGCAAGCTTGTACCACACCCCGGCCCCATGACTAGTCTAGTGCAAGTGGGATGGCGGATTGACTAGTGCGGTCAGACTCGGGCCTTGCCACAACCTGAGGAGGTAACGCTGCTGTTGTCTTGCTGATGGCGCGCCGCAACACCCTGCGCCACCTGCGGTCTTGGTGCACCTTGTCACCCAAGATCCGTCCCATGCTTGCGGCACCGGATCGATTGAAAAGCGTTTCCGCGCTTGCTAGACTTCCACTGGGATGCTCTTGAAACCGCCGGTGGAAGCTCGTCGGAAATGAGCCGGTTCGAACGGTGGCTGGGGTCGCGAAATTCGAGGTGATCGGTAATGGCTTGGAAGATAGCCTAGATCCAATCGCTGCAATGCAAGTCTTACGGTTCGCGGATCGATTCCCTAGGAAAGGCGGCAGCGTGAGTGCCGCCATTTCCCGACGTCCCCTGTCGCTGTTGCTGCTCGCGATGCTTCCCCTAGTGGGCGGAGCCACGGATGTCGGAGACCAGGGACCGGCGATCCTGGAGCGTCGCTGCGTCGCGTGCCATGGGCCAACGACCCGCATGGGAGAGCTGGATCTCTCGAATCGGGAGACAGCGCTGCGGGGAGGCACCCGTGGACCAGCGGTTGTCCCGGCGGACCCGGGGAACAGCCTTGTCCTCGCCAGGGTGCTCGCGGACGAAATGCCTCCCGCAGCGCCGCTCTCCGAGGCTGACAAGCAAGCCCTGCGAAGCTGGATCGCGGGCGGTGCAGGGTGGCCGGGCCAAATCTCGGAGCGCAGGGCCGGAAATGACTGGTGGTCGCTCCAGCCGTTGCGAGAAACGGTCCCTCCTGCGGTCCAAGCGAAGGCGGCAGGATGGTCAGCCTCGCCCGTTGATCGCTGGATCCTTGCCGGGCTGGAAGCCGCCGGTCTGCAACCCTCCCCAGAGGCGGAGCGGGGGATCCTGATCCGCCGCCTGAACTATGCGCTGCTCGGATTGCCTCCGACGCCCGAGGAGGTCAAGCAGTTTGTGCAGGACTCGAACGAGGACGCTTACGAGCGCCTCGTGGACCGCCTCCTGGCATCTCCGCACTATGGCGAGCGCTGGGCGCGGCACTGGCTGGACTTGGTCCGATTCGCCGAGAGCGAGGGCTTTGAGCGGGACCTGCAGCGCGATCATGCTTGGCCGTATCGAGACTACGTGATCCGCAGCTTCAACAGCGACAAGTCCTACCTCCAGTTTGCCCGCGAGCAGCTGGCTGGTGACGTCATCGAGCCGGTGAGTCGGGATGGCATCGTGGCAACGACGATGCTCGCACTCGGTCCGGTCGACGGCATCGGCCTCACTTCGGCGGTCCTTGAGGAGCGTCAGCAGGTCCGAGAAGACTACCTCGAGGAGATGGTCGGAACGGTCACCCAGACCTTTCTGGGACTGACGGTCAACTGCGCCCGCTGCCATGACCACAAGTTCGACCCGATCGCTCAGGAAGAGTACTACCGCATGAAGGCAGCCTTCCAAGCGATCTGGCCGCCAACCGTCCCGATCACGAACGGTGGGCTGGACGAATTCTTTCCGTTCGGCTTGCCGGTCCTAACACCCGACGAGCGGGTTCGCCACGAGAACCGCATCGGCGCGCTGGACGAGCGCATGGAGGAAATCGCCGACACGGTGGGTCGGCTGTACCGCAATGTGCGCCCGGAGCGCATGGCCAGCACTGTTCCGCAGCCGCGCGCGCGGTGGACCTTCGATATCGACGGTCGCGCGGACCACGAATCTCTGCATCTTCGCCTGGACGGCAACACCGAGATTGCCGCGGGCCGGATGCGGTTGCGCCGGGTGGAGGAGGACCCGGACAATGACAAGGCTGCGGACAAGAAGCCGCCGAAGCCCGTCCTGGGAGTTGCCGCCAGTTCGCGATTGACCCGGGCCCTCCGGGAGAAGACCCTTGAGGTGTGGCTGTACGTCGACAGCGAGCCCACCAAGCTGGGCATTCCGGTAGAAATCCGCGGACAAAGCGGATTTCGAGGCGCGCCGCTCGACGGGATCATGTACGTGGCGGAGAAGGAGCCGCGCTGGCAGAATTTCTCGGTCGGCAGCTTTCGAACCGCTGATGTCGGGGGCCCCGCCGAGAAGCTAGAGCCGGGCGACCAAATCCAAGTCGCGATTGCGTACGCGGCCGAGGGCACGATTTCGATCTTCCGCGACGGCAAACTCTACGGGGAGCCCTACCGGCCCGATCCGGGATCCCCTCCGGGACGTCTCCAGTTGTACGGAGAGGACGACGCGCTCCTGCGGTTCTCGGTCACGGACAGTTTCTCGATCCGGGAGGCGCGGCTGTACGACACGGCCCTCTCCGAGGCAGCAATCGACGCCTCTTTCCGCGCAGGCATCCAGGACTGGACAGAAGCGGAGCTCCATAAGCGGATGGATCCGTCGACGAAAGACCGCATCGCGCGATTGCAAGACGAGCTGGAGCAATTGCGAAAGGAACGCGAAAGCGTTCAGAAGCCGCAGCTCGCCCACGGGGCGCAGGTGCGCGCCATGGAGCCGACGCATGTTCTGATCCGCGGCGCCGTCAACAGCAAGGGGCCGGTAGTCGAACCAGCGGGCCTGGCGTGCGTACCCGGGATGCCCGTGGACCTTGGATTGTCGGTAAAGGCGGGAGAGGGGGAGCGGCGCCGTGCCATTGCGGAGTGGATCGCCAATCCCGACAACCCGCTGTTTTCCAGGGTGATGGTCAACCGCGTGTGGCAGTACCATTTCGGCCAGGGATTGGCCTCCAACCCCAGCGATCTCGGCTTCAACGGGGGCGAGCCCAGCCACCCGGAGCTACTCGACTGGCTGGCCGCCGAGTTCGCCCGCGAAGGGTGGAGCCTCAAGCAACTGCACAAGCGCATCCTGATGTCGCGGGCCTATCGCCAGTCTTCGCGCTGGAACGCTGAAGCGGCCTCCGCGGATGCAGACAACCGCCTCGTCTGGAGGTTCACGCCGCGCCGCCTCACGGGCGAGGATGTGCGCGACAGCATGCTGGCCGTCAGCGGCGATCTGAACCCTAGCGTTCACGGTCCGAGCTACCGTCCGTTTGACATCGGAGCGGGCCCCGGCAGCCTGCGGCGCTACGAATTGACCACGCGCGACTCCCCGGACCTGCGCCGCCGCACGGTCTACCGGATGAACACCATAACGGGGGGCGATCCGATGCTCGAGGCGCTCGACTGCCCGCTGCCCGCGGTGAAGGCACCGAAGCGTCCGTCGACAACCACTGCAATCCAGGCCCTGAGTCTGATGAACAACGCGTTCGTGCAACACCGGGCGAAGGGCTTTGCGACACGCATGCAGCAGGAAGCGCCGACGCTCGACAGCCAGATCAAGAGAGCGTTCTCGCTGGCGTACGGGCGGCTACCGGACGCGGATGAGTTGGCGTCAAGTCGTGCGGTGGTGGACGAGCATGGATGGACGTCCCTCAGCTGGGGGATCCTCAACACAAGCGAGTTCCTGTATGTTCGATGATCCGACGCGCAGACGGTGGCTGCTGGACGCTGCCGGGGGATTCGGCTGGCTGGCCCTCGCAGGTATCCTCGGGTCAGAGCGGGGACCGGCGGCACCGCACTTCGCCCCACGGGCCAAACGCGTGATCCAGGTCTTCTCGGTCGGTGGCATGAGCCACATCGACACGTTTGACTTCAAGCCGGAACTCAAGAAGCGGGACGGGCAACCGTTCGACATGCCGACGTTCTTCGGCCAGGGCGGCAATCTCTGGGCCTGCCCGTGGGAGTTCAAGCAGCACGGCGAGAGCGGCCAGTGGGTGAGCGGTCTGTTGCCCAACCTCGCCAAGCAGGTAGACCACCTGACTATCGTGCGCAGCATGGTGGCGAGGAGCGCCAACCACATGCCCGCGGTCGCGCAGATGAACACCGGCTTCATCCTGACCGGATTCCCGGCGATGGGAGCCTGGGTGACTTACGCGCTCGGATCGGAGAACGAGAACTTGCCCGCCTTCGTTGTCCTGCCCGACCAGAAAGGCAACCCTTGGGGCGGTTCCGTGCAATGGAGCAACGGCTTCCTGCCGGCCGCGGTGCAAGGCACCGCATTCCGGACGCAGGGCGACGGCCCGCCAGTGCCCGATCTAACGCGCCCGGAAGGAGTATCGGAGACAGCGCGCAAGGGGGCCATGCAGTGGTTGCGGCAGATGAACGAGCGCTACACCGCGGCGAACCCGGGCGATTCAAGCCTGGATGCGCGGATCCGCAGCTATGAGGTCGCCGCGCAGATGCAAGTGAGCGTGCCGGAGATCGCAGACCTCAGCCGGGAGACAGACGCGACCCGTTCCCTGTATGGATTCGACGAGGAAAAGACAGCGGGAATGGCCAAGAACTGCCTGCTCGCCCGGCGCCTTCTGGAGCACGGCGTTCGGTTCGTCCAGATCTACCAGGGCGGAGCGGGCGGCAATTGGGACGCGCACGGCAGCCTGATCGCCAACCACCAAAGGATGGCAGACGAATACGATCGGCCCGTGGCCGCCCTCCTTGAGGATCTCCGCAGCCGGGGCCTGCTCGAAGACACCTTGGTGATGGGGATCACCGAATTCGGGCGCACACCGGTATCCCAGGGCAGCGGCAAGAACGCCGGTCGCGATCACCACGCGAACTGCTTCACATGCTGGATGGCCGGCGCAGGATTGAAGCCGGGCTTCAGTTTCGGGGCTTCCGACGAACTGGGCTACGAGCCAGCCGAGAATCCCGTCGAGATCTTCGACCTGCATGCCACGGCGTTGCACCTGCTCGGTCTCGACCATGAGCGACTCACGTACTACCACAATGGGATTGACCGCCGATTAACCGACGTCCACGGACGGGTCCTATGGGATCTATTCAGCTAACTCGGGCGGCGAGCGGCCTATGGGTCGTTCTCGAACCATGATCGCGCGCTTCGTGACTGGCGCTTCTGCGCGGCTTCCGCGCAGTGCAGAAGCATGTGTGTGGGGCCTGCTAGTGCTGATTCCGTGCGGTGCCTCGGAGAGCCCGGCACCCAGGGTTGCGATCAATCGGCCGGCGGTGGGGTTCGTCTTGCCCCTGAGCCTGCAGGCCAAGCAGGCCGCCGACGGATCCTCGTCGGCAACTACCTCGACCGCGCGCGGCGCATCACCTGCGAATGCACGGACCTGAAGGCCACGATCCGCTCGGGTGGTCCGCTGAGCATCCAAGCCCGTGTCGAGGCGAGCGATTCCGGGTCCCCGCGCCCTCGTTGTCGAGACTCCCAAGGGGCCTTCCAATCGAATCCTGTTCCGCGTGACGGGGTGGCCCAGCATCGTCGAGAAAGAACCGAACGAAAGCCGTGAGCAAGCACAGCCGGTCCCGACGCCAGCGATCATCGAGGGCAAGATCGCGACCGTACAAGACTCGGACATGTTTCGGTTCCACGTGGCCGCTGGCGAGTGACTGGCCTTCAATATCCTTTCAGCGCGCGGCGGGGCCCGCGGCCATGTGGCCACAGTCCTGATGACAGCCCGCTCAGTTCAACGTTGGTGGTCGTTTCGGGCGAATTCGGCCGAACGCCGGAGGTGAATGCCGCAGCCGGACACGACCACGGACCACAGGTCTTCTCGATGGAGGACTTGACGGCCACGATCTCCGACCGGCTCGGGATCGACCCCGACAAGGAGCACCACACTTCAACGAAGCGGCCAGTGTAGTTGGCCAATCGTCGAAAACCGGTCCGGGCGCCGCCTGTATAGTCCGGATCTCCGACGGCCAGGTGCCCCCTGCCGCTCGGGGAGGTGGGCACGCGAACGTGCTCAACGTGGCATAGGGGACGGGAGACCCGGACATAGAGAAGATTGCAAACCGCATTCTGTGTTTGGCCCGCCCTGTTTAGCGAGATCTACGACGCCTGGCCGACAAGAATCGAGTCTGCCCAGTATCAGCCAGCAACGGGGAGCGATCATCCACTCCACGAGAATGATTCGGGGGGGCCCGTCAACCGTCGGCAAACAGCTTGGACAACCTCTCGACCTCGCTCGGCTTGGCCGCCGCTATATTCTCCATCTCGAGAGGGTCCGCCTCTCGGTCATAGAGCACGGTGTCTTCGAAGAATCCTTCAACAAGCTTGTAGCGGTGGTCTTGTACCAACCGAAATCGTCCCGCATGCGCCTGGCCGGCCTTCAATGCGGACCGAGCGAACTCGCGATGCTGTCCGCCCCCTTGGTCAAGGAGAGCTCGCAGCGATTGACTCTCCATCTCCGTAGGAACGGGAAGGTCTGCGAAATCAATGAACGTTGCGGAGAGATCCATCAAACTGACCAGGGAGTCGCTTCGCACCCCCTCCGCGATGCCGGGTCCCGCCATGACCAGGGGAACCCCGGCCGATGCCTGGTATGGCACGCTCTTGCCCCAGCGGTCGTGGTCACCCAGCATTTCGCCGTGATCGCTGGAGTAGACGATGACGGTGTTGTCAAGCTCTCCACGCTCCTCCAAGTGGCGTTGGTAGAGCCCAAGCCAACGGTCGATGTTCTCGATCATGGCGGAGTAGTTCTGACGGATTTGCACGTGTTGGTCGGCCGGGAATGGCCCTGAGTAGTTGTGTGGCTGGGGAAACCCGTCAATCACGCGGTCCGGCCCGCGATACTGGCGCTCCATCCGGGCGGTGATGTCCATCGGTGGATGCGGTCCATTGAAGTTCACCACGAGAAACCAAGGTGACTCGCCTGGAGCGCGATCCAACAAGCCGAGTCCTGTCCGAGCGGTGAAGTTGTCCAGATAGTGCTCGTCGGCCAGTGGACAGGGCTCGGTCATGCCCCACCAGTTGGAGTCACGAGGCTCGCTCCTGATGGCGATGTCCTCCGCGCAGATTCGGTCTTGCGGGGGGTCAAGGGAGGCAAGGTAGGCATAGTAGGGTTCCTTGGGGCCAACGCTGTCGCCGAAGTAGCCGCCGCCCTTGCCGGCCGTGATCAGCATGTCCGAGAAACCCCAAGGCTCCATGTTGGCGCGTCCGCCCAGCGTCCGTCCCGCCCTGCCCTTGTGCAAGTCGATCTTGCCGCAGGCCATGGTGTGGTAGCCGCTATCCCGCAGGTGCTTGTAGAACGTAGTGATTTCTGGCTTGTAGGCGTCGCGGTTGACCTCCACACCGCAGTTCTCGTACTCCATGCCGGAAGCCAAGCAGGATCGCGACGGTCCGCAAACCGGCGATGCAACGATCGCTTGGTTGAAGTCGACGCCCCGCGCTGCCAGACGATCGATATTCGGGGTCGGCACCGGAACCTCGGGATTGCGTCCAAGCCAGTCCGGGCGGTGCTGATCCGACAACAGGAAAGGGAAGTTCGGACGCGCCGAGACTCGTGGACCTGGCAGCGATCCGCCGCCGCATGCGGCAAGGGAGGTCACGGTGCCCGCAAGCATTTCTCGCCGGGAAAACAAGTGGTCGCGAATTGGCAAGTTGTGTTTACTCCTGGTAAGAATTGTGTCGGGTTACGCCGATAAACTGGTACATTGTAGCCACGCGAGTGCTCGACCAATCTTCGGTCGCACTGATTCGCGGCAGAATTAGCGCGAGGTATCGATGAAGCCATCGAGACCCGTGCCTTGATTGGCTCGACGGAGGTCGAATCATGAGATCCATACTGCTTTCTCTCGCGGCAGTCGGCCTAGTCGCCGCCTGGACGTGCGCAGGGCCGCCACCTCCTGCCGAAACTGCTCAAGCTACTGACAATCTCGAATTGATCACAGACGGCGTCTGGTTTCGAATGGGCGAGCGCGATCAGGGGCATTGCAACAATGTCGTGATCGATCTTGGTGACGGCCTGCTGGTTGTCGACGCCAACTTTCCCAGCGGAGCCCAAGCGCTCATGAAGGACCTGAGCGCCGTGACGGACAAGCGCGTCAAGTACGTCTTCGACACCCACCATCACGGGGACCACGCGTACGCCAATGCCGTGTGGACGCGAGCAGGGGCAACCACCCTGGCATACATAGGCGTGGCGGAAGAGATGGAGCGCTACGAACCGGCCCGGTGGCAAGCCGCCGCCGAATCCCGTCCCGACGTGGCAGCGGTCGGCGAAGACACGGTCCAACCCCCGCAAGAGACGTTTAGCGACGTTCCGCACGTGCTCGAAGGGCCGAGCCGCCGAGTCGAGCTTCATCATTTCGGCTGGGCCCACACGCGCGGCGACGGCATGGTCTATCTACCTGACGAAGGGATCCTGTGCACGGGTGACGCCATCGTCAACGGACCGTACAACTACACCGGCGATGGCAACACGGGCAACTGGCCCGCGGTCGTTGGCGCAGCTCTCGAGCTGAGTCCGGAGCGCATCCTGCCAGGCCACGGCCCCGCAGGCGGGCCGGAGATTGCGGCTGGCCAGCGTCAATTCTTCGAAGAACTCAACGTGGCGGTCGGAGACGCGTTCTCGGCAGGCAAACCTCTGGAGGATCTTGTGACTGTGGAGGACGGCGGGGGTGTGTCAACAACCATTCAGCTCTCCGAGGGAGTCAGCAATTGGGTTGGCGACAGATTCGCCGAACAAGTTCGAGTGCGCTACGCGGAACTGGCGGAAGGCAAGCCGCACGGGGAGATCCTAGGCGGTCCATAGCGGCTTGATGCCGTTCGCCACCGGCCACTTCGATGCCCCTGGATGGGTCATCGTCAGCCCGACCAGCGGAACTGTGGAGCAATCTGCGGCATGCGGCTGACACGATGGATCAAGCTGCGTGTCCGAATCATCCGCCACGTTCCGGACAGCTGAACCTGCTACTTGGTGATCGACTCATCACGTTGGACGCTTGTTCACCCCTGACTGCATCCGATGCGAAACGGTAGTCGCAAGCAATGTGCATGACAACGCGTTTCGGTCAGGTTCGTTAGCTCAGGTCTGGGGACAGCGCCTCTAGCCGCGCAATCCAAACCCGAAAACGCGGGCACTCACTCGCTATACCAGCGACGCTCGTCCGAATTGCAATCTGCGGCCCGTGCAAGACTTTGTCGTAGTCCGGAAAGATCCTCATTACGCGCTTGCTGGGTGCTGAGATGGGGCTGTCATTGATCTCTTCCGGCGTAGTGAAGTGGGACCGGACCTTCCGTAGATCCCCAAGCTGGCGTTTCGAAGCGCGCATGACATTGGCAACCGCATCTGGATTGGAGAACAAGAGGCCCTCGAACTCATACTGCTGAACGTTGGGGACTACTGGAACGAGGCGACGACCCTTCAGTCGTTGCATGACCCCTTGGTAGATGGCTTGCTCCAGTTCGTCGACTTGGGCTGTTCCTTACGACGAAGCCCGTAGTAGTCAACGAGCGATGTCACAGCGTCGTGAGACCAGGCCAGGTTCGCCATCTCCGTGATCACTCGGGGGACAGTGATGCTCCCACCGCGTCCCCCAAGCAGAATCGGTTTGGGCTCGATACCGATCGGACGGAGTCGTTCTACAAGTACTGAATTGACGAAGTCTCGTTCGGTCTCGCCCTCCACGGAGATCGCCAAACGGATCAAGGGTACCCACCGAGAAGATTCTTCCACCAGAGATCGCCGGAGGTGTAACCGTCCTCAAGCCATTGCCGGTATTCGGCTGGATCGAGCTGTTTGCACTCGGTACGGTCGTCTGTGTGTTCGAAGACGACGATCTCTTCTAGGTTGAATGCGTTGACGAGCAATGGCGACTGGGTGGCGACAATGACTTGCCTTTCTGACGCGACCGAATTGATCATGCCCCCAACCAGGGCAATAGCGGCCGGATGCAATCCAAGTTCGGGTTCATCCAGAAGAAGGACATCCGGCAGCATTGCGGGAGGCAAGTTCAGCAATGTCACCAGTGCAAGAAAGCGCAAAGAGCCATCCGATGTGAGATGGGGGCCATACGTCTTGTCTGAGCCTTTGGCCTTCCATCGCAGCAGGACCCTTCCGAAGCTCTCCTCAATCGAGAACCGGTCGAATGTAGGGAGAACCCTTGTGATGCACGAGCAGACCCGCTCGAATCTCTCTAGATCGTTACGTTCGAGTCGGTACAATACGGCAGCGAGATTGCCTCCGTGGCTACGCAGGAAGTCACTATCATCCGCGTCCCAGCGCGTCTTGAAGTTTGAACTGTCGGACGTGTCATGAAACTGATAGACGGAACAGTTCCGGAGCAGGCTCACGATCACTGACGCGGTTTGTGGATTCACGTCTTGCAAGGCTGCCGGAGACTGTGCAGCCTCTACGATGCTCGCTTCACGGTTCCCGCTTTCGAGGTATTGCCACGGTGCTTCGCTCAGATAGCCGTGGCGTGAGAAGCGAAACGCCTCCTCGGTAAAGAGAAGACGGTCTGGATGTGCATGGCTGAGAGCGAAGTGATACTCGTTGAGTCCAGCATCTGTTCGCAGGGACACCGTGGCTTTGATTCGCAGCGTCTTACTGCTTCCACCGTACAACTGATCGTCTGCCCCGCCGTTGCGGGCAACAAATTCGCTGAGTCGACGGGAACGGATCATCCAACTCAACATCTCGAAGAAGCGGATGAAATTTGACTTGCCTGAACCATTGCTCCCGATCAAGACTGCAACGCGGCCGAGACCGGTGAGACTAATGTCCGCCAATGACCGGAAGCCCTCAATCCGGACAGCTTCGATGAATGCACGCTGATACATGCCAGTCAGGTTCAGATCTAAGCCGCAAAACTTTGGTCTCTTCGAAGTTTGGGTTCTCTTTCCCTGTCCCCTCGCCGCCGCGACTGGAACAAGGTGTCTCGCCTAGAGCATTTGTCTGATCGTTCGCAGTGGTTCTGGCTCTCATTGTGGCACTTGCGTGCCAATTGACATCTGAGGCACATTCCTCGGAATACACGGGTTAGCAATGCAAGCCGGGTTGGGTTGGTCAAGGACATGCTCATGATTCCCTACCGATCGGCAGAGGATGAGGAGCCCAGCAATTGTTAGAGCGAGAACATATCAGACCGCGTCGGCCCAATCAATTCGCTAGCAATCGAGTTGGCATGCGTGATGCGAGGAGCCTGCAATTGCCGCGCGGATAGCACTGCATTCGCCGTTTACCTCGCTTGACGTACTGCCGGTCTACTTGGCGGCTGCCGACACCGATTCGGAGCCGGCAAGGGGCCTGCTCGGAACGATCAACGCGCCGGAACTCCAAGCTTCAGCGATTGTCGGTACCCGCCTCCGCATGGTTCCGGCCACGGCGCTCGACCCATTGCCGTCGTGGCCTATCAGTCAGTGGGCCAGGGGCCTCGTGCCAAATCAAGACTTGGACCCGCGCTTTGATGGCAGCGCTGTCGGGCCTCGCCCGCAGGACCGGGCAATTCCTTCGAGTCAATGCAGCAACTCCATGCTCGTTGCTTGATCAAGTGTCGCTCTGCGGGATCTCTGATCAGCCGGGCAATTCTGGGGCCCGTCGATTAAGTTGTGCCCTTTCGGGTCGAACGCGCATTTCGTTACCGGGAGTTGACGGTTGGTTGGAATTAGGATAGGAGCAATGGCATCAGGCAATCAGCTTGTTCTACCCTTTGGGCCCGGGCCGGAGAAGGGCTCCCCAGAGGATAACGACCCTACTGCTGCGAGTTGGGGACTTCCATCCGGTAGCATCGCCGAGGAGCACCGTAAGGCAGCGGAGTGCGGGAACGGGAAAGACCAGTACCTGCTTGCACAGATGTACCACTACGGCTGTTCGGGGGTCGCCAGGGATCACGTCCAAGCCTTCGTTTGGTACACGGCAGCAAAAGCACGGGGCTATACCGACGCGGGGTGGAATCTGCCCGCTGTTTCGCGAGGACTGTCCCCCGCCGAACTCGCGGAGGCCGAGTTCCTCGTGGGGAATATGTACGAAGAGTCCGATCGCGTACCCCGCAACCCGAGAGAGGCTGCCGCTTGGTATCGCAAGGCAGCCCGAAAAGGGCATGCTGCCGCGCAGCTCAGCCTCGGGAAGATGCATGAAACAGGGAGGGGTCTCCCCGCCGACATCATCAAGGCCCATGCCTGGCTTGCCGTTGCCGCAAGGCAAGGAAACGAGACTGCGAAGCACCCCATGAGCTCAGTCCTAGAGCGAATGACTGAGAGTGAGCTAGCCGAGGCCTATTTCAGGCTCGGAGAGATGTACCGTAGCGGCAAGGCAATCCCCACCGACGAGAGCGAGGCCTTGTATTGGCACCGCAAGGCAGCTGGCGAGGGTAACGCCAAGGCCGAGTTCGCACTTGGAGAAATGTATCGATTCGGCGAAGCCGTAGCCGCGAATGCCAGCCAAGCCTTGCAGTGGTACCGCAAGGCGGCCAACCATGGTCTCGCGGAAGCTCAACGAGAACTCGGGGATATGTGCCTTGAAGGAGAAGGCACCGCCAAGAACAGTGTCCAGGGTCTCGCTTGGTTGTATCTCGCCGCGATGCAAGGCGCGGAGGGTGCGGAATCGAGCAAGCGGCATGCAGAGAAGCGGATGACCGCCACTCAGATCTCCGAGGCGACGAAGATGAGTCGCGAGTACAAGGCTCGAATTGAAGGGTGTTGATCGTAGCTAGCCCGAACCTAGAATGCCTACGAGTGAACAACCACGGCTTACAAGGTACTTCAATGGCTATCCCGGTAGGCCGCCGGTTATCCGACGCCTCGGGGACAGCATTTCGGCATGACCGCTGGAATAGGACGACGACAGTGTTGTCGAACTCGCCGCGCTCCCGCAGGCTGCGGTTTACACACAACTTGGACTTTACACCGAGATTCCTGCTGCGCCATCCCTAGCAGTGTTGTGGTTTTATTCGGCTTGTGGCCGCCCCGGCAAATTGGCGACGCTGAGGACTCTCCCAACTGGTCTAGCTAGCTCAGCGCCCGTTTCCGTGGATTCTGCCCGTCGGGCGCCAAGATGCGCGAATTCGCGCCCAGCATGCCGGGTAGGGCAGCCCCATTGTCGAACATAATCACCGATTTTCATTTCCAATTGGACCCTAATTTCGACCCGTACAATCAGGCATCAGAGCGTCAGTTGCGAGTGCAACATATTTAGATTGAGTTATTTGGAAGCCCTCCGAGCCTTCTGTTCCTTGGCTGCGGTTCGGTCTTCCCTTGGTTGGAGCGGCATCCCAACCCAACCCAGAACAGGCCGATGAGAGTGCCATTGGGACTCGATTCAGCTGCAAGACCTTGATTCCACGGGCTTTCCGCCACTGTGCCCGGCTAGCCCGGCTCTGTGTTACATTTCTTGACTGATTTGTTTTATTATCGATATAATACCTAATTGGAGCCGCTCCCATGACCTCCGCTTCGCCTGCCGCATTCTTCGCCGAGCCGAGCAATCCGCTCCATCGCCGCTACGAAGTCCTGCGTGCTTTTTTCCTTGAGGGACTCACCGCCGAGGCCGTCGCCCGCCGGTTTGGCTACGCCGTCGGCTCGGTCTATGCCCTCACCCGCGACTTCCGCCGCCTCGACGATCCAGCCGCCTTCTTCTTCCGACCGCCCGGCTCGCCCGGCCGACCCCCTAGCCAGCCGCCTCCCGACCTGCGCCAGCGTGTGATCGAGCTGCGCAAGGCGAACCTCTCGGTACCTGATATCAAGGCCCGCCTCGACGCCGAATCCGGCGACGCTCCCAGCCTGCGGATGATCGGCAATATCCTCACTGATGAGGGCTTCGCACGCCTGCCGCGCCGCACCCGTGCCGAGCGGGCCGCCAGCGCCACCCCGCGTCTGCGCGCCCCGGAAAGCGTCCTGCTCGACCCGCACGGCAGCGAAACGTTCCAGTCCGAGCGGGCCGCCGGCATGCTTTGCCTGCTGCCCTGGGTTCACCACTACGGCCTCGACAGCGCCATCGAACAGGCCGGCTACCCGGGCACCAGCTCCTTGCCGGCCCTGCAGTCCGTGCTCGCCTTCGTGGCTCTCAAGCTCTCCGACGTGCGCCGCTACAGCGCCGACGACCTGTGGTGCATGGACCGCGGTCCGGGCCTGTTCGCCGGTCTCAACGTACTGCCCAAGACCGCTTCCCTGTCCTCGTATGCGGATCGCACCACGCGCGCCATGCACCAGCGCCTGCTCGGCTCGCTGGCCGCCATTTGGAGCGCCAAGGGCCTCGTCGGCGACAGCGCCAACCTGGACTTCACCACCCTGCCGCACTGGGGCGACGACGCTACGCTGGAAAAACACTGGTCCGGCACCCGCGGTCGTTCCCTCATCAGCATTTCCGCCGCCCTCGCCCAGGATCCCGATTCCGGCCTGCTGCTGCACTCCGACGCCGCCATCCGCTCCGCCACCAAGCACGAGGCGGTCCTGGAGTTTCTCGACTTCTCCCGCCGCCACGGCCCCGACCTGCGCTACCTTGTCTTCGACTCCCGCTTCACCACCTACGCCCAACTGGCCCGCCTCGACCGCGAGGACATCCGCTTCGTCACCGTCCGCCGCCGTGGTCAGGCGCTCGTGGCCAAGGCCCGGGCCCTACCCACAGACTCCTTGCGCAGTGTCCGCGTCCCCACGGCCAAGGCCACCCGCCTGGTCTCCGCCCACGAGGAAACCGTTCCCCTGCGCGGCTTCGGCGGCGACATCCGCCAGATCACGATCCTGCGCGGCACCCAGCGCCGCCCTGTCCTGCTCATCACCAACGACTTCGACTCCAGCCTCTCCGCCATCCTGCGCCGATACGCCCGCCGCTGGCTGGTCGAGCAGTCGATCGCCGACCAGCTGGCCTTCTTCCACCTCAATCGCCTGCCCTCCTCGATGGTCATCAAGGTCGACTTCGACCTCGCCATGACCGTCCTCGCCTACAACCTCCTGCGCCTGCTCGCCCTCGACCTCCCGCCCGGCTACCAGCAACTCGCTCCGCGCTCGCTGTACGAGCGGCTGCTCTGTAACGGCGCCGACATTGCCCTCACCTCCGACCGCTGCACCGTCTCGCTCAAAAAGAAACGCGACCTGCCCGCCCTGCTGGAGGCTCTCAAGTCGGTCGGCACCCCGGCTATCCCTTGGCTCGGTAACCGCCAAATCATCTTTCAAGGCGCTTCGCGCTCCTGATTCCGACGGCCCGCCAAGCATGGCGATCGCCGCCTAACCTAGGTGTCTATATTGATAATGAAAATCGGTGATAATGCGAAACCAATGCCGCTAGCCAAGTGCCGGCCATGTCCTTACAGAGTCCGAGACGTGCCGATCCCAGTGACGAATCTCATCAGCACCCCCAGGTTGAACGCGTTGGCATGCACCAGTTGGCGCTTGCGGAGGTTCTCCCGCCCTCGCAGGTGCAGCAGCCGCAGCCCCCGTCTCGTACATGTGCGCCATCGACCGCTCGACCTTCTCGGTCAGCAGCTTCTGCAGTTGCTGCCCCTCCGCGCTGTCCACTCGCTCCCGGTGCCCCTCCACCGCCCGCTGCACCTCCGGCCTGCCCTTGAAATCCCGCTCCGCCCGCTTCGGCTCCGGGATGTGCGCTTCCTGCCCCGCCGCCGCCAGCCCGACTAGCACCGCGTCACTGTTGTACCCCTTGTCCGCCACCACGTCGTCTTCCTCCAGTCCGCCACTCCTACCATCCGCCGCTACGAAGCCCTCCGCGCCCACTTCGTCGAGGGCTGCTCCGCCGCCGAGGCTCCCCAACGATTCGGCTACGCCCCCGGCACTTTCCGCAACCTCTGCTCCGCCGTCCTCGCCAATCCCGACAGCAGTCCCTATCCCGAACCGACCTCGCTTCCCCTTCCGCGCTCCATGCTGTAACCGTACCGGTCGCCATGATCGAGGGATCTATCTTGCGGCCAAAGATCCCTCAGGATCTTGCAAGCGTCTTCGAAGCTGCGCCTCTTCGGGGGATCGTGAGGGAAAACTTGGTCATGCAGGTCAAAGACCGCCCTGCCGGAAGAGAGCCTCAGGCGCTTGGCCAGGAAGGCGATGTCCTCTTGATCCTTGGGCCGCGCCGCGTGCACCTTCCTCGCCAGCAAGTGCTCGGCCGAGGCCGCGGTCACCACCAGGTTGCGATCCCCGTAAACGGTCCCCGCCCTGCCGCGAGGAATCGCCGGAGCCGCCTCCTCATTCAACCAGGTATCCGGCCAGCCTCGCCGGCGCCCGATGCGGCGGACCGCCTCCACCACGGCGCCATGCCCTTGATTCCCCGGTTGTTTCGGGACGGCTCGGCCCGGGAGCGGCAGCGACTCAGTTCGCGAGAAGCCGGAATCACAAGGTTTGTCTCAGCGGCCGATGCCAGGGTCCCCGAGACGGGAATCCCGATGAACAGCATGGTCATGTCGACCACCACCGTGCTCCCGTTCGCCAGGCCCGCCTCGCGCAACTGCTCCAGCACCCACCCGAACACCTGCTCGTGGGTCTCCAGGTGATGCGACGCCGCGTGCCCGATCCGTGCGCGCGATCGTGGAGTGGTCCTTCCGGATTAGGAAGCCTGATCGCACCGGTCCTTCGATCCCCGGCAAGGGCCCGGATTCATGTTGGGTCTCCTCTCTTGCGGAATCGACCGTGATTCCTATGGTTCGGGCCGTAAAGTGGTGAACTGCCTGAGGTGTCTTGCCAGAGATCTACAGCTTGAAGCACGCTCAGCGCCGATGAGGTCGACAACCCAACGAGCGGCGTCTGACGACACGCGCATACGACCAACTTCCAACGCATTGTAAATGGCGTCTTTCAGGCCCTCGCAACCCAATTCAGACCGGACGTCGCGCTGCGTAAATAAGTCCAGACTACATCCCAACGAGAGATCCCGGAAGCGTTCCGCACCGATTCGGAGGGCCTTGCGGTCGTCGACCAGCGCTACTGCACACCTACCATGAGCGAATGCGATTGTCGCTGCCTCCCCGTCACCCAATGATTCGCTGGTCACATCGTTAACGAGAGAGTCGTAGTTCGGGTTCTCGGCATCACCAAGCTGCACGATTTCTACTCGGCCCTGTGCAACTAGACCGGAGAGCTTGTGAAAGTCGATATGCTCATTACGCTGCCCGGTTTCAAGTTCGGCGAGAACCTGGTCGACGACCAGAAACCGGTTCGGCAGTACATCTAGAATCGTATCGGAAATACGCGAAGCGTTTAAGTTGATGACTACACTCGTGTCAGCGACAACGGGAGCAGAAGATCCATCGAGGCAACTACTAGGAGAGTCCATCCAACTCGGTCCCTCCGGTTTCGATTTCGTCCAAGACTGTTCGCAGCTCGACTCGGCTGAGGCACAGAAGTTGTGCGAGTTGCCCCTCGCTGAGCAGTCCACGCTGCCAAGCCTGCTCAGCAAGGAGATTCAATCGAAGAGTCGTGGGGCGAGGTGAACCTGCTGCGTGCGTGTCAAACGGAGCTAGATCCCCAAGGACCTGTTGGGCCTGCACATTGGTAATGCCTCCGTTGACTGTGAACCAGTCCCAGCTTCCGGGCTTGGTGAGGCCGAGATCTTCAAGCCTTCGAACCAACGCCTCCCGCGAGACGCCAAATGCGTGCGCCAATAGGATTATGTGCCTCCTAGTTAGCTGCGAGGAACCTGCGGTGATTTCGCTGAATCTCTGCTTTACTGCTCGCGCTGGAGTCAGGAAAGCTCGACCAAATGCGTCTGCGTAACGTTCCTCGCGGGACTTCCCAGGCCCGGCAATGCGTAGAACGGCTGCTTGGTGGCGGTTCGAGACGAAGTGTCCGAGCTCATGCGCCGCCGTTTGAACTCTGCGTTCGAGCGGATGGTTCGCATTGAGCAAGATACATGCGCCTACCGTTTCGTGGAACGAGAACAAACCAGATACGGCGGAACCAATAGGACGAACGTACATCCTAATTCCAAGATCTAACTCGAGGATGGAAACGATGTCGCGGATCGGTGCAGATCCTAGGCCGAGCCATTGCCGCAGCTCGGCCGCATCCTGTTCAGCCTGGCCGCATTCGGATCCAGCAAGCAGCGGCCGTTCCGGGGGATAGTTGTGAGCACGCGTGATGCCCAGAACGTTTTCTAGCTCGACTTCTGCCCGAGCCAAGTCAGACAGGAGTTGAGCCGCCCTAATGGTAGCCACTTCCCCACTTGAGCCTAGGTTCCGGAACTGAGGGACGATATCGACGAACACCGCCTCTCGGCGCAGCAGTGCGTTGACCGATGTGCCGTAGACACGCGCCAACTGCTGTAGTTCGCTGGTCTTGAGCCGACGCCGGCCCTGCTCAATGGCAACGAGCGTGGTGCGCGCGATTTCGATTTTCTTCGCCGCAGCGGCTTGAGTTATCCCGGCGGCTTCACGTGCGATACGCAGACGGCTGCCAAGATCTGCGGGGCTCAGTCCTTCCCAAGCCATGTCGCTACGCTCCCGATACCCAGTGGCTTACGAATGACTCGCGCCCCAATGAACTCAGGAAACTCTTCCATTCCCTCTCATGCTGCCGTAGGACGCGCATCAACTTCGCACGGACCGTCTCTTCTGGGAGTCCAAGCGAAGCACTCAACCCGCTGACCTGTCGGTCAAGTCCACTCTGGCTAGCCACGGAACGGTGAAGCCTAGCTAGCTGATCGAGTTGAAGCGTACCGGCAATCGCGGATTCAAACAATGCCCCACGATGCTTACTGATCTTGAAGGTTGGAGCGGCACCGTCTTCAAATCGATCAACCGTCAGATCCTCCCAGACGAACGTTTCTTTTCCTTCTCTGCGCCCCATCGCGTGCATGCTCATACGCCTCAGCATGCATGCACCGCAGACTCCACACTGTCGCAACTTTCCACCCACAGAAGCCTGTCTAGCATCCCGCCAACAGGAACTTGTGATAGCCCATTCCACATCGTTGCCTAATCTACGTTCCACTTCCATCAGCGTTTCAGCCTTGGTGTACCAAAGACGAGGATGGTCGAAGCTCACGTGTCGGCCAAAGACGGCCGACACAAGTCTCTCCATCCGATGGGTGAACGAGGGGTGGTTTCTGTAGTCTTCGTATACCTGCCCGACCGGCACGAGGGAAGGGCCTATCGCGCCCTGCCCGCTCTCGGGTAACGCAACCACTGCGGCATTGGAGAGATGTGCGGCTATGCCACCGAGCAATGCGAACGTAAATCCGCGAGAGCGACCGGTGGATTCCACAGAGCTTCTCTTCTCGCAAGTGACCTCATACGGCACGGATGTGAAAGGAATCCGCCTGCCCTCAAGTCCGTTCCGATGCAACGCTTTCGAGACCGACCCTAGCCGGACCCTAAGCACGTCTTGGCCGTACTCCTTCTCCATTAGAAGTGCAACCGCCAGCGAGTCCAATCCATTGCTAAACGGAACAACTACACACGTGTGCTCGGAGATGTCAAATCTTAGCTGTGCACACGACGGAGCAGGGCTTCGACGCTCGACGAAACTGACATTCCAACGGTCACCAGTCACAAAGGCAAGAGCGAGATGGAGAGCAGTCGAGACCGACTCGGACTTCCAATGCACCGTGTCATGCACTGGAATCCGAAGTTCAAACTCCCTACCCCAACTTGCCGATAGACGCCGTTTCGAATGGTCGCAGAACTGGACCGCCGCAGCCACAACGAGGGCATCGAATACCGTTGGGTCCCATTCGGCCAGGCAGTATGACTGGATCAATTCTGCATCAAACCGTAGGTTTGCACCGATCTCGCACTTAACCCGCAGCCGACGGGCTCGGCCTCCGGATTCCACCACATCAACTCGAAAAGTGGGCAACATTGGCGGTCTTCGATCGATCAAGAGCACTACAGCATCACTCCGTCGTCGAGACCAAGGTGCCTAGCAGGGGCTTGCGTGGGTATGTCAGCATCGTTGAGCCCGAGCAGGGTCGTGGCGAGTGACCTGCAGCTAATTTTCTCTTCGGCGAGACTGAGTTGTGTGAGAAGGCGATCGACTCGATCGCGGCCACACCGCCGCAGATAGTGGTCTTCAATCTGTCGCTCGCTGCGTGCCAAGACATCAGCGAGGGTATCGCTGGCCGCCTTTACCAAGGCCTCTTCCCCTTCGTAACCGGCGGCCACCACTATGATGGCGAAGTCTAAGAAAACACTGCCATAGGTATGTCCCGTTGCCAGTGGCCTCAACGCTTCGAGGTCTTCGCGTTGCCCGTCTTCGAACAGTGTTCCTTGGCGGTCACAGAGAATGCCCTGAAGCTCTCGCAGGAGGTCCAGCGGAACCTCTGCCTTCCAGTCTTGCTGAAGGGCTCGCAAGAGTTCCTGGGACACTTCATCAGGCGTAAAGGCGGCCTTGTCGGCTCGCTCGGCGACGCGCTTCCACGCGACTCGCATGCTCAAACTCTTGTGGGGACCATCGGTCACTTCGCCCTCTAATGTCAAATACAATAGACCACGTTCTTGACATTGTCAACCTCTTGAAGGGCGACTCGCTCAGCGGCAAGATTCTTGGGAACTTGGCTAGGTACCTGACTCCACACATCACTATATGTTGTGGTTCAGCGTGGGTGCTTTACTCCACAACACTCTTCCCAGCGGTCTGTTGGACTGGCAAGCCTCCAAGCATCGCCTTGCGCGGGACTGGTGCGGTAGCTACCGCCTGCTGTAGCA
>MKWU01000793.1_pt1 | contig 59202 bp, 44 predicted proteins | sample 809101 | NCBI WGS metagenome assembly MKWU01 (sample SAMN05860141, study PRJNA318959) | sponge metagenome | host: Aplysina aerophoba | place: Slovenia: Piran, Adriatic Sea, Gulf of Piran | collected 2013-05-07
GCGGGATGGACTTTATGATTGGTCAGGAGAGCAAGGTTAACATGGCTGAACGCGAAGTAATGCCCCGTCTGCCCACCAGTGGCCAGATAATTGGAGCCCTGGTTGCGAAACTGGACATTAAACACCCCATGCTACGGAACAAAACGGCACGCCGGTATTTCTCCGGCAATACTGAACACCTGGTGAAGGACTCCACCAGGGAAAATATCATCGGGGCCATAGCAGAGGTGCTGACCGCGTCCGGATTCATTAAGTCGCCGCAGGCAGGGGAGGACAGCTACCAGTCGGCGCCTGCTTTGGCATCAATGTTGCAGTGGCACGCGGACAACTGGGACCTGCAGCGGTCCTTCCTGCGTCGAAGGATGACAAAGGTCCTGCCCAGCAAACTGCCCAAGGTTTGGGAAGCCTACGTAAGACTTGCAGTCATCGACCTGTCCCTCAGGGTAGCGGCTCACCTGCATCTTTCCGGATCGTCGCCAGCAGTGCTCAATTTACTCAACTGGGCGAGCCGTAAGGGTAGAGGAGATTTTCTCAACGGGAAGCGCCAGAATGCATCCCTGTCGCTAGAGGACCTGGCGGAGGCGGTGGGTGTGTACGACAACACCGTGGACGCTTGGATGTACCACGGTGCACGTCCTTCTAACGACAACCTCGCGAAATTAGCGGAGACGTTGGCTGTCAAAATTGAAGGCTCAAACCCATCGGACATCAGCCTTGAACTAAGGGCCCTCTACTGGATCAGCGACGTTGCCGGTCTCCTGGCCGAGCACGCAGGCGCCGAGGCCGTGGACGACGCCATCGGTCGACTGCACCGGTACGCCGTTGCAGCCTACCACATAATCGAAGACCAGTTCTCTGCCGAAGACCGTGTAATGAATCTCACCGTGCTGGCCGACCTGGGCGTTGGCGCCCGCCTTGCGGAACCCCTGCTGACAGCCCTGATTAACGAGGAACCGGATGAAGCTTGGCGGGAGGACCTGCGTCCCACCGGCATAGGCTGGGTTAGGCGCGTTCTCTCAGCTAACCTCAATGCGCTTCTTGCCGAAGTTGACGACCTTCTCGAGAAGGTGGAAGGGCACATACTTGAGGACTGGGATGTGAACAACGCTGAAGCTTTTGCCCACTACCGGCGCTCCCTGGAACTCGAGATGCAGGGTAAATTACCTGAAGCCCTGGCCGAGTTGGAGACGGCGGCCCGACTCGATCCATTGGAACCGGTGAGCCACTTTGCACTGGGGTCGATGAAAACCGGCCTTGGCATCGGGCGTGACGATAAGGCCCTTGTGCAACAGGGGTTGGAAGCGCTGTGGCTGGCGGTGTCATTGAACCCTCAATGGATTCTCCCCTGGACTGAAATCGGCTCCACCCTCCTCCACACCGAAAGACCGTCGGAGGCAGTCGACCATCTTCTGGACCTGAAGCCGGAATGTGGCCCCAGGGACCACCATTACTACAGCACCTTAGGGGCGGCATTCTGGAGAGTGGACAGGATGCACGAGGCCCTGGAAGCGTTCGAGGCGGCGCTCGAACTGGACCCTGAGGAGACGGCCAATCTATTGGCGGCTTCCGAACTCGCCATGTTGACCGGCGATAACGACAAACAGAGGCGGTACCTCCGTCGGGCCCGTCATTTCGGCGCCGAAGAGGAAACAGAAGAGCTGTGGAAACTTCTGCGGGAACTTGGCAAGAAGGATCAGGACAATGCGGACACTGCCGAGCACGACCGGACGATATCGGTGATGAATGCAGTCATCAGACTCAATCCGGAAGATGAATACGCCTACTTGAAGAGGGGTCTGGCATATTACTCCAAGGGGGAGGACGACCCAGCTCTGTCGGACCTGGACACAGTCCTGGACTTGAACCCCGACAACGCGGGCGCCTATTGGTTTCGGGGCAATATATTTGCATGCCGTCAGCAGTGGGACCGGTTAATTGCCGATATGAACGAACACATACGCATCCGGCCTGACTATGCGATGGCCTACTATGAGCGGGGCCTGGCCTATGGGAAGCAGAACCTCTTTGATGAAGCGATGACCGATCTGTGCGAGGCCATCCGGCTCGACCCCAATCACGCCGGTGCTTACCGTAGCCGTGGCGAAGGCCATCGCCACAGGGGCGAGTACGATAGCGCGATCAGGGACTTCGACACCGCACTTCAGCTTGACCCAGAGAATGCCACCGCCCATCTGGGTCGGGGGGCAACATACCGAATAATGGGTGATCCCGAGCGTGCCATAGCCGATTACAGTTGTGCGATCCGACTCAGCCCGGGAGATGCCTTGGCCTACCGTTTCCGCGGCGATGCCCAGATCGCCAAAGGGGATTACGAACGGGCAATTGCGGACTTCAACAGGGCGTTGAATATCAACCCTAAGGATTCGATAGCTTATTTCCAACGCGCCAATGCCCACCTATTCAGCGAAGACCCCGACCAGGCACTGGCGGACTTCAATGAAGCGCTTAAACTCGACCCCGGCAGCGGCCGAGCCACCTATGGCCATGGCTTGGTCCGCGAGTGGTTGGGGGATGCAGAAGGCGCTGCAGGGGACTACCAGAGGGCCAGAGAATTGGGATTCGACGACCAGGATGTCGATTGCGAGTCGTGAGCCGGCGGTGTTTGTCACAATCGTCCGATGCGTTCACTTCCGAGAGTAGCGTGCTCTGAAGATCTACCAGCCTAAAGCGTTAGCGCCAATGCAAAAATGCGCGACATCGCCAGGATGCAATTGACCCGCCTGAAAGCTGCGGCATCATGTACGCGAAGTCCGTGGAGACGCCGTGGAGAGATCGTCAAGGGTGGGAGAAGTGAATGAGATTCACGACACGAACGGAGCGGGCTGTTCTACCAGGGAGCCTGATCCTCTTCTTCTGTTAGGATCTAATTTTGCACGGGGCGAGACGCCGCAAGTGGCGTTCCGATTTAGGTGGTTTCACTTCTGAGACCAGGGCAGACACATAGGTCTGCCCCTACCGTTCCGATTGTCCATACCACCTGAAACGAAACCTTACCGACGCCGCAACTCCGATTGACGGCAGGCGCTGGTTATGATAGCCTTCCGGGCACCACCCCTGTCGCTTCGCCGGTAGGGTCGAGGCCGCCCGCAAAGGCGGTCTCTGTCTTTGTCCGGGAGCGGGCGATTGATCACCAACGTCTACATCGACGGCTTCAATCTCTACTACCGAGCCCTCAAGGACACGTCCTTCAGGTGGCTGGACCTGTGGCAACTGGCTGAGACTCTCTTTCCCCAGGACACCATCAACCGGGTCTGCTATTTCACCGCGCTCCTTGACACCCGTCCCGACAACCCCCTTCAACCCCGCAGACAACTGGTGTATCTGAGAGCCCTGGCGACGCTGCCAGGCCTGGAAATCCACTACGGCCGGTTTCGGTCCGGCACCAAGCGCCGCCCGCTGGCCAATCCCGCCCCGGGACTGCCTACCAGTATGTTATTCCGGGACTCAGAGGAGAAAGGGTCCGACGTGAACTTGGCAACTCGCCTCTTGGTCGACGGCTTCAACGGGGAATATGAGCAGGCGGCGATCGTGTCCAACGACGCCGACCTCGCTGGCGCTATGCGCTACGTGAGGGATGGTCTGGGCCGCCGCGTGGCGGTAGTCAACCCCGACTCCAGAAACACCAGCCCACGGGACCTGGCTGCCGCCGCCACCTACGTGAAACGCCTGTGGAAAAGCCATCTGCGACGGAGCCAATTTCCCGACACGCTGACCGACGAGGTTGGCGTCATCTCCAAGCCCAACGGTTGGTAAACCAAATGAGGATAATCTCCCATGTGATTTACCGTGGTCTGGGGACTTGGAGCATAATCGCCTCGGTCGACGAATTGGTGGCGCTGGTTTCTCCGGCTTCCAAGATGAGGTAGGAGACTAAACTGGTTGTGCTGTCCAACACCGGCAGGTGTTCTGAAAACGGGGGATTGTTTCCACGGGGAAATCAACCCGGGGTTTAACTGTGGCAAACTAGCTCCAAGGGCCCTGGCCTGCTCCGTCACTGGGCAACTACGGCAGATCCCAGGCCAACGACTGGACCGCAGGAGAATCATGTCAGATACCATCCCAGCAACAGGCGAAAGGCCCATATCGGACTGGGTTGGCCCACGGAATCTCCAACTCGGTCGTAGCTATTTCGAGAGTGATGCAATCATAGACCCTCGCCGCCAGGGCAACGCCGTCAAGGGCTGGTGCCAGGGCTCCATGCACCAGCCCTACAGCTTGCACGTCGCCTTCGGCGCCAACGGAATCGCTGAGGCTCACTGTTCCTGTCCGGTAGGCGGCGGCGGGCGTTGCAAGCACGTCGGAGCCCTTCTGCTTGCCTGGTTGGAGCGGCCCGACGCCTTCCGTGTGGTGGAGGAACTGGAAACCGTATTGCAGCAGCGCAGCAAATCCGAGCTGGTTGACCTGATCAAGCGGATGTTGCAGCTTGAACCCGACCTCGAAACCCTGCTGGAGACGGCTCTGCCGGATGAGAACCGAGGGAGCACTCCGGTCAACCCGGAAGCCTACCGGCGCCAGGTATCCTCTGCCTTTCGACTCGGTGGCGATGACTGGATTGCGTCGCAGAGAGTTGCCAGGGACATCGGTGTTACCCTGGACTCCGGCGACCGCTTTCTGGCCCTGGCCGACCACGCCGGCGCCGGAATCGTGTACCGGGCAGTGGCTCAGGGGATACTGGAACACTACGAGACGATGCCGGACGAAGGCGGGCAACTGGCAGATGTAGTGGACCGGTGCGTCGAAGGGCTGGGGAACTGCCTGGCCGGAGGGGGAGGCGATGCCGTGGTCAGGGAAAACTGCCTGCAGACCCTCTTCGACATATATCGCTTTGACGTGGACTTCGGAGGAGTCGGCCTGGGAGAGGCCGCGCCGGACCTCATGCTGGAACACGCTACGGAAGAGGAGAAGGGCGCCATAGCCGGCTGGGTGCGGGCCGCCATGCCCCGAGGCGATAGCTGGAGTGACGGCTATCATCGCAGGGCATATGGCCGCTTTCTATTGGACCTTGAAATGTCCCACTTGAACGACGACTCATTCCTGGGGATCTGTCGTGAGTGTGGTCTTCTGTCCGAACTGGTTGACCGCCTGCTGTCGCTGGGGAGGTTGGACGATGCGGTAACCGAGGCCGATATGGGAGGGGACTACGACCTGCTGACACTGGCGGACATCTTCCGTAAACACGGCCGCGCCCGAATGGTAGAGCCATTGCTGGAGAAAAGGATTGAAACCAGCCGGGACAATCGCCTGGCGGAGTGGCTCAAGGAACGGTACAGGGAAAGAGGGGAACTGGCTGAAGCCCTGGACTTAGCCAGCCGGATGCTTGAACGACGTCCCCATCTCGCCGGTTATCTGGAGGTGCGGGACTTATCCCGGGCTCTTGGCGTATGGCAGGATTCGCGTCCGCAGTTACTGGATCGATGGTCCGCCGCCGGTGAATACGGCCTGTTGACCGATGTATACCTGGAGGAAGGCGAGATAGACCTGTCCCTGGAGTCGGTGAACCTGAGAAGGCCCGGGTCCTTTTATGACGTGGACCAGCTGATCCGGGTGGCCCAGGCTGCCTCAGAGACACATCCCCAGGCTGCCCTCCACATCTACCGGCAGCAGGCGGAGAGCTTGATCGAGGCCCGTGGGCGCGACAACTACCGGCAGGCGTGTGCGTACCTGACCAGAGTGCGAGACCTGTACCGGCGGCTGTCCCAGGAATCGGTGTGGGCCGAAATCATCGCCGGAGTGCGGGAACGTCATCGCCGGTTGCCCGCACTGAAGGAAGAGTTGAACCAGGCCGGGCTTTAGGCCCGAGCCAGTGGTGGAAAATTCGCGGCTTGGCTGCCCTCCTGAGAATTGGAGGGATTTCCCTGGGTCTGAACGTGGGGCAAGGGACAGCCATAAGGTGGCGACGAGGTGCGCCAAGTATTCGGAGACCTGGTAGTGGTAGCCGATATTGGGGCGGGACTGGGCAGCACATCCAGAAGGCCATGGTCCCGGAAACGGACTTTAAGCGGTGAGCGTGGCTGCGACACAGGGTCGGTGGTGTCCTGAGGTGCTACAGGAACGGAATGTCGCGCAGGGCTGTTCCGGCGATGACCGGGGCGACGTAGGTACCCGTACTCGGCGATGGCTCGCAGGTGGTCGTGGAGGGAGTGGCGACTGAGCGCCGGACCTTGGCGCACCACCCCGAAGCTGCGCCCGTCGTGGAGGGTGATCACCGCGTCGAACCGGCCCCGGCGGCAAAAGTCGGGTTGATTCCGATAGGGGGCAGAATCGTACGCTAAGGCCGTTATCCACGTTTTGGCCACCGGTATTCGCCGGTGAGCAGGATGTGGGCCCACCCGAGAGGTGAGATGTGGGCCAGGAACTCGGGCTCGATGGTCAGTCCGGCGTGTTCCCGTTGTCCGACCGCTTCGCCGAGATGGGCGGTATTCCAGTAAATGATGATGGCGGCAAGCACGTTGAGCCCGGCCGAGCGGTAGTGCTGACCTTCGCTGGAGCGGTCGCGGATTTCGCCCTGGCGCCCGATGCGGAGCGCGTTCTTGAGTGCGTGATGAGCCTCGCCTTTGTTGCGATCTCGCCGAGCCCTTCTCCGTCTCAAGACCAACCGTCTATCGCACACTCAACCGACGCCACTCCTCTTAGCGTACGATTCTGCCCCCTACCGGAATCGACCCCTGTGATGCAGACTGGAGGCGGACTTTCCGCTACGAAGCAATACCCAGTACGAAGCAATACCCAGCTCAGGATGTGACGCTGGTAGATGACCCGCTATTCTTGGTGGGTGGGGATCACATACTGTTCTTGGAGTCGGTCTCTGGAGATACAGTACATGCTCCGAGCCGCCAACTCTATCGAATTGTCAATCCCGCGGGCAGATATGACGTAGACGGTGAAAGCGTGACTACTCATACTGAGTTCAATGCAGAGTTGCTACCCAAAAGCCTCGACGACTTGATAGATCAAATTGAGCGGGAGACCACTTCAAACCAAGAGTAGGCGCCATGCCGAACATTCAACGTCCGCAATTAGTGATTATGCATTTCGGTGCAGTCTTACCGATGCTAATCCTATGTTTTGCCGCTGGAGCGATCATTATCCTCTTATCGAGCCTTGTAATTTCCGGGAGCATCGATAAGACTGGTGCTGGCACCGACCCCACCTCAGTTTTAACTCTGCTGCAAGATCATGGCATCAAGCTCGTCTCGACAGGTCCGAGTCGCGCAGAGCTTCTATATCCTGCTCCTGGTCATGCCTATCAGCTTAATCCGGCTCACTCTGATCTGGAATGGCTGCACATTCATGTGTACCCCAGCGAGGAAGCAGCCCGGACCCGGGCCGCTGAGATTCGGAATGACCAACGGGTACATGGCATGATTGATTGGATTGCGCCGGCGCATTTTTTCCGTTGCGGAGATTTGATCGCTCTCTATTTGGGTTATGACGAGCAAGTCACAAGGGCACTTGGTACAATGTATGGCTATCCGTTCTCAGAAAGCTAGGCGAACAATGCCATTCAGGATCACCTGGCGGCGATCAGTCGGCTGAACCTGGAGAACATGGTTTATCAACTGAGATCTGGTGAATTGTCCGAGGAGGAAGCGCCAGTAGAGGCAACGGTCTAAACCTGAATGTGCCAACTCCCATAACCTGGACGGGCGGGGCAGTTCCCCGCCCGTTTCACTTCAGGTTCGCACAACTGATTCTTATGTGAGCTCCTGAAGGGTTACCTCGGTCGCTTAACCACCATTTTGGGAAGGCCCCCACCCCCCGGGCACTGAGAGGTTAATTGAAGAACGTACTGATGGCTTTTTGCATCCTTGCCTTTCTTGCTTCCACCGCTACCGCCTGTGTGTCGCCGGAAGCTCCCGCAACGCAGGTCCCTACGCCCATACCAACGGTGACGCCCGTTCCCACTCCAACGCCGCGACCAACGCCTATGCCAACGCCAACGCCGACGGAATTGCCTACCGCCACGGCTATCCCCACGCCCACGCCCACTCTGGCAACGGAGCCAATACCTGACGTGCCGGCACCTCTTTCCTCGGATGACCTGGCCGCGCTACTGGGAAGTTTGCCGACGAACCGGAGGAGCGTCGCGTATGTTGACCACCGGGCGACGTCGCAGCGTCCCGGCTATGAAATCGGTACAGGAGGTCCGGAGGCGGCGCTCCTCACCCATTACACGAACGGTATACTGGACGACCAGCTTGTGCGGGACGCGGACATCCAGAGTGCGGTCTTCAGCATTAATAGCTGGTCGACGGGAGCAGCCATTCTGCTGGGAGACTTCAGTTCCTTCCCCGTGGCCCTCCATGCAGCTGTGGAGGCCGGAGAGGTGTCCCACAGGTCGTTTCGCGGCGTAGACGTATTCACTGTCCTGAAATATCACGACCTGTACCTGGCGCTGCCGGACCCCGGAACTCTGGTGGCAGCCATGGGAGAGGAGGACGTGAGCCAAAGATTGCTGGAGGAGACTGTGGGCCTCAGGCTGGATGGCCCGAACCCGTTGGACTCCTCGCTCGCAGCGATGCTTAGGGCTGTCGGCCCGGTCCACTTCCTCTCCGTCCGGTATGTGAGCGAGGGCGGGTCCCCTGAGATGGCCTTCTTCGGCGGGGCTGGGACGCTGAACGCAGACGACACCGTGGACCTGGCCATCTACTCCGAATGGGTGGACGAAGAGGAAGCTCAACAGGTGGAAGCCACGTTGGCCGACTACCCGCTGTACGGTTACAACAGCGGGGAGCGTTATCCCTACACCAACGTGAACCTGGACGGAACAAGTATTGTGGCGCGAGCGGAATCCGTGCTGGACGAGGATGTTGGGGGCATACTGTTGGGGAACTGAACTAAGGATACAGCAGCATGTGCATTTGGGTTATGGCGGAGCCGGTCGGCGAGTCTCGCAGGAGGGCTTGGGCCCTTGACCGCACTAACGTCCTGCAGCGCCGTCTCGCTACGAAACTAAAGCCAAGGTGGGATGTGCATTTGGCCGAGTCCCGCAGATTTAGGATTATCTGAAGTACATCTGCCTAGGTATTTTGGCGGGTCGGAATATACTCGGTCGCGAGTATCGGGCAATTGACCCCTCCGAGCCTGGCCTCCATGAGGCAACATCTTCGAACAAGAGGGAACAAGGACATGCACCCGAAGTACTTCGGCGAATCCCATGACATGGCGAAACGGCAAGTCATGGAGTGGCTGGCTCCAAAAGGACCCTGGGCAGTCCACTTGATGTGGTTCAACCATCAGCGTGAAGACCCGCCCTATCCCAACTTCCCACAGGAGTATGAGAGGGCACTGGGTGTGAATCACTTGGGCGCTGACGCCCAAGACCGGGGCGCCTTCCTTGAAGCAGCCCAAAACTGTGGGGAACACCTGCTGCTAGACCCCGATACCGGTCTGTGGACGCCTGGAAACAATAGACACGTGACCTTCGAACAGTTCGTCCAGATCGTGGGCAGCGACAACCGACAAGGAAAACTAACTCTCATATACGACCAGAGTTACCTGCGCGACGGTCGGAACGTCTGGGAACAAACTCAGGCAAAACTGTGGAGCCTGCGCGGATTAAATTTGAAAATCCACGCGGCTGCATACGTCCTCCATGCAGGGACGTTCGTCAGATTGATCTGGGCCTCCACGGACTGCATGCTCATCACCCGGGCCACCCAGAGAATGCAGGAAGAGTCCGGTTACCCCTTCTGCCGGTTTGTGGACGACGGATGCGGCCACGTGGGCAACAATGAATAAATGCAGCAGGCCCCTCGGACCATAACCCTGATGTCCCTCCACCCAGAAACATAACACGCCGCCATCACTTCTACTGACATGAGCAGCACCTGTCGTTTTCAGTTGTCGAGATCGCTTGGATCCCGCCTGGCAACATGTCCTATAAATGGACCTTATAGGACATGTTGCCCGGCGTGTTTCAAGGGATAATTGTCAGCATTGTTCTCTCACATCCGGGCTGATCTTCAGTCGGAGGGCGCCGCCGGCCACTGCGCCGGCTGTCAGTGGGAAGGACCCTCCTCGTCTGCCCCTTGGGCAGGGGCTTGGTGGCAGGAGATCCCCATCTGTTTGGGGATGACCAAGATGCCGTCATCAGGCTGGAGCCCGACAACGTCGTCGCCCCCCCACAGTCGGGGCGCTCACTCAGCCACCCAGACCGAGGCTGGCCTACGATTTCGCTGGACATGGACACCAAATCAGTGGGCTTCTTTTGTAGGCTTTCCCCAGATTACTGTCCAGCAGTTCTCAAGAATCTGTAATGACTCATGCTTCTTCGTAGTTAAAGGCGAACAGAATCTAAAGACGTACGCAAAAGTTGGAACTTCGACTACGCAAAAAGGTTGGATCGCCTGCGGCGGGTACGTCACACTCTGGTTATTGGTCTCATCTGCCCACATGGAATTCATATATTGCCAATGGAGATGTCCTGCAGGGACTGATATCATTGGGCTTGTAGTCACACAATCGTCATAGTCAAGATGGAAACTACCACTGTGGATTCAATCCTGCTTACTCGGCCCATCGTCAGAAACTCGTCGGCCATCTTTCGTTTCGAATTGATACGTCGTAACCCATAATGCCCCTTTTGGAGACAGCGATGACCACACAGTCACGTAACGGCAGCGCTGAAGAACTGCTATCCAGGGTTGTTCAGGAGGTAGCCCAGCAATCCCAAACCCTGGGATTGCACATCAAACAACACGATGACCTCAACGCCCCGGCGCAAGAGCAGGTCCAGAGGTCCATTCAAGAAGCCAAGGCCGCACTAGAAGAAGCCTCACAGGACTCCTTCGCCGCTGGCGCCCTACAGCTGGAAGCTGGCAGGGCCGAGATTCTGGAGCAGTTCAAGATCGCCACCGAAGCTATTCACCGGGAGGCCACCTCCAATCTGACTCGCATGGAGGAGCAGCACCGGCGCCAGGCCGAACAACTGACTGCCGCAATTGCCCGCGACCGGGCGGTTTGCGAAACCCTACTGGAAACGATGCGGGATGCTGTCGCGGCTACCCAGGAGCAACTTGCCGAAGAACGGGTCCGCTTGCGCGAGGACTATGACCGGGCAATAAAGAACCTGACACGCTTGCAGGAGGAACTTCAACGCAACGCCGACGAACAGAGGCGGACCCTTTACCGAGAGTACGAATCTGCATTGGAAGCATCACTCGCCGCCAACCGGCGCCAGCGGGAGGAACAGAGCAACGAGTTTGAGCAGCTACGCAGTCGGACACTGGCCGAGCTAAGCGCAGAACTGGAAGGTGCTTTGGAAGCCGGCGCCAACGCCAACAGGACCGCCATGGCTGAGGCTGCCAACGGCCTCAATGTTGAACACCAGCGCCACACCGATGCCGCCATTGACGGCATCAACACCGCATGGACCAAGTTTTCCCGCATTCTCATCGGGGTTTCTGTTACCAGCGCCGCCGCGGCCGCCGTCGCCATAGTGATGTCACTGATATGAGCACCGCTAACCAATTCACCATAGCCGAACTCCTGGCTCTCCTGGATGACGGACATCGGCTGCTTGACGAAGCCACATCTATTGAGCGGGACAAGCGCCGGCGCAATGTTTCGGAACGCCTAGAAATCGCCCTGGCGGGTTGCAGTCAAGCTGCCAGGGAGGGCCACCAAAGGGCAACTGAACACCTGAAAAAGACGCTCGCCGTAATTGAACAAACCCAAGACCGAATATCCCGTGCTGACCGTGCCGCCAAAACGGGGCAGGGGACAGATACAATACTGGAAAGCTTGGATCATGCAATCCAGGAACTCAGGGCACACCATGATGGAATGCGCGAAGAGATCGATACGAAGCTTCAGCAATTGGGTACCTTCAATATCACCCTTTTCGGGCGGACCATGTCGGGCAAGTCCACGCTGATGGAGATTCTGACCAAGGGCGACGGCGAGTCCATCGGCCAGGGGGCCCAGAGGACCACGCGGGATGTGCGGAGGTATGAGTGGCAGGGCCTAACCGTAACCGACGTGCCCGGCATCGCGGCGTTTGGGGGACAGATCGATGAGGAAACGGCATACAAGGCAGCTGACCAGGCCGACCTGGTGCTGTTCCTGACGACCGACGACGCCCCGCAGCCGGTTGAAGCCGAGCATCTGGCCAGCCTCCGGCAACGGGGCAAGCACGTGATGGGCATCCGCAACGTCAAGGAACATCTCGGTGATGAGGTCGCCATTCGACGGTTCATCCGCGATCACTGGCACAAACATTTTGACCTCAAACGCCTGGAACAACTCAGTCTTACGTTTGACGAAATGGCGGACCTGCACACACCAGGCAGGACACTGGAACTGGTCAATGTCCATCTCCTGGCAAAGTACCTCGCCGACCGTGCGGAAAATAGGGACAAGCCCTGGCGGGACGACCTCGACAGGGCTAGTCGCTTCTTCGACGTGGAAGACCGTATTCTTGACGAGGTCGCCACCAATGGCATCTTCCTGCGGATGCGCAGTTTCCTTGACTCTGCCGCTGCAACCGAATCGCGTACCTTCGAGGCTATGCTGAAGAGCGCAGAACTCTCCGCACAAATGGGCCGCCGCCTCTCCGACCGGACCCGGGAACTCCACGCCTGGCGCGAATCATTCATCCGAGGCGCCAACCAGGAGTTTGACCGGCTGATTCATGAGACTGCCGGCGGTCTGCGCCGCCAGGTACCTGCTTTCGCCGAAGATCACTGTGAGGACGGGCAGTTGTCCAGCAAGTGGAATTCGCGGGTTCAGGCAGCGAACATAGAAGGGAAGATGCGGGAAACACAGGAGAAGCTGGCCAAGGCGTGCATTGAATATTTTGAAACTCTGGTCGAGGACATACGGGAGGAAATCAGGCTGATAGACCTGCAATTCCAGACCATTTCTCTCGAAACTGGTAGGCTTCGGGACTTCCGCCGTATGTGGAACTGGGGCACAGCAGGGATATCCGGAACCGCGACTGTGGGTCTGGGAATAGCGGCCCTCACGAACTTCTGGAACCCTGTTGGGTGGGTAGCCGCAGCTTCGCTTGCGGGATTGGCCGTATTCAGTGCGGCCAGTTTTTTGGTAGGCCGACGTTTCAAGAGCCGTGACCAGCAGCGGCGCGAAGCCATTGCCAAGATAACTTCGGAGATCGGTCAGCAACTGAAAGACATGGAGGAACAAATCCGAGTCAATATGCAGCAGTGGCTGGATCAATTCACTGGGCTACATCTCAACGGTGCAACAGGGCATTTGAATAATCTGGCGCAACAATACGGGCAGACTGCTGCCTTCATGCGAGAAACTGCACGGAGTCAGCGAGACAGCCTGCTGGACATCAACCGGCAGACCATCGAGCTGGCTCTTGAACACCTCGGCCATCACGACGCAATTCCAAACGTCGCCAGGGTTGCCCGAATCCCGGGCCAGGGCATGGTCCTGACCACCACCAGCTTCCCGTTGCCCGATTCCACAGTGGATGCAATAGGGAACTTGTTCAACGAAGCCGTGGTTCAAATACCCGAGGGGTTAGATGCACGGCAAATTATCGAAGAATTGACTGACTGTCGCTGGGATGGGGCTGTTTATGTTGATGAAGCCTCAAAGACCGCCCGCATGGCGTTCGACCCAGACAACCGTGAAGCGCAGGTCGAAATCCGGCTGGCCAGCCAACTCACCGGATACCACATCACTAACGGCATGGGAGAATAGCGTTATGACCCAACTTCAAACTCACCTGTGGGCGCAGGAGACTGAGGTCGTCCTCAATCAGGCCCGTCGTGCCATCACCGAATCCCGCACCGAATCCGTTGTTCTCCTGGCTGAGAAGTTGCCTAAATTGGGCAACAACTCCAGCGCCCCCATCAGCCTGGCCTTCGCCGGCCAATACAGCGCCGGCAAATCCACCATCATCAGGGCACTTACCGGACGCGACGACATCGCCACCGGCGCCGGCATCACCACCGAGACAACCCAGCATTACGCCTGGCATGACGTGACGGTCATTGACACACCGGGGATACATACCTCCCTTCGTCCAGACCACGATCACACCGCTTATTCCGCCATCAGCAAATCCGACCTGCTGGTCTTCGTCATCACCAACGAACTGCTCGATAGCCATATTGCCGAGTACTACCGCAAACTGACCATCGACCGGGAAAAGGGGCACGAGGCCATTCTCGTTGTCAATAAAATGGGGCGCCACGCCGTTGGCAACACCCCCGAAAGCAGGTCCGTGATTACCGAAAACCTGCGGGAACCATTGCAGCCATTCACTCCGGAAGACCTCCGCATCACCTTTACTGACGCCGCCAGCACGCTGGAAGCCGTGGAGGAAACCGACCCGGAGTTCCGGGCAATGCTGTTGCGACAGGGCAACCTCGATGAGTTGGTCGACAATCTCAACGCCCTGGTAGCTGAAAAGGGGCTGAACGCCCGCCACACCACCGCCCTCTACGCCATAGACGAGGTTTTGCAAACCGCAATCCAAATGGAACCCACCGATGACCCTGAAGCCGACGCCCTGGCACTGATCTACAACCAGAATATTCGCGCCATCAACGAAACGAGGCAGCAGCTCCACTTGGCAGTCAGCACTGTCATCGCGCAGGGTACGGACCAGATACGAACCGTCGGCGCAGACCTCGCCGAGCAATTCTACCCGGACGTCAAGCGGGACCAGATGGAACGCGCTGAACTGGAAGCGCAAAGCCGGGTTGAGGAGGTCGCCAGGGAAATTGTGGCCAAGACCGAACAACTGGCTGCTGAAATGCTGCCCACCCTGAGGCAGCGATTGGAGGACTTGCAGGCCACTAACTTGCACAGGGATACTTTCGACGCTATCAACGCCCGAATGGAGGGGCGTGATTTGGAACCGGCTATTCGCGGAGCAGCCTCAGGCGTGGCCAAACTGGGGGAACTGGCTCGCGGGTTGGCCTTCAATTCCGGGGCCGTGGCGCGGGGAGCGTCAGGACTTGCTCAATATTCGGGTAGCTCCGCCCATGGCGCGATACTCAATGTGGGCCACTTCCTGGGCCATTCATTCCGACCTTGGGAGGCCGTCAAGATGGCGAGCTTCATCGGACGCGCCGCTCCGTTCCTTACCATAGCCGGGGCCGTTCTTTCCGTCGGCGCCCAAGCGTATGCCGACCACCAGGAAGACAAACACAGCCGGGAAATGCAGAGAATACGGCAGGATATTCGCGCACAATTCGTGACCGTTAGCACTGAAATCACGGACGAGTTTACCATCCAGTGGAAAACGATTATGAGGGAACTGTTGGACGACCCGCTGGAACAGATTATCCAACAACGCGACGAACTCAACCGGTTGCGTGAGGAGCAGAACGCGCACTTGGCGCATCTGAACGCCGCCAGCACCGCCGCCAACAAGCTGATTCATCGAATCCACTCCGAGCCAGCGCGTGAAACTGACGAATAGACGATACTCTCCCCCAGAGAGATGAGTCCGTCATGCTGGGAAGGGAATCGGCTACGTGTGAGCCAGAGAGCCTCCAGTCGGGCTTCATGGTAGCAGCACTTGGGAACCTGGGACCAGCAACTGCACGACACCATCACCACCCGGGCGGCCAGGGCAGGCCTCAGCCGCCCGGGTTTCCTACATCTTCTCAGGAGCAAGTCCGACACCATCATGACCTGGACGCCTCACCAGCCAAAGCCCTGGTGGAAGTTCTGGCTCAAGGATAACGAGGAACACCAACCGGTGCTCTCCGCCGTTGTGGAGGCAGAATCTCGCCTCCAGTTGCCCGGGTGAACCGGCTGACCTCGCAGGCGATCGACAACCTCGGGTCGATTCCGGCAAGGGGCAGAATCGTACGCTAAAGTTGCTATTGGTGTTTTGGCCACCGGAATTCGTCGGTGACCTGAATCTGGGCCCACCCAAGGGATAAAATGTGGGCCAGGAGCCCGGGCTCACCGGTGAGCCCGACGGGTTTCCGCTGTCTGCACCTTCGCCGAGTTCGAAGCTGATCTCACCCTTATGCACACCTTCGAGGGCATGGCCATCGCCAGCGCCAGGGGAAAATGCAAGGCACGCAGCCAAAACTCACGGACAGACAACAGCGGGAACTCTGCCGCATGTCTGCAAGTAGTACAATACCACCGCATCACCTGTTCACGCAGGTGGCGCCGCGGCCCGGGATGTTTGCAGCATTGCCGGGCCGACCTGTTACCTGCATGATACCGCGATTGGCAGCGCGGCTTCACAAGAGCACTTCAAGCTGATCCGTTCACTTTGGGACCTGACCCTTAAAGGACGAGGCTGCCATCAACCACCGCCAAGCACGAGTTCGTTCCAGTCCGGGATTCTGCCATCCCGCAACACCTGGATGATAGAACGCTGACAGAGATGTTGGGCCAATTCCAGCCGCTCTCTTGTAACCTTACCCGCACTTCCGGTGTGTACGGCGCCAGACGCATGGTCATATACATCCATGAACTCCCGCCGCAACGACATCCGCTCTTCCAGGTCCGCCCCCAAATGCCAAGCTCCACGGACGCCCAACCGGAACCGGAACTCACCTCCGCTTCTAATATCGGAAAGGTAGAGAGACTCCAGAGCGATCCTCAGGTCAATGAACGCATCGGCGACATTTCGAGTGGACACCGATTGCGTCCACCTATCTATGGGAGTCCTCAGGCGTTCGGCGTCGTTGCCGTTGAGGTCATCCCACAAATGGTAGAGGGACAGGGCCTCCCGTACGCGCCCGCCATCAATCTCAACCGGACGAGGGCGGTCACTGTAAAGTGCCTGTCGGATGTATCCGCCGGAGGACGGTATGCCTCCTTGGACCGCGTACACCTCGCTTTCGTGAAACTTCGACCACCACCACGAAGACTGAACCGGACTGCCGGTGGCCAGCGACAACGCGCCAAGGAACCTGGGGATGTCGAACTCTGGGTAATCGGCGGATGCGTACCGGCGCTGGAACACGCGGAAAACGCCCTGCCCCCCGGTTTCTTCAAGAATTTGCAGCTCGTCGGCATTCGCGAACGTTGGGGAGACTATTTCATCAATTGCCAGAAGAGTCATGCCAAAGAAGGTCGTTGGGTCGGTTGACCCAATCAGTCTGTCAGGGAAATAGGGTGTCATCTCGGCACTGTCGTTTGGGACCGGAATCAACCTGATCCCGTCGCCAATCTCCAACGTCCGCTGCGCTTGGACCCCGCTGAGCAAGACGTAATACAGGAGGGGCACGCTCCCTCTGGGCTCATGTTCGTAAAATGAGCAAGCGGCGTGTCCGGAGCCGCGCAGAATGGCGACCTTCACCATATGCGCCAGGAGATCATCCACGTTGGGGCCCGGTATACTACCTCCTGCGACTATGGTCGCCGTTTGCAACGTATCCTCACGGATGTACCCGTGCAGGTGGCTCCGGATAATCCGGACCAGTTGCTCGCGCAGCATGGAGTCTTGGATCTCCGGTTCGAATGCTGTGAAGGTGCTGAGGCCCTCAACCATGGTGCGAGGCGGCCGTTGCCGGTCTGCCTCACACCATCGCCTGAAGCTCGCCACATCAACGAAATAGTCCCCGCGTAGGCTCCTCATAACCGTGCTGGATATTGCGCTCCCCAACAGAGCGGCTAACGTCTCAACTTCGGTGTCAGGCATACGTTCGTTCCTCCTGGGTTAGGTCCGTTGCAGCCTGGCGGACGAATAAGCCAGCGCAAAAGGACTCATCCGCCACGATCACCTGTGCTATCTTGCAGGCCCCGGAGTGGAACGAATCCCGCCAAGCCATCTTGTCGCATGGAGAGATCTCATCGGCACAGATTCCCAACAGTGCTGCCTTTGCTGCTCCTCGCGTCGCCTTGTTCATTCTTGTGGATTCTCCACCGATAGGGTTCCGCTGGCGGTCAGGAACCCCTAAGTTGCCGAGCCGCGCAGTTCAATCGCCTGTCTCGTCCGGCCAAGCTCCGCAGCCAGTAGTTCTTCGTCGGGCAGGGTGATCCGGTACTCCGCAGCCATCACATTGTTCGACAGCCCCTCAAGGGCATAGTGGGCTTTGCACAAAAACCGCTCGTTGCACGAAAAGTCAAAATAATAAGCCGTGAAGGCAGCTTTCCAGGGCAGGACCTTCACGGCTCAATAGGCGGGGATCGCTTCTGCTTTCCCCTAGAAATCCGGCCGGAAAGCCCTGTTTGGGGAGATGTATTTCACTAATGGGGTCGGCGTAAGCAAGGCCGGTATCAAGATTTGACCGAACCGCCCAATTAGGAAATCAAGGGCGGATGGGTTGACAGCTGTACCGGGATCGCCGCAGTTGCTGGAGCCGCCGCCGGTTCTGCTCGACATACCGAGTTTCCCCGCCACCAGGGTCAGGTTGGCTACCGTGGCCGCCAGGTACAGCTGGAATTTCGTCTTGGTCCGTCCGAAATAGCGGGACTGGCGGATGCCCAGGTGGACCAGTCGGGCCAACCGGTGTTCCACCACCACTCGACGAACTCGATACTCGTCGTACCCAGAGCTCTGTTGCAAGGCCCGGGCCTGCTGCAACAGGGCTTCTTGGGGATGGATCATCACCCATCGTCCCTTCCTGCCCTTGGGCGAGATGCACTGGGGCCGCAGTGCACAGGTCATACATTGGGACCCGTCGAACTGGAAGGCCCGCAAGCGGTGGACTCGACCCGCGGCATCCGTACGATTTCCCGCGGGCACGATGGCGTGGGTGACCTGCCCCGCCGGACAGGTGCAACTGCCCGCCGCCAGGTCGATGACAAAGTCATCCTTGGGAAAGCGCTGCCGGTCGGGGCGGCCTGGCACCCGGGCTACCAGCTTACGCCCCGCATCGGCGAAGGCCTGGCGGGTCTCGCCGTAGCCATAGGCGGCATCGCCCATGGCCTCCTGCACCGGCAGACCGGCGCTGGCCTCGCTCTCCTCCACAAGTTCCAGGGCCCCCAGATTGTCCGGAGCGTTGCCCGGCAATACGTCTACCGCGGTGATCAGTTGGGTGTCGGTGTCCACGACGATGGCCGCCTTGTGTCCGTCGAAGCGTCTCCTGCTGCTCTTGTGCCCGTGGCGCATCTCCGGGTCATGCACCGACACCATCCGGTCCTTGCTCACCCCACCCTTGAGGCTCACGCCGTCGCCGTCGGCATAGTCGTCGCTCTTGCGCTCAATGTCCTGGAGCAGCAACTGCGCCAGCATCTCTGCGCCAGCAACTATCCGCTGGCGCTCTATGCTGTCCTCCGGCAACTCCCCCCGGGCCTGCCGCGCCAGCTCCAGCAGCCGGTCCGCGTCGGCCACAATCCCAGCCAGCAGGGCCTGCCGCGCCCGTTTGTCCGACCAGTCGATGGCCGCCTCGCCCTTGATGCTGGAGGCCAGGTACCGGTCATATCCCCGGGCCTGGGCCCATTCCTTGATGCCAGACTGCTCCACGTCTGCCAGCGCCCGCATCAATTTGACCACCCCGTCGGCCAACAAATTATAGGTGTCCTTCACCGCGCCCCGGCCCAGGATATTGGTCGTGTCCAGCGCCACCCTCATGCTCCGCCTTTTCAGGTAGCCCGACTCCCGGGCCAGCCGCAAGCTGGACTCGAATACCTCCCGCACCTTGTCGTGCAGAATCAACTGGGCGCGGAACACCTGCAATGTGCTCTTGGCGAAGGGCCTGTCCTCTACCTCAATCCCCAGGGCCACCTTCCAACGGAGGTCGAAGTCAGCCCGGGCCTTGGCCTCGGCGTCGCTGACCTTGTCGTGTACTTGTAACAGCAGGGCCGTGGCCAGCAGGCTGGGCGGCACGCTGTCCCGCCCGTTGTCGGCACAGTAGAACTCGGCGAAGTCGGCGTCCCGGAACAGTCGGCCCCGCAACGAGGCCAGCAGACCATAGAAGGTGTCCCGCCCCACGTGGTCCAGGTACAATCGGTCCGCCTCCCACAACCCCCTCTGGTCCGACCGCTCTCCCAGCATCGTCTCGCTCCGCTAACTCAGTTCGCCCGGAGTATAACCCACTGCCCAGTCAACCGGGGTTTTCGGCCAGATTTCTAGGAGTGGATGACAGCTTTGGTACTGTTACCTATACGAGGGAACGTATAAGTACAACCTCTACACACCCACTGCCTCTATGGTAGGTGTAAAGCTAAACACAATGCAATCCTGAAGCCTTTTAGCAACTAATACACAGGAGGAACCCAAGATGTCATTGCATCCCCAGGCTTAACGGTTTGAATAATACCTATCACAAGAAAGTCTCCGCTTGCATAAAAAAGCCTGCCGAAATCACTATTCTTGTGCAAAGCCGGCATAGTGGGCGAGGGCCTCATCCTTTTCGGAGCAGAGAATCAGTCCGACGGGCGGGTTCTCTCCCTCTTGGACCCAGTGGTCCCGTGCATAGTTCAGGTAGAAGTGCATCTGCCCGGCGTCGGCGTGGGTGAAAGCCCCGATCTTCAGGTCGATGACCACGAGGCATCTCAGGCGGCGGTGAAAGAACAGCAGGTCCACCCGGTACCACTGGCTGCCGACGCGCAACCGCCTCTGCCTCCCGACGAAGCAGAAGTCGTCTCCCAACTCCAGGAGGAAGGTCTCCAGGTGCTGGATAAGCGCTTCTTCGAGGTCGCTCTCGGAATACTCGTCCTTCAGGTCGAGGAATTCGAGGACGAAGGGGTCTTTGATCGCTTCCTCGGGACGAACGACGTCTTCGGGTTGTTGCCTTTGCCCGCTCCTCAGCATGGCGGCTTTGTTCCTCGAGAGCGCGGTGCGCTCATAGAACTGGGAGTTGATCTGCCGGTTGAGCTGGCGGACCGACCATCCTCCTCGCAGAGCCTCGGCTTCATAGAAATCGCGGGCGTGGGCATTCGTGACCGACAGCAGCCGGACGTAGGCGGACCAGGGCAGCGGAAAGGCCATTGGAAGGTCTGCCAGGGGCGCATCGATGGAAGCGGCGTCGAATTCGCCAGACGGCGTCTGGCGAATGGGCAGCTGAGGGGGGCGATCCAATTTGCCAGACAGTGTCTGGCAAATCTTGTCGGGAGAGTAGGAGAGGTAGAACAGGCGCATGTGCTGGATGTTCTGGCGAGAAAAGCCGCGTCCAAATCTCTTGGTCAGGTCCGCCGCCAACCGCTCCATTAACGCAGCGCCGTACTCGGCCCGTTCCTCCCCCGATTGCTCGAACTCAACAATGCAATGGCCTACCAGCCAGGACGCGGCGGTCATGGCCGCGTTCACCGAGCGGACTGCCGATTCCCTGGCGGAGTCGATGATCCTCGACACGTCTCCGAAAACGGCTTGATAAGGAACCTCATGCTTGGCTGCTTGGACTGTCTCCTCTGCGCCCGGTTCCCCGGGTTTTTCCGGCATAACGCCCTCCTCTTGATAAGTAAAAAATACGCCCATCGCAGCACCGTGGTCAATGCGAGCCTCTCGGAGGCTGCCAGACTTCGACGCCTATTACGGCGGCTTCCGTTCGGGGGGCAAGCGGCGCTCGTATCACGCCTCCCCCTCGGTGGGGTCATCAGCGGGCTGGGCGTCAGCGGACGAATCCCACTCCGTCTCGTCCTGCCCAAACGATCCACGGAACTGGCCTCTGCCGGTCTCACGGTCCAGGACCAGTGCCGGATACAGGAGACTCTGGAGAGTTCCACATCGGCCAACACCCGCCGTGCCTACAACCAGGCCTGGCGGCGCTGGCAGGGGAGGGCAAGTCGGTGGCCACCTTCCGGCTCACCAATTCCGCCTTGGCGGCGGTCCACCGGTAGACCGGTTACCAGGACCCCACCGATAACGAAGCGGTGAGAAAGGTCATGGCCGGCATTGCCCGGGTCAACGGACGTCCCCAGCGCCAGGATAAGCCGTTAACCGAGACAGCGCTCGCAGAGGCCAAGGCTACCGCGCCATGCAACCCGGAGACACCAGGGCAGGGCCGTCAGGGCGACAACGCCTGGGCAGCCCGATGTCGGGGACAGATGGACGTCGCCCTGTCTCCGTACTCAGGGGCGGCTTGATCCGCCTGTCGGAAGCCACGGAGCTCCGCTGGGGCGACGTGGAGCTGCAGGAGGACGGCAAGGGCAAACGACGGACCGGGGCGCGGTGGTCGTGTATTAACGAAAGCGCAAGGATCAGGGATTCGTAGCAACAATGGAATTACCCAGAGGAAGATTTTCCGAAATGATTCTTTAAACCAGTCCTCCTGGGGATACGGCTGACGAGGCCAGCGCCTTCTTCGCCGTGGCAGGCGAGCAGCCCAGCACCCGGGCAATCTGCCTCAACCCCGCTCCGTCCTCCGCCATACGCCGACACTGCTCCAGTTTTTCACCGCCCAGAGCCGGTGGCCGGCCCACCCGTTTCCCCTCCGCCCGGGCCCGCTCCAGCCCCAACTTGATCCGCTCGCTGGCCGAGTCCACCTGGTAGGCTCCCTGGGCCAGCATGGACCGCCGGAAAAACTTGGCCGCGGCGCTCCCCTCTCTCGTGTCTATGTTCTCCCTGATGGCTACGATGCCGATGTCCTGGCGGGTCAGGTCCGCCTGGATCCTCACCCCCTCCTGGAAGTTCCGGCTGAACCGGTCCAGGAAGGCCACCACTACCGTGTCTCCAGGCTGCACAACCGCCATCAATGCCTGCCAGCCAGGGCGCTGCAGGGAGCGGCCGCTGGCCACGTCGGTGAAGACTAGGTGGTCGCGGATGCCGTTCTCGGCCAGGATGCGCAGCTGGGTGTCCAGGTTCTTCGAGTCGTCGTCTGCCTTGCTGACCCGGGCGTAACCGTAGATCACAGGGAGTGTGCTCATGAAGGTCTCCAACATTGTTGAAGTGGAAGAATGACACCTGCGCGGGTGTTCAGAAAACGGGCGTTTTTGAACACCCTCTTCTTGACCTACCCGTCAGCTTTGCGCAGGTGTTCAATAAACCTGTTCAACAATAACTAGCGTTCAACAATACCGTCAAGGGTTTGTTGGACAGGCCCGAATGCTTAAGGAACTCTGTCACGGAATGCCATGAAACGTGAAAGGACTTGCTAATTCACAGGCCAGAGGTCATAGAAAGGGAAAATCCCCGACCTGTGCCAGGATGCCCTGCCGCCCAGAGGTCAGCATGGCAGGCTTTTTCCGGCACCGTGCAGAAGTGTCGTCGTTGTCGGTGCTGGTGCTGAAAGACGGCCTGTTGCGCCATTCCGAAGCCACCTGATTGGTTAAGGGCGACATCGAATTCAGAGACGACGGGACACAGCCTTGATTAGGCACATCGTCCAACTTAGCCCCCCGTGGCCGAGGAAACAATCCACCACATCCCTAACAGGCTGGAGAACCAGCTAAAATATAACCACCCTGATGGATCAGGAAAGCACGGGAGAGATTGAATGACGATGTTATCCACAAATGTAAACGATCAGATTCGCCGCGAGTACTGGGCAAAATACTGCCAAGCCACTGGCGAAATACATCGACTTGAGCATCACCTAGCCGACGTCGGCGCCGTCATGGAGACGTTGCTTGAGATCCCAAGCATCAAGCAGGCTGCAGCGACGGCTGGATATCTGGCCGAACTCGATCCCGTAATCGCGGCCCGCATGTGCGTTTTCGCTGCCCTACATGACATCGGAAAAACGAACTTGCGCTTTCAAGCCAAGGCAAATCCGTCGCGGGGTGACGGACCCACCGCCAGCCATACTAAGGACATCATGCAGCTGCTTAATGGGCAGGACATTGACAACCAAGAACGCCTCATGGAAGCCGTACCTTGGCTAACTGACGCCATGGCACATTGGGACCGGAACGAAGGAGGAACCGTGTGTGGCCTGATTATCGCCATGTTGTCCCACCACGGCCAGCCCGAGCAACTCCATAACGGGCATCAGCCTCGTTCCAGCCATTGGGTAGATCAGCTTGCCGATTTCAGACAGCAACCATTCGACAAGATCCATGAGATAGCCTCACAAGTCAAACAATGGTTCCCCAAGGCTTTCAGCCAATCGGGGAATAGATTGCCAGCAAACCCTGAGTTCCAGCACTATTTCCTGGGCCTGTTGATGCTGGCCGACTGGGTCGGGTCGGACATCCGATGGTTCCCATTCCAAACGGAACCCGACCCGGGGTACATCGAAACGGCCCGGCGGCGCGCCAGGAAAGCGGTGGCAGACATTGGGATGGACACCCGGGGACAGCCGGTTCCTGATTTTCCTGCTACCCTGGCAATGATCTCGGGCAAACCCCATGCTCAACCCAACGCCACGCAATCAGCGATTATCGAGGTGGACCCAAGGGCACAGCTCGTCGTTCTCGAATCGGAGACCGGATCTGGTAAGACGGAAGCGGCCCTGCTGCATTTCCAGCGATTGAAAAGAGAAGGCTGGGTGGACGGACTATACTTCGCGCTGCCGACCCGGGCGGCCGCAACCCAGATTCACCTCCGGGTCGTCAACGCAATCCGTCAGATCATGCCCGACGCAGGAATTGAGCCAGTGCTGGCAGTGCCTGGATATATCAGGGCCGGTGAACATGAGGGCACAACCCTGGAACGCTACCGTGTTCACTGGGAGGATGGTGCCGACGACGGCAACCGTTGGTCGGCCGAGGGCTCAAAGCGTTTCCTGACCGCCCAGGTCGCGGTGGGAACCATTGACCAGGCCATGCTGTCAGTGTTGCAGACCAAGCACGCTCACATGCGCGCCGCCAGCCTGGCCCGCAATCTCCTGGTTATTGACGAGGTGCACGCCTCCGACACCTACATGAGAGGCATCACCCAGGCGCTGGTCCAGAGACATAGGCTTTTGGGCGGACACACCCTGATGATGTCGGCCACCCTAGGGGCAGTGGCGCGTTCCACCTATCTGGGACATAACATTCCTGACTTCGAAACCTCAAAGGCTACGCCGTATCCATGCATCACGACCGGCGCCGGCACCCTCCATGTTGAACATGGGGGGCGCCAAAAGCACGTCAACGTACAGACCATGCCCGTGGGGGAAAAGCCTAGAGACGTGGCAAAAGCTGCCCATGCTGCCCAGCAGGCAGGAGCAAGGGTTCTGGTAATCCGTAACACCGTCAGATTGGCCATTGAGACCGTCGCAGCACTGGAAGAACAGGCAACTACTCCTTCCGACGCAGTGCTGACTGTTAACGGGAAACCAGTCCCCCATCACAGCCGTTTCGCGCCCGAGGACCGGAAACTTATGGACCTAGCCGCTGAGGAGGCTCTGGCTGCAGGCAAAGCCCGGCGCGGCATCATCGTAGTGGGCACACAGACCCTGGAGCAATCCCTGGACATAGACGCCGATTACCTGATCACCGATCTCTGCCCCATGGACGTGCTGCTGCAACGCATTGGGCGTCTTCATCGCAGACAGGGAATGCACAGACCAGAAGGATTCCAGGAGGCTATGTGCATGGTGCTATTGCCCGAGGAAGAGATCGTCGAAATAATTAGCAAAGGCTCCACCACTGGGCTGGGACCTAGAGGGCGGGTCTACCAAGACTTAAGAGTGATTGAAGCCACCAAGAGGCAAATCACCAGTGGCCAAGTATGGGCAATACCATTAATGAACCGGGAACTCGTCGAAAAATCAACCCACCCAGAGAGGCTGAACTCCATAGTGCGCGAATCACCTCAAACCTGGACGGTACATCATAACCAGATGGAGGGCTCGGCCTACGCGGATGCCATAACCGCTGACAACATTCTGGTGGACTGGCAGGCGCCGTTCTATGACCCCGCCACCGGCTCAAACGACGAGGTCATATTCAAGGCGAACAACGTGATGACCAGGCTGGCAGAGCCCAGCATTGACATCGACTTCCCACCCGGAACCATCGGGCCTTTCGGAAACGAAATCAGCAAGATCAGCATTCCCTACTGGATGATAGGCGAAGGCGCTGCTGACGTACAGGACGCAGTCGCGGAGCTGATAGATTCTGGGCCAGAGAGCTTCTCGTTCCAAGTTCCCACAGGGCAGCGATTCCATTACGCGCGGCAGGGGCTTCAGCGATATTGACAGTGATAGAAATAACAGTTTATGATGTCTCCAGAGTTGATATAAAGGCGTTGCCGCCAGTGACGTCTTTAGCTCAACTCCCCCGCGAAAGTGGGGATGACCCGTCTGGAGTCATGATAAAGAGCTTGCCCCGTAGTTGCGGGGATCTGTACCTTCAAAGGGAAAACAATATGAGCACAAGGGTACCCAAAGTCTTGACGCCGGATCAAGCCCCAATAGGTGAATCAGACGCAGCAGAGGCCAAACGCTTCTGCTTACTTTACCACGAAATCATCAGCATCAATTACCAGGGTGAAACACGTTTGATGTCGCTCCCAGAGGCATACGCCGCGTTGGCTGAGAACCAGGTTGACGATTTCCCGGGACTCCGGCCCCACCAGAAGCACTTCTGGCACGCCACTCTCTGCCAGATAGGCGCTATTGCCATGGTCAACGAGGGAATCGACGACCCTCCGGTGGAACCAGAGGTCTGGCTGCAAATAATACGCAACCTCACAGTGGGAGAATTTCCGGACGACGAGCCCTGGCACCTCTCCGTTGAAGACTACACCAAGCCGGCTTTCCTGCAACCCGCTGTGAGTTCCGCTGAGAAAAGGGCCGACTACAAGGGTGAAATATTTACTCCGGACGAAATGGACCTCCCGGTGGGGTCAAAACACCATGATATTCGGAACAACAATATGCGGAACGCTACGGCGGAACAGTGGTTATTTGCGCTGGTCGCAAAGCAGACCGGCGGTGGTTACGACGGGAATCGGCTCTTCGGCTCCTCTCGCATGAACAGCGGGTCTGGCAACCGCCACGGATTCAGCCTTACCCCTTCCACCCGATGGGGCGCCCACGTAAGCAGGGACCTGCAGGTGCTGGTGAACCAGCACCGTGGGAAGGACGTGAACCACCTCCTGCTTTGGACCAGGCCCTGGGACGGCGGAAGGGACGAGTCCCTCCCTCTACAGCAGCTGGCTCCTCTGCCCCTTTACGTTGAGGTGTCACGACGGATCCGGCTGGAAGCCGATAGCAAAGGGAGCCTCAAGGGCCGTTATGCAACGAGCCGGGCGCCACGTATCCACGCCAAGGAAGCCAACGGGATGACACATGACCCCTGGACAATTACCGAAACGGAAAAATCAGTAACTGTCAGCAATGCGGGTTTCGACTACCGGCAAACTTCGCGCTACCTGGATCCCACGCGGTTCACCCTGCCGTCCCTGGCTAGGCACGTGCCAACGGTAGACGGTGACAACCAAATGCACCTGGTGGCAAGAGCCATTGTGAGGGGCCAGGGCAAGACAGAGGGTTACCACGAGCGCACCATACCCCTAGGGCGCGGGGCTGCGAGAATGTTCGGCTCAATTTCGGAACAGGCCAGACTTCACAGAGCGGCACAGGAGAGATTGAACATCATCGCCGAAGTGCAGAGTATTCTGAGCCACGCAGTAAAAACGTACCTCCAGGATGGAGTAAGCGACGGCAAGACTAAGGCGGAACACCAGAAGCTCATCGCCGGCGCCCGCCGTCGAGTGGATCAAGCCATGGACCCCGGGTTCTGGACAGACTTGCAGGAAGAACTGGAAAGCGCGGACCCGCAACGAACCAAGGCCGAGTGGTGTCACCAAATATTGGTAAAACAGGCCAGGGACATATTGAATGATGTGGTCCGATCCGGACTGTGCCACGGCAAGGAGCAATACCGCGCGACTGCCGAAGCGAATGATCTGTTTGGACGCAGGGTAAGCAACAGTTCCAAACTGCCAGAAATACCGGAGGGTTAAATATGACGGCCACCTATCAGCAGGATGCCGAGTTGCATCCTGGAGACCCACGACACGCTGCCAGGATTGCCGACAGGTTGACAAGGAGGGACGTAACTCCCGGAGACATGGCGGCACTCAGAAGACTCAACGAAAAAAGGCCGACCACGGCCATTTTCTGGAAAGTCTGCAATGAACTGGGCATTGAATCGGCCCCGTGGGATTTGCTCGAGTCCTGGGCTGCAGTCTTCCGCATGATTGCCATAGGCACAAAGGTGGGTGAAACCCAAACCACCGGTCCCCATGATGGCAACGTACCGCTTGGCCGGGCTCTAGCGCTGAGCGGCTACAGCCAGAATCGGATGAAGACCTTGTTGGACGCCGATCCGGCAGTGCTGCCGGCCATTGTGGAACGAATGGCCAGCTACCTGAATGCCAAGAACCAGAAGTTCAACTGGAACGACGGCGCTCGCATCATGCTGACCGGGCGCCGAACTTTCGAACAAAGAGACCTCGACAGAACACGCCTAGCGCGGGATTTTTACCGGCAGTTGCGCCAACAGGAAAGACAATAACCCGGCAGCATAAAGGAGCGAATATGTTTACCCCGAGATTTATCCAGATCCACGCGTTGCAGAACTACACTGGTACGCTTCTCAATCGAGACGACACTGGACTGGCCAAGACCATGCCATACGGCGGCGTGCCGCGCACTCGCATCTCCTCCCAATGCCTGAAGCGTCACTGGAGGAAGTCCGAAGGTGAATACGCCCTTACCGGCATAGCCCCAGACCCGGTACGTACCAAGGAACTGGCCGACTTGGCCATCCTGAAACGCGTCCGGGAACTTACTCCGGGCCTGAACGAAGACCTGGCAATGCGCGCATTGCAAGCGCTCAACACCGGCCTCTACGGGGACAAGGGTAATGACTCCAACAGCCGACAACCCCTGCTATTCGGCCAGAATGAAATTGATTACCTGAGCATCAAGACCTCCGATATCCTTAGGGATAACAGTGAACCTGAGCAAGTAGCTGCCGCAGTGAACAAACTGTTGGAAAAGAAGTCCGAAGGTGACAACTTTCAGGCTTTCCGGCTGAGCCAATCCATGCCGGCCGGCATCATCGGAGCTATGTTCGGGCGCATGATGACCAGCGACCCCAACGCCAACATTGACGCAGCGGTGCATGTGGCGCACGCTTTCACCACTCACGGTGAGGAAAAAGAGATCGACTACTTCACGGCAATGGAGGAACTCTCCCCAGACCCCGGTGCTGGACACATCGGAGACACGGAGATCAACTCTGGCATCTACTATGTCTACGTGTGCGTGGACGTAAGAGGCCTCACGGCCAACACCATCGGTTGTCCTCCCGAAAAGTGGCTGGATAACAACCGGGACATTGCAGCAGAAGCCGTCTCAAAGCTGGTCGGGCTGGTGGCCACAGTATCTCCAGGAGCCAAGAAAGGTTCGACAGCGCCCTACGGGTACGCCAAGGCCCTGCTGGTGGAAGCTGGCGAAAGACAGCCCCGAAGCCTCTCAGGCGCCTACCGGCAACCATCCAGACCGGATTTCCAGGATGCCGTCGAGCACCTCAATCTGGAAGTCGAATCCCACGACCAAGTGTACGGCTCCCATGAGGCCCGCAAGATGTTCGTCAACCTGGGTCCCGAGCCTGACTGTACGCTGAAGGACATCACGGAATGGGTCAGCCAGGTGGTCCTCTATGGAGACGCCCAATGACCAACTCTTACTTGATACTCATATTGCAGGCACCCCTGGTCGCCTACGGCAACGAAGCAGTTGACCGAAAACGGCCGACCGATTTAATGCCGGGCAGATCCATGCTGACCGGATTGCTCGGGAACGCCATCGGGTACAGCCGGCGGGATGCTGCCGAATTGGACAGCCTGCAAAAACGGTTAAGATACGCCGCCCGAACGGAACAATTCGGGCATCTCCGAAACCTCAGGGACTTCCATACGGCGCAACTAAGCGCGGACGATGTGGCTTGGACCACATACGGGGTCCCCGAAGGCCGCTCCGGCAGTCCGGACACCTACAGGAGCCCAGAAATACGCGAGGTCGATTACCTGACAGAATCGCGAACCGTCGTCGCCATTACATTGGACGACACGGCAGAAGGCCCCACCTTGGGCGAAATAGCCGCGGCCGTACAAAAGCCAGCCCGTCCGCTATTCATCGGCAGGAAGTGTTGCCTGCCGGAACGTCCCATTTTTGAGGCAGTGCTGGATGCTGCCGACGAAACGGAGGCGTTATATTTGGTACCAAATGCGCCTGAAATAATGGAAGCTCAGGCCCAATGGGATGGACCGCATCACCACAACAGTATCAGGAAGGACAGAGAGGTTTGGGTCAGCGACCTGAAGGACTGGCACAACGGAGTCCACGTCGGTCGCCGGATGGTCAACCGAGGGCAGCAACGATTCAAAGAGACGCTGGCTGACATACCAGGAGTTTAGAAATGTCAAAGCTATACCTCATGAAAGCCGATCTCGATATGGTGAATCTGGCCAAGTACGCTGCGGAGCAACACCATAGCGACCCGGACCGCACCGCCCACTGTCTCGTCACTGAGTCATTCGGAAGAGCTCAGATGCCAAAGCCCTTTGTCATAAAGACACGGGTAACTGATGGAGCGCTAAAGGGCACGATCTTAGCATATACCCCACTGAGCACTGAGGAATTGAGAGCCATTGCGCATCACAACCAAAGATTGGCTCACTCAGCCGTGTTGGATCCCTCCACCATCAACACCGTTGGAGTACCGGACCAGTGGGTTGAAGGACAATCCATACATTTCGAGGTTAGAGTACGACCGACCAAGCGCACCTCCAGTCGCGAACCCCAAAACCCCAACACAGAACAAGACATCTACCTGGGCTCAACGGAAAACTCCAGCAGGGCAGAGACATACTGTCAGTGGCTATCGCAACTTATGCAAAGGCAGGGGGGATTGCAGCCGATACCAGAGACAATGGCAATGATTCATTTCGCCAGGAGACGCGTCCGGCGACAAAACACGTCGAAATGGACCGCTGGGCCGGACGCAACCATTTCCGGAGTGGGTACCGTCATCAACCCGGACCGGATGAAGTTAGCACTAGCCGAAGGACTTGGCCGACATAAAGGGTATGGGTATGGAATGTTGCTGCTCCGGCCAAGTGCCCGCCCAGGGAACCTGTAGACGACTCTTCGAGTAAATAAAACTGACCGCACCTGGGAACTCCAGAGGTCGCGACGAGGCATTTGAATGCTACGAGGGAGACTGGGGCTTGAAACAGCACGAATCCCCCATTCCGACCGGCATGGGCTATTGTGGCTCTCGCGGGGCGCTCTGACAGTCCGGGACGGCACATTACGCTTCGAACGCCATGTTGGCATGGACTCTGACAGCCCCTTGGAAGCAGGCGAGTACGGCATACCGTTTCAGAGTCTGTCGATGATATTGCTGGGCCCAGGCTCAACTGTAAGTCACGATGCACTCCGACTCATGGCGCGACACGGCACCGGATTGGTGGCCGTCGGCGAGGACGGGGTGAGATGCTACACAGCACCTCCCCTAATGCCAGACACCTCCGACATCGCCCGCCAACAGATGCGAGCCTGGGGAGACCCTGAGGGTGGTCGCATCACCATTGCACGCAAGATGTACGCCCTCCGATTGGGTGAGGTGCCGCCACAAACCGACATCAACGCGTTGCGCGGCATGGAGGGCGCCAGAATGCGGCGAACCTACCGAAACTTGGCGCAGCAGTATGGCATCGATTGGAAAGGAAGGAGGTACGACAGGGCCGACCCGACATGGGCAGATATTCCCAACCAGGCGGTTAACCATGCCTCGGTAGCTGTCACGTCCGCAGCAGTGATAGCGGTAACCGCTGTTGGCGCAATTCCACAGCTGGGATTTATCCATGAACACAGTGGCGACGCATTTGCGTTAGATATCGCGGATCTTTTTCGCGACACAGTGCTCTTGCCTGCTGCCTTCAAGTCGGCCAAAGAAGTGATCGATAACCCAAGGCTTGAAATCGAACGCCACACCAGGAAAACCACAGGAGAAATGCTACGAACGGAGCGGGTCATCTCCAAGATGATTGATCGAATCAAGACTTTGTTCCAAGACGTTCCTCCTTTGGAACCATTGTCAACAACCTCATGGGACATGGATGACCCTGACAATGGAGAACGAGTCCGAGAATGACGGTAGTAGTTACCATTAATGTGGAGGGACGCTACCGCGGGTTTCTTGCATCGGCAATGCTGGAGATTGCGCCGGGGGTATACACGTCGCCTGCAATGACTGCGGGAATCCGCGATCGCATCTGGGATGTACTGACTGGCTGGCACAACCAATTGGGCAACGGCACGATTGTCATGACTTGGCGAGACCCCACCGCAGTGGGAGAGCAGCACGTACGTACGTTGGGAGAACCGCCAAAACAGATCGTGGACGCCGACGGCGTGCATTTGGTCAAGTACCGGTAAGAAATTCATTCTCGATTTGGCCCTTTACCAGCATATCTCGATAAATATTATCAACCATTAAGGGGTTGCCCCGTAGGTGCGGGGATGTCCCCGGGCAAGGCAATCGTTGTAAACAGGAGTCGGCGGTTGCCCCGTAGGTGCGGGGATGTCCCCATCAATGAAAACTTGGGTTTCGTTTAGACAAAGGTTGCCCCGTAGGTGCGGGGATGTCCCTCCGACAATGGCGATATGCGCCGGTTTGCGGAAGGTTGCCCCGTAGGTGCGGGGATGTCCCCAATATCCGGCACTCCGGTCGCAACCGGAGTACGGTTGCCCCGTAGGTGCGGGGATGTCCCTCCTACCTCTGCTTTCGGAAAATCTCGGCTCCTGGTTGCCCCGTAGGTGCGGGGATGTCCCGGTAAAGCGGATAGGATGGAGTATCAGATATGGGGTTGCCCCGTAGGTGCGGGGATGTCCCTCCGAGCAGGCCGGAGTGATCGATGTGGTCCTTGGTTGCCCCGTAGGTGCGGGGATGTCCCGAAAGCCCGGGGACAGCACGGATGGAAGGTCAAGGTTGCCCCGTAGGTGCGGGGATGTCCCCCAGAAGTCCGCAACCCTGGCCGCCGAGTTTGCGGTTGCCCCGTAGGTGCGGGGATGTCCCTTTGGTCGGTAGTGTTAGGAATAGGGTAAACAGGGTTGCCCCGTAGGTGCGGGGATGTCCCTGGTCAAGAGCAGCACAGGGACTTTGAGCAGCGGGTTGCCCCGTAGGTGCGGGGATGTCCCTGCCGCTGCCCAGGCTGCGACCAGGGAGGAAACACAGGCCCAGGTTGCCCCGTAGGTGCGGGGATGTCCCTTTGCCAAGAGCCTGGACACCGACCCCGAGACTGGTTGCCCCGTAGGTGCGGGGATGTCCCTTCACGCCTTGGACGTGCGTATAGCTCGATTAGGGTTGCCCCGTAGGTGCGGGGATGTCCCGTAGGTATTACGGGCCGCGACGCAAGCCGCAAGGGTTGCCCCGTAGGTGCGGGGATGTCCCGCTGCCCAGCAGTTTGCCACGCTGACCGATGAGGGTTGCCCCGTAGGTGCGGGGATGTCCCCTGCCTGGACAAAGGCGTCCAGTGGTGGGAACTGGTTGCCCCGTAGGTGCGGGGATGTCCCCTCAGTATGGCTTGTGTCCAGGATGAGCGACACGGTTGCCCCGTAGGTGCGGGGATGTCCCGGTAACTACCGAAATACGCAGGGGCAGGGAATCGGTTGCCCCGTAGGTGCGGGGATGTCCCGACGTCCGTGTGTAAGATCTGCGATTGGGAATTGGTTGCCCCGTAGGTGCGGGGATGTCCCGACTGACTACATTGCGAATACCATCGCCCTGGAGGTTGCCCCGTAGGTGCGGGGATGTCCCGATCACGGTGGTTACGGCCAGCATCGCCATCCAGGTTGCCCCGTAGGTGCGGGGATGTCCCGTAGTCATGGCCGGTCCACAGGTTAGCGCGCCGGGTTGCCCCGTAGGTGCGGGGATGTCCCTCTGGCGGCTCTCTGTCAGAAGTGCCACAATGGGGTTGCCCCGTAGGTGCGGGGATGTCCCGTAGACAAGATGTGGCCGCAGCCGGACGCCGATGGTTGCCCCGTAGGTGCGGGGATGTCCCTCTTCCGGCCCCTCAAGAGGCAAGCATAGTCCTGGTTGCCCCGTAGGTGCGGGGATGTCCCCCGCAGGTTCTGGATGCCGAAGAACATGAACAGGGTTGCCCCGTAGGTGCGGGGATGTCCCTCCTGGGCTGGCCCTTCGAAGACGAAATGGACCGGTTGCCCCGTAGGTGCGGGGATGTCCCTTTCATTGTCCTACCGTGTATGGGTAAGGCGTGGGTTGCCCCGTAGGTGCGGGGATGTCCCTCCGGGAGTGCAGCCGGCGGATCTCAACGCCTAGGTTGCCCCGTAGGTGCGGGGATGTCCCGTTGCACCGGCCGGACCGGTCATCATAACTGGAGGTTGCCCCGTAGGTGCGGGGATGTCCCGTCCGCCGCCGCCCGGATCGTATTCAATTGCGCGGTTGCCCCGTAGGTGCGGGGATGTCCCCGCTTGGGGAAGCGGTTGACGCTGCCCGGATGTGGTTGCCCCGTAGGTGCGGGGATGTCCCCGCGCGAAAGACACGTCGAACATATGGAAGGCGGGTTGCCCCGTAGGTGCGGGGATGTCCCTCACTCCCCCAGCGCACCACGACGCCGCTACCTGGTTGCCCCGTAGGTGCGGGGATGTCCCGGCGCACGACCGGAAGCGGCGCTGGGAGGGCGCGGTTGCCCCGTAGGTGCGGGGATGTCCCCCATGAGGAATGCCAAGAGGCAGACATGGCCCGGGTTGCCCCGTAGGTGCGGGGATGTCCCCAGGACCTGCCCGGGGTCACAGTCCGGCGGCGCGGTTGCCCCGTAGGTGCGGGGATGTCCCGCTCGCGGTTGAGGTTATCGAGGTTTCGGGCTGGGTTGCCCCGTAGGTGCGGGGATGTCCCGGTCAAGGGTATTCTGCGATGCCGGGCCTACAGGGTTGCCCCGTAGGTGCGGGGATGTCCCGCAGAATCGATCTGTGCGTCCTGCAACTCGACGGGTTGCCCCGTAGGTGCGGGGATGTCCCGGACGAGTAATGCCTTTTGAGATTAAGCACACTGGTTGCCCCGTAGGTGCGGGGATGTCCCCTATGTACTCGCCAACGAAGACCAGGCCGAGGAGGTTGCCCCGTAGGTGCGGGGATGTCCCTTTCTACGGGGTATCAGGGTCCGGTGGCCTGGGGGTTGCCCCGTAGGTGCGGGGATGTCCCCACGATCCACCAGGCCCCGCCCACGTGATACCGGGTTGCCCCGTAGGTGCGGGGATGTCCCCTACCGGCAGCAGGCGACACTTTGGGCAGCTCGGGTTGCCCCGTAGGTGCGGGGATGTCCCCGCGTACCGGTGGGCAGGCGAGTAAATCTTGACGGTTGCCCCGTAGGTGCGGGGATGTCCCGGATGGCCCGGAGCGTGAAGGCCCCCTGCTCGGGGTTGCCCCGTAGGTGCGGGGATGTCCCTGGAAAACCCAATGGCCGAAGTCCCGGACTATCGGTTGCCCCGTAGGTGCGGGGATGTCCCGGCGTCTCTACTGTCCGTTCCAGGGTAATAGCGGGTTGCCCCGTAGGTGCGGGGATGTCCCGGGTACTGGCCAAGCCTACGGCCAATGGGTGCGGGTTGCCCCGTAGGTGCGGGGATGTCCCCAGGCGATGAAGTCCGGCCGCTTGCACGGCACCGGTTGCCCCGTAGGTGCGGGGATGTCCCTCCGCCTTGACCAAAGGGCGGGCGCGGAAGCCGGGTTGCCCCGTAGGTGCGGGGATGTCCCCCCCCGAAGGTGTTGAGGAGGGCCATGCCGATGGGTTGCCCCGTAGGTGCGGGGATGTCCCGTCTCGTTTTGATGATGATTCAGTCTCTGAATCGGTTGCCCCGTAGGTGCGGGGATGTCCCTCAGGCGGCCGCCCCGGGCGCGGACCTCCACGTGGTTGCCCCGTAGGTGCGGGGATGTCCCCCCATTGCCTGTAGCTCTGGCCTAATTCGGTCGGGTTGCCCCGTAGGTGCGGGGATGTCCCCGGTGAGCGTCGCGCGGGTACTGGTGCGGGTGGGGTTGCCCCGTAGGTGCGGGGATGTCCCCCCCATGGGGTCGGTCGCCGTTAGCGTCAGGGTGGTTGCCCCGTAGGTGCGGGGATGTCCCTTCGTAGCTGGTAACGAATACCAGGTTGGAAACGGTTGCCCCGTAGGTGCGGGGATGTCCCGTAGTCCGCCTCCAAAGGCAGGACGTAGGAGACGGTTGCCCCGTAGGTGCGGGGATGTCCCGGCTTCCGGCGATTCATCGGCAGTTTCGCCTTCGGTTGCCCCGTAGGTGCGGGGATGTCCCCATGCCAAAGCCTACGACCCCGGCGCGGTCACCGGTTGCCCCGTAGGTGCGGGGATGTCCCCTGGACTTGGTACGTTTTGGAACTCGACCCGGAGGTTGCCCCGTAGGTGCGGGGATGTCCCTTTCAGCCTCGGCCAGCTGCACCGCCTCCCACTGGTTGCCCCGTAGGTGCGGGGATGTCCCGAAGACCAGGGAAAGGACGGCAATCAAGGTCACGGTTGCCCCGTAGGTGCGGGGATGTCCCCGTAGTACTTAACCGTGCCCTTGATCGCAAAGAGGTTGCCCCGTAGGTGCGGGGATGTCCCCTGCCCCGGCATACCCCATATTTTCCAGGACCTGGTTGCCCCGTAGGTGCGGGGATGTCCCCCCGCAGGATACCGGGGAGTATGCGGAATTTGTGGTTGCCCCGTAGGTGCGGGGATGTCCCGTTTACAGGCAAGGGTCAATGCCCTACAAGCGGGGTTGCCCCGTAGGTGCGGGGATGTCCCTATCGTGGGGGAGTTAACCAGAAAATCCCGTCAGGTTGCCCCGTAGGTGCGGGGATGTCCCCAGTTACCGAGGCTATCACCTATGAACGCAACCGGTTGCCCCGTAGGTGCGGGGATGTCCCGTCCTGGACCACGCCGCCGCCGGTGGCCTGGTCGGTTGCCCCGTAGGTGCGGGGATGTCCCGGCATGACCCTGGCGGAGCCGGAGCCGGTCAGCGGTTGCCCCGTAGGTGCGGGGATGTCCCCGGGATAAGCGCAAGGCCAGGGAGAGACGGTTTGGTTGCCCCGTAGGTGCGGGGATGTCCCCCATATAGCCCGGTTCGCCATAGGGCGGGCGATGGTTGCCCCGTAGGTGCGGGGATGTCCCCAGTTGGCTATTCCCCGCCCAAAGATCGCCGCCGGTTGCCCCGTAGGTGCGGGGATGTCCCCGCGGCGCATTTGTATGTATGCTGGCAAGGCGGGGTTGCCCCGTAGGTGCGGGGATGTCCCCCTTTACGGTTCCGGCGGGAGTTTGGGTTATCCGGTTGCCCCGTAGGTGCGGGGATGTCCCTTGGTATATGATCCCCGGAAAAATGCCTACGTTGGTTGCCCCGTAGGTGCGGGGATGTCCCCGGGCGTGTAAGGTGGGAATCCAGGTTTTCAACGGTTGCCCCGTAGGTGCGGGGATGTCCCTTGACATGATAGGGCGGATTCGCCCTAACGCCCGGTTGCCCCGTAGGTGCGGGGATGTCCCGTCTTGGCTATCCAAGTCTTCTTTCCGATCTTCGGTTGCCCCGTAGGTGCGGGGATGTCCCCCGGATACCTTTGGCGGAGTATGAAGCCATTCGGGTTGCCCCGTAGGTGCGGGGATGTCCCGGGGTCATATACCAAATGCCGGGGTTGTTGGTCGGTTGCCCCGTAGGTGCGGGGATGTCCCTTTCCCAACCCTGTTTCCTTTTGGGAGTAAGATGGTTGCCCCGTAGGTGCGGGGATGTCCCCCGCTTTCGGGGTTATCGGGGTTACGCGAATTGGGTTGCCCCGTAGGTGCGGGGATGTCCCCAAAAATAGTGAAGGGCGGCAACTTCTCCCGCCGGTTGCCCCGTAGGTGCGGGGATGTCCCGGGGTTCCGGTTATCTGACCGGGTTGGGCGGGAGGTTGCCCCGTAGGTGCGGGGATGTCCCTGAAAAGGAAACGGCGGGAGACGGTTGTTATTTGGTTGCCCCGTAGGTGCGGGGATGTCCCCTATGATTGGGAATGTTGGCTTTCCTTCTCCCCGGTTGCCCCGTAGGTGCGGGGATGTCCCCTACTAATGAATAGTTTATACGGGAAATTCGCGGGTTGCCCCGTAGGTGCGGGGATGTCCCGAGAGGCCCCGGCCCAATGCTCGCCAGCAAATCGGTTGCCCCGTAGGTGCGGGGATGTCCCCCAGGCATACCCGCAGACTACATAGTCCGCAACGGTTGCCCCGTAGGTGCGGGGATGTCCCGTCTTGCAAAGGGGTGGCGACCATGCCAATCGGGGTTGCCCCGTAGGTGCGGGGATGTCCCGACTCTCAAGGATTTGTAACCGGAGAGACTGCCGGTTGCCCCGTAGGTGCGGGGATGTCCCCTGGCCCAGGGCTACCGGGTAGGGAAAGCCGTAGGTTGCCCCGTAGGTGCGGGGATGTCCCCAACGATCTTGCATTGGCGGAACGGTTTAGCGGGGTTGCCCCGTAGGTGCGGGGATGTCCCTTCGTGATATTCGTTGCCGCTAACCGGGTCAAGGGTTGCCCCGTAGGTGCGGGGATGTCCCTTCGTGATATTCGTTGCCGCTAACCGGGTCAAGGGTTGCCCCGTAGGTGCGGGGATGTCCCCTGGCCCAGGGCTACCGGGTAGGGAAAGCCGTAGGTTGCCCCGTAGGTGCGGGGATGTCCCCAACGATCTTGCATTGGCGGAACGGTTTAGCGGGGTTGCCCCGTAGGTGCGGGGATGTCCCTTCGTGATATTCGTTGCCGCTAACCGGGTCAAGGGTTGCCCCGTAGGTGCGGGGATGTCCCCTGTTGCGCGGTTGTCATTCTCCCGTCTGACAAGGTTGCCCCGTAGGTGCGGGGATGTCCCTTTCGTAACAGGTTGCACGAAGGTTTCCCCGGGGGTTGCCCCGTAGGTGCGGGGATGTCCCCTGGCAGGTTTCGTGAAGGGCTATCGCCTTGCGGGTTGCCCCGTAGGTGCGGGGATGTCCCTCGGAATTCTACTATGGCGATTCCTGGCATTGCGGTTGCCCCGTAGGTGCGGGGATGTCCCTGCGGCCAGGCGCCAGCTCCAAAACAGCGCGGCGGTTGCCCCGTAGGTGCGGGGATGTCCCTGACCCCGCCTACTTCCCGCGCACCGCTCCAGGGGTTGCCCCGTAGGTGCGGGGATGTCCCGCAAAGTTGCTCCGGGGAGAACTGGAGCAATGGGGTTGCCCCGTAGGTGCGGGGATGTCCCGACGACTTTCCCATTCCCCCCGGGTGGACTGCCGGTTGCCCCGTAGGTGCGGGGATGTCCCGTTCTTGACGATCTGGTCGACCTTGGCCTGGTCGGTTGCCCCGTAGGTGCGGGGATGTCCCTCGTCGCTACCTTCCTTGATTTCCTTCATTTGGGGTTGCCCCGTAGGTGCGGGGATGTCCCGCTGCAACCAGGGATGACAAGCTGGTCATAATGGGTTGCCCCGTAGGTGCGGGGATGTCGACCCTGGGCTCTCGCTGTCTGAGTCCCTGCCCTGGGTTGCCCCGTAGGTGCGGGGATGTCCCCTTGTGGTACTTGACCTCGACCTTGCTGAAATCGGTTGCCCCGTAGGTGCGGGGATGTCCCTCACCGGAATCGCAGGAATACTCCCCGCCTTGCGGTTGCCCCGTAGGTGCGGGGATGTCCCCGCAGTAGGTGGAAATAAACGCCGCCTTGTACTGGTTGCCCCGTAGGTGCGGGGATGTCCCGCGCCGGATGGCGCTTTTCGTCTTTATGGCCGCGGTTGCCCCGTAGGTGCGGGGATGTCCCCTAACACTGGATCAATCTATGGTCTCCTCTCCCGGTTGCCCCGTAGGTGCGGGGATGTCCCTGTCTTGTCAAGCCAAAGTTACCGGGCCACCGAGGTTGCCCCGTAGGTGCGGGGATGTCCCCTGAGCGTAATCACCGGCAGATGCAGAAGTTATGGTTGCCCCGTAGGTGCGGGGATGTCCCCGGCTATGGCCTGGTCAATGTCCAGGTGCTCACGGTTGCCCCGTAGGTGCGGGGATGTCCCCTCTACACCACCCTGGAGCACCTTACCGAGTCGGGTTGCCCCGTAGGTGCGGGGATGTCCCCTGGAGCGCCGGCGACACCGTCATTGCGGAACCGGTTGCCCCGTAGGTGCGGGGATGTCCCCTTGCCGTCAGGACCGCGCCGGACATTGCGGACGGTTGCCCCGTAGCTGCGGGGATGTCCCTTCGTCTGTCATTTACGGGTTTAAACTGAGCCAAAATCATGTCGATGTCCAGCGAAAATGTCCGGTTAAGTGCTCAGGGAAAATGACAATGCAGTCAATATCGTCAGGATCCGTGGTGTAAGAGTCGCCGGCCAGCTCGCCCAAGTAAGGGCCGCAGACTACGGTCTCATCGTTAACAGTCAGGTGCCTGGGCATGGTTAAACTCCCTTTTCTGCACACGGTCGGACACGCCAACCCGCCAGAAAGGAAAACTTTCCAGTTATTACGTCCAGATATTACCAGCCGTCAAGAAAAGAGAAGAGGAGTTTCTGCACAACATGACAACCGTTGAAACCGAAAACGGGAGCCTCGACTACCATGAGATGGCCAACGGCCTGAACATCGTCATCAAACGCTACGGCTTGGTCTACGCCGGCGCCGTCTTCGCCGCCCACGGCCAGCGGCCCCACAAGTGGATACGCAGCCGCAGCATGTTCTCCCTCCGGAACGAGCTCCGCGAGATCGCCGCCAGGACGGCGCTCGACACCCTGCTCGTCAAGAAGGACCTGGCCACCTGCAGCTGGCTCAACCCGCACGTCAAGTTCGGCATGCACCCGGCCAACGCCCTCCGGCCGCTGGACCGGTACATCGTCCTGGAAAACAGTCCCGAAAACGGACGCTGGCATATAGAAATGGAAGACCACCGACCTGGAGGGCGCCCTCATCCAGCTCAAGCGCATCTCCATAGAGAACGCCACGCTGCGGAGAAAGAGGCGCGCGTAAAAAGATGATGTCGCCCAGGGTGACCCCACTCCAAGCAACATCATTTTTATACGGATCCGACTCTATAAAACAATCGTTCCCGAGTCAACCCTGACAGGAGGTTTCCATCGACCACGACGCCCGCAGCCCTCATGCCGGCGCCAGGGCCGAAGTACGATTCCATGGTCATGCGCCATGCCATGGAAACCACCGGCCTGCCGCCGGAAACCGGCCATATCTACGCGCACATCGCCAGCAATTTCTCCTGCGACGGTGAATGGAGCCACATCAACCAGCGCCAGATAGCTGGCGACACCGGCGGCACATCAAGGAGATAAACGAGGCCGTTCGGCACCTCTGCCTCTTGAACATCATCGAGTCCAGGCGGACAACCAACCCGCAGCGGAGCAAAAGCAACGAGTACCGCCTCACCGCGGGGTTTGACGCCGGCTGGGAACCACTAGCCCTGCGGGAGGTGGCCAGCCTGCAGGTCCTGCTACAAAGGCAAAATTTCCAACCAGCGATGGAACTACTCAGAAATCTCAAAGCGGCCGTCCGAAAGGTGGATCCGACCAATCTACTCCTCCAGGAACCACTTTGACTTAGTAGTAGGTATCTCGTCGATTTACACTTGGCCCACTACCATCGGCGCCACATGGACCTGGATTACGGCCGATCCGGGTGGCGTATTCCAAGAAGGAAACGCGGGTAGTAGAAAGGGCCACTGTGGTAACATACTGGCTATCGTGCTGATTCCCGTCCAACCAGCAATGGTCCTCGTTGCAGCGACGGTAGTAACACCAACCCCTCAACAGCAAAGGCACATGGGAAGGCCCGAACAGCTAAACCTCTTCCTGGGATTCGACCCAGGTGGCCGACATAGATTCGGGTGGAGCATTTGCATGGAGGCGGGTGGCCTCCTGCAGCCGTGCCCCATAACCGGATTAGCGGATGACGCCTGGGACGCAATAAGCCAGGTTAGAGACGCAGTCGAGACCTTTTATCCACATGCAAATTCATGCGTCCGAGCCGCAGGCATTGATTCCCCATTGTTGTGGAACAAGAGAGGAAACAATGCCGGATTCAGACGCGTCGACTGTTTACTCAAAGAGGCACTGGAAGCCCGTGGCCTGCCGGTCACTTGCGTCGTGTCCACCAATAGTTTAGTTGGAGCGGTCATAGTACAAGGGGCCCTGTTGGTCAAACATCTCTGTGAGACCTGGGACCTGGCGATCTCTGAGTCCCACCCCAGTGCATTGAACCATCTTGTAAACAGAATAGGACCGGATCAAACGGTTCGAATGGTCCAAAACCTGACGTGGGGCCTCGTCGCAGATGAACGGGACGCCACGCTATCCGCAATTTCGGCATGGGCGTCTATTCAGAAACCGCCCCAGTGGCAAAACCTCTATGACCATGACCTCGGTTTATTCAACCCATCCCAAATGCCGGCCGGCTACTGGATGCCTATCCCCTATGAGCTTTAAGACGGCAGATCCATTGCGGTCTCTTTGGACTGGACCAGTAAGCTGGTTCACGCAACGCCGGCGGAGCACAACGACTGGCAGCAGATTGGCGTTGACCAGGGGATTCACTGACCGGCCTCGACGAATATCCCACCGTGGAAGGTTTGCTGGCTGGCCCTCCGGCGGGAGGCTGTTGTCTTTTGAACGCTCCCTGGAGACGAAGGAAGCAAGCACGGCTTGAGCTTGCCGTGTGCTGTCAAGGGTTAGGGAGGCGGTTTGACGTGGGGAGGTCGACCGTTGACAGGTAGTGTGGGTGTGAGGGAGCCAATTACAATGTTCTTGTCTAGCCAATGGGACTATGCCGGACTATCAGACGCTTCCAATAAGTTTTGGAAGCCATCTCCATGCCGAGGGAAACTAATGACAGTTTGGGTGGTACGTGGCGCCGGAATCAGTGAAGAGGCAGCCCTAGCAACAGGCATACTGTCCATTCATTTCAGCGAAGCCAGAGATCTGGCCAATGTGCAAACTCTTGAAGATATGCGGGAAATGCGTGTCGAGTCGCATCCCGAAGAGACAACTGCAAAGGTCAATAACGCAGCTGGACAGTTGTGGTCCTTTAAAGGGCTCATTAGCGTCGGTGACCTGATTGTCATGCCCTGCAAGAAGCAGCCAACTGTTGCCATTGGGCGAATGGCGGGGGACTATAAGTATCGTGCCGAAGCACCTGAAGGCTGGGTACACAGCAGAGAGGTCACATGGATAAATACGGCAGTCCTGAGGGCTTCTTTGGACCCTGACTTGCAGAAAGAAATGACATATCGACCGACCATATACCGTCTCAAGAGCCAAGATGCAGAAAAACGACTGCTCGCCTTTGCTGGCACAGGCCGAAACAAGGGTCCAGGTTTCGGGGACGCCAGCGACTATCTGTGGGATGCCTTCATAGGTTGGGCCAAGAGATTTTATGAATGGGACCAGTTTAACGAGAGGGAGCGGGACTATAAACTAACAGCCGGCGCGAAGCTTGCGGGCGTCAAGCAAGCTCTCTGGGATGACAGTCCAGATTGGGAAAACCTGCTGGGAACCACCTTGCGTAATCCCGACTGCTTCGGGAGGGACTGGCGCACCTGGGAACCGTTCCTGAAACTGGACCATTCCCTTATTGAGGCGGCATTGCGCCTTATATGGGCCATTGGAAGCGCCGACACGCTGGAGGAAAGAGTGCGCCGTTTCCAGGAATTGGGTGCTTTTGGTACACCTGGGCTTTTGGTCTCGATCATCCTTGTGGGTCATGACCCGACGCAGTACCCAATGTACAGGTATGCATCGCTAAAGCAGGCGTATCGATTGACTGGGTTTCCGTCAGCTCAGAATGATTCCCCTGATGCCTGGATTCGCTATGAGCACTCACTTAAATTCTATGATGAGTTCATCACACAGGCGTCCTGCCGGGGCCTACAAATACGTGACGCGCTCGATGCCCAATCGCTGGTATGGTGCGTGACCCAATACGGCCCAGACAATATGCCAGAGGATTGGTCAAAGGATGTAAAAGGCAGGCTCATTGCGTACAGGGCAGGAAATGACATGGAGGGTCCCTCTTCAAACCAATCAACGGATAATGAGGGCAATCAGGCGGACACCGATGGAAATAGTTGGGGCAGTCCCACCGTTGAGCCGGTTTCGCCATATTCGCTTGAGGATATAGTCAAGGATGGCTGCTTCCTGGAAAGAGAGCAATTGGTTACTATTCTGGGGCGATTGCAGAGCAAGAAGAACCTCATTCTGCAGGGACCTCCTGGCACTGGCAAAACCTGGTTGGCAAAGAGGCTGGCATTCGCCCTTATTGGTGGGAAATCAGAAAGGCAGGTGCGTCCCTTTCAATTCCACCCGAACCTGTCATATGAGGATTTCGTGCGCGGCTGGCGACCCGCGGGAGACGGTAAGTTGGATCTGGTCGATGGCCCTTTCCTGAATATGATAGGTGACGCATCAGCTGATCAGTCCAGCGACTACGTGGTCGTTATCGAAGAGATTAATCGGGGCAATCCCGCCCAGATTTTCGGTGAGATGCTGACATTGCTGGAAACCGATAAGAGAACCCCGGCAGACGCGCTGGCGCTCAGCTATCCCAGGATTCCGCAGGAACGGGTATACATTCCACCCAACCTTTACGTGATCGGTACGATGAACGTAGCCGATCGCTCCCTCGCCCTGGTTGACCTGGCACTGCGTCGCCGTTTCGCCTTCATTGACCTTGAACCCACCTTCGGTGACCGGTGGCGCGAATGGGTCCGCGAGAACCACAGCATCGACGTTGCCTTTCTTTCTGAAATTGAGGGACGGCTGACGTTGCTGAACCAAAAGATAGCCGGAGACGCCTCCCTGGGTCCCCAGTTCCGGATAGGCCATAGCGTGGTTACTCCAGTTCCTTCGAGTCAGATCAACAATCAGCGGAAATGGTTCAGGGACCTGGTGCAATCCGAAATCGGACCTCTCTTAGACGAATACTGGTTCGACAATCTCGATACGTCCCGTATCGAAAAAGAGAAACTGCTCAATGGCATCGAGCCATGACCTGGAGGCCTGCTTCCGCCGGATTAATTGGGAGAATTCCAGTCCGGAATATCTGGCTCCTGATGCTCTACGCATCGCGCCTGTACCGAGAGATCCCCACCAACCGAAGAGTCGCTGTTGAAGATAATCCGGACGAGATACCGAATCTCGTTGCCGAGATTCTGGCGCTGGCCGTGGAACGCCGCTTGCGACGCAACCTCAGCGCTGATTTCCACCGAAGGCAGGCAGACTTGAACCGAGTGCGGGGACGGATAAACCTCTTGCGGACCGAACGCCGCCATCTGTTGGAAAAGGGCAAAATTGCCTGTTCCTTCGAAGAACTGACGACCAACACGCAACTCAACCAGTTCGTCAAAGCGGCTCTGCAAGAACTGCCCAAGACCCTTAAAGACAGAGACTTGGCAAGGCGATGCCGCATCGCTGCTACAGCCATGGAAAGAGCTGGTGTCAGTAACGGACTGGCCTCAATACGATGGTTAGGCAGTGCTCTTGAGCGGTCAGCAGCTGGAAGAACCAGTTCGGAAGACCTCCGTATGCTGGCTGCGGCTCGGCTGGCCTTCAGTCTGGATCTGCCGACGGAAGACCCAGGATCCTCTCGTCTTCCAACACCGGACAGGGACAATTTGTGGGCGAGAAGGCTGTTCGAGGCCGCCATAGGAGGCTTCTACGACACCTTGCTTTCACCTCTGGGCTGGTTAGTCAAGACGGGTAGCTGGATCGACTGGCAGACTGAAGATACAACCCCGGGCATGGCTGCCATCCTGCCCTCCATGCAAACCGATATCGTCCTCGAACGGCCCGCAGACTGTGGCCAAGGCAGCAGGACCCGCACTGTCATCGACACCAAATTCAACCACATTCTGGGCGAAGGGCAGTACGGAAATCACAGGATACGGAGCGGCTACCTCTACCAGATATATGCCTACCTGAGGTCGCAGGAAACAGACAGCGATCCCCTGTCTCTGAACGCCTCAGGCTTACTACTCCACCCATCAGTAGACGGGGAAATCGATGAAACAGCGACAATACAGGGACATCTAATCCGGTTCGCCACGGTGGACCTCACTGCTGGAAGCCAAGTTATCAGGAGCAGATTACTAACCTTGGCCCAAACCGGCCAAGCGGCCGTCAAACTGTGACCTAATTGTGTATCTGCAGCCCCGGCAAGCTTCGCCATTTACCAAACTGGATCGCTAGCCTCAGTCGGTCCTGCCCGGTTTTTCAGCCATTACGAAAGGAGATTCGGATGTGAAGGAGTCGGGATTTGGCGCGGGCGAAGACGTTTCCGAGAGCAGTATGTTTGATGCTTCGCAGGAGGCGGAAAGCCGCTAGAATTACTGCCTGGAAACAGGTTTCGTAACTCACGAAAGCCTCGGGACTCTCCACACTGTGTCGTAGAATGATGGACCTGTTACACTGCGGAGGCATGGCAGAGCGCACCGCTCTAGATGATGAATTTCGCCCGTGGCGGTAGCGATAGAATTGTAGTTTCGCTTCGCGATCATACCAGGGAGAACACCTTCGAAGCCAGGCGCTTCCTCTGATTGGGAGCCGTCTGTGCCGGTTTGATGCAGACTGAGCCCATAGGACTGCGGAATGATGACAACTCTGGCTGGCAAGGTCGGCAGCTGTCCATGCATGGTCGACGCTCCTGCTTTTGTCCATCTCTACGATCGTTGGCTTCAGGTCATCCTTGCCAGATGGCCAGGTCCTGCCAGTCTGAAATAAAGCCCATTCTATCTTGGGGGATATTGGGGAACTGGTTCATGAGAGCCAGTAGGCTTCGTGACCAATCTGTTGTGGCGGTGATGGCTTGGGTCAAATACGCGATTACCACCAGGGTGTTGTAGAGCTTGCCGGTTTCGGTTTCGTTAAAGAATGTCCGTGGAGCCGGAAATGCACCCATCCGTGTCGGCAATTTGAACGGCGATGCGATTGTCCTGTCCCACAGCAGCTCATGGTGTGCACAAAAGTTCCGGACCAATGTCAGAGGATGCAAAAGAGACCTAACCACCCGGTGGTGAAGCTGATAGTGCCTGGCAATTGATTTCTTTATGTCCAAGCCTGTGTCGTTGTGCCATCGGGACAGCTGGCCAAAAGACATTATTTCTGAGATGACCCATATAGGGCACGCCTGGAAATCGTAATGGTGTAGCTTTTTGCCACGATCACGGTAATCCTCCTTCAAAGTGGCTAGATTTTCACCGTAGTGGCTACCGAACAGGTTTGGGTTCAGGTGCGCATGTTTTCCCCCGCCTTGACTGTAAGCCAGGCCGTAGGTCCATTGAGTACGTATTGACACCTCAATGTGACTGAACGCCTCCATCAATAACGTGCGGAGGTGCATGTCAAAGATGTACCGCTCAACTGCTGCGTCGAAGGTCGTGCCCGCCAGAAAGGGCCGGATACTGTTCCTCGTTGGCTTTTCTATAAATGGTTCCAGATAGCCGCGGAACCGGTAGTAGTTCACATTGCTGAGGAACCAAATGGCAGCATCCTGGTCCTGGATTAACATCCCGCGCTGGAGGAGCCGGTTGAGTTGCTCTTCAGGAGAGGTGGGAGGCCCAGCAGGGGTGGGATTTGTTTGAGAGGAAGACATTTCCTACAGGCTCAAAAAATAAACCTCTCTGGTGCGCCCTCCGAAGAGGAGCGTGAGAGGCTTGGTCAACACAACAGTAATCTAGACTAAGTTAATTGTCAACAGCGGGTCGATTCAGGGCAATCGCGTTTTGATGATAGACTTGGCGGGTAAGGGAATGTGGGAGGAAGAGGGGAGCTACCGTCTTACGTTTTAGAGGTTGTCCCGCCAACAGCTTTCATTACTGACATCGGGTGGATGCGAGGCCATACAAAAGGCGATAGAATTCTGGGGCCCGGCGTAGCCGGAGCCGCATGTACCCAACCATCCCATCCAGGAACGGACTGTCATGCCCACCATCCGCTTCATTCACGCCGCCGACCTTCACCTGGACAGCCCCTTCCGGGGTATCAGGAGTGAGGCCCCAGCCCACATCGCCCAGGCGATGGGCAGCGCCACCTTCCACGCCTACCGGAACATCATCGACCTCTGCAAACAAGAAGAGGTGAACGCCCTGCTGGTGGCCGGAGACATTTACGACGGGGCAGATCGGAGTCTGCGGGCCCAGTTGCGTTTTATGGACGGCCTGGCCCAACTGAGCCAGGCCGGCATACGTTCCTTCATCTGCCACGGCAACCACGACCCCCTGGACGGTTGGGAGGCCCGCCTGGACCTGCCCGAGGGCTGCGTCCGCTTTGGGGCCCAGGTCGAGGGCTTTCCCCTAGTCCCCGACGAGCCGGGGAGGGGAGCGGTCTATGGCATCAGCTACCCCACCAGGGACGTGAGGGACAACCTGGCTCCCCACTTTGCCGCAGCCGTCTCCCGGGACCAGGGGTACAGCATAGGGCTGCTCCATGCCAACGTGGGAGGCAACCAGGACCACGACTCCTATGCTCCCTGCTCACTGAGCGACCTGGCCGACGCCGGTTTCAACTACTGGGCCCTGGGCCACGTCCACACGCGCCAGGTCCTCCGGACGGGGGACCCGACAGTCGCCTATCCCGGCAACCCGCAGGGGCGCCACCCCAACGAACCGGGGGCCCGCGGCGTCTATCTCATTGAGGTGGACGACCATGGTGGAATACAACTGACCTTCCGCCCCGTGGACGTGGTGCGCTGGGAAACGCTGACCCTGGACATCGGCCCCCTGGAAACGGAGCAGGCCCTGCTGGACAGGATGGACGACCTGGCGAGTGTGACTCTGGACTCCGCCGAAGGCAGGTCTGTAGTTGCCAGGCTGGAAATGACCGGGCGGGGCCCCCTGCACCGGTGGCTGAGCAGCCCGGGCACGGCTGAAGAGGTGAGGGAAAGGCTCAACGAGAATCATGCCAACCAGGACACCTGGCTCTGGTGCGAGGGAATCAGGCTCGCCACCGCCTCCCCGGTGGACCGGGAGGCGGCCCTGGGCCGGGAGGATTTCGTCGGAGACCTGCTGAGGCTGAGTTCCGAGCTTCGCGCCGGGGAAGACACCCCGTCCGAGTTGAGGGAACTGCTTCAGCCCCTGTACGGGCGCAGGGAGGTGCGGGACCTACTGCGGGATCATGCGCCCACCGATGGAGACCTGCGGGAACTGCTGGCCCTGGCCGAGGAGGAGTGCCTGGCGGCGCTGGCCGAGGAGGACGAAACCCCATGAGGCTTGAGGAGCTTTACCTGGACGGCTTCGGCCACTTCTTCCAGCGCACCTTCACCCTGGGCGGTGGCGGGATCACCGTGTTCCACGGGCCCAACGAGGCGGGGAAGAGCACCCTGCTGGCCTTCATCCGCACCGTCCTGTTCGGGTTTCCCAGCAGGAACCGGGGCGACCACTTTGCCCCCCTGGCCGGGGGCCGCCACGGCGGGCGCATCAAGCTGACCACCGACGGCGGGGAGCGCCACACTCTCGAGCGTTACGCCGGCCCCAGGGGTGGGCCGATAACCCTGGTGGACGCCGCCGGAATGCCCCTGGACGCCGGCCTGATGCTGCCCCGCATAACCGGTCAGTCCACCCCGGCCGTGTTCAGCAATGTCTTCGCGTTCAGCATCGATGAACTGCAGCAGATGGGGCTCCTGGACGACGCCTCGATCAGTGATGCCATCTACAGCGCCGGCCAGGGCGTCCCCGGCCTCGCCGGATTCAGCCGGAGCCTGGCCTCCCGTCAGGAAAGGATATTCCTGGCCACGGGACGGGCCCAGGAGGTCCCCAACCTGGCCAGGGCCATTCGGGAGGTGGACGAACAGCTGAAGGCCGTCGCTGGCAATGCCGGCCGCTATGGAAGCCTGACCGCCCGCCGGTCCGAAATAGACGCCGGACTGGCGGCCCTGGACATGGACCGGTCACGACTTAACGTCAAGTCGGCCGAACTCCGGAACCTGCTGGAGGCCTGGGATGACTGGGTGGAGTTCCATGACTGCAGTGCCCGGCTGGAGTCCCTTCCCCGTTACGCGCAGTTTCCAGTAGATGCCATACCCAGGCTGGAGGCATTCCAGGATGGAGTGAAACGCACCACCGGCGATCTGGACGAGGCCGGTGAACAGCTCCGGTTGGCCACCGAGGCTGCCAGCATCCCCATACCCGACGAAGCCCTTCTGGAAGCTGCGGCCCAGGTTGAGGAGATTCGCAGGTTCCGGGCCGGTTTCGACAGTTCAGTCCACGACCTGCCCGAGCGGCAGGGTGAACTGCGGGAGCTGGAAGCCGGCTTCTCGTCGCGGATGTCGGACCTGGGACGTCCCTGGGGTGAGGCCGAACTGGATGCCTTCGACAGTTCCCTGACGGTCCGCGACCAGGTGGGCACCTGGCGGGAACAGATGGAAGGGACGGAAGAAACCCTCCGGCAGGCCGGTCTCCGCCTGGAGCAGGAGAACCAGGCGTTGCTGGAGCGCCAGCTGGAAACACGGGAGGCCCGGGAGCAGTTGCCACCGGAGCCACCGAGTATGGATGCGACGGTTCTCGCCGAGAGGCAGGACGCGCTGCGCGCCGCCAGGGGCTGCCTGGCGGAATACGAGCGGCAGCGGCAGAACCACCAGAACCTGCAGGGTCAGCTGAACGCCCTGGCCACGGCCTCCGGCGCAGCCGCCGGCCCCGCACCGGTGCCGCTGTTCCTGCTGGGCATGCTCCTTGTGGCCGCCGTCGCACTGAGCACGGCCGGCGCCGTGCTGGGCGGACCCGGCCTGCCTGTGGGAATTGCCGGGGGCATCCTCCTCGTGGCCGTAGCTGTATTCCTCTGGGCCAGGGGCAGGGCCGGCGGCGGACGGGACGCAGTGCCGGTGGCTTCGCCTCTTCGCCAACAGGCCGCCGATGCGGAGACTGCCATGGAGCAGGCGCGACAGGCATTGGTGGCGGCGGGAGCTCTTCTGGACCTGCAGGACCAACCCGACGGGGCAGCCCTGGATTCCACGGAGGTCCGGCTGGTTGCAATTCGCGCTGAAATAGACGCCCGGAATACCGCCAGCGACCGTGTAGAAGGGCTATTGAGGAGGGAGCATTCCCAGGAACTGAGGGCGGCCCGCGCCGTCGAGGCCCGCGCCGCGGCCACCGCCGCCCACCAGGAGCTGCAGGACCGGTGGCGCCAGTGGCTGCGGGAACGAAATCTGGATGAGACCCTCACCCCGGAGGGCATGGCCATCTTCCTGAGCGGCATCGAAACGGCCCGGGGGCTCCTGGCGGAAACCCGCCGGATGCGGGGGCGGGTGGCCGCCATCGAGAAGGATATCGAGGAATTTCGGGAGAAGGTGGAACCGCTGGCCACGGCCCATTCCATTCCCATGGAAACCGGTAATCATGGCCAGTTGGCGGCGGCGGCCGACGCCCTGATCAGCCGTCTCGAGGCGGCCAGAGTGGCCCAGTCCCAGCAGCAGGGAGCCCTGGAACGGCAGGAGACGGCCAGCAGGCTGCTGGCAGACCGCCAGCAACGTCAGGCCGCGGCCCGGCAGGAACTGGCAGACTTCATGGGCCTGGGTGAGACCGATGACCCCGAGGAGTTCCGCAGGAGGGCTGCTGACAACGACTCCCGCCAGGAGTCGGAGCGCAGGCAGCAGCAATTGCGGAGCGCCCTGGAGCGGCGCAGCGGACCAGGGGAGCAGTTTGACTCCTTCCTGGAACGCCTGGCATCCACCGACCAGGTCCTGCTCAACGAGGAGTCCAGCCAGCTGGCGGACAAACTCCAGGCGACCGACGAGAAACACAACGTCCTGCTGGAGGAGCGCGGGCGCGTGGAAAGCGAACTGGACGGCCTCACCGGGGAGGAGGAGTCGTCCCAACTGAGGGTCCGGCGGGAGACCCTGGTGGAACAGCTGAGGGAATGCGCCAGGGAATGGTCCAGGCTAACCCTCGCCCGGGAACTGCTGGAGCGCACCCGTCAGAAGTTCGAGGCGGAGCGGCAGCCCAGGGTGGTCCAGCACGCCCGGGACTTCTTCGCCCACATCACAGACCAGCGGTACGACCGGCTATACGTGCCCATGGGGGAGCGCACGGTAACCGTCGAGGAACACACCGGGGCTCGGAAGCTGCCCGGCCAGCTGAGCCGGGGCACCCGGGAGCAGCTCTACCTGGCTCTCCGCTTCGGCCTGGTGCGGGAGTTCGGAGAGCACGCGGAGCGCCTGCCTGTGGTGGTGGACGAGGTGCTGGTCAATTTCGATCCCGAGAGGGCCCGGCTGGCCGCCGAGTGCTTTGCCCAGCTTTCTGAAACCAATCAGGTGCTGGTATTCACCTGCCATCCGGCCATGGTGGATCTCTTCGCTAATTTGCCTGGAACCCAGGTCGTCGACGTGGACGTAGCCGGCTAGGCCACCACAGACATCCGAGGCTGGAGAGTCTATTGACCGGTAATTCGGTAAATGGGCCAACAAGCCGAAGAGCCAAAGCCATCGTCGCGGGCCTGAGCGAAGGCCACAGGCCACAGCGGCCGCATGGGCATGGCCCAGGAGCTGGCCAAGCCCGTTGCCGAGCTTGCGGCGCTCATGACCACAGGCCGGTTGAAGAGTTCAACAATGCCGGCCCGGCATGCTGAAAGGCAAGCCACAGACAGGGGAGCGGTGGCTAGGTATTACCAGAGGAGAGGCGGCTAACCTGATAAGCCTTCTTGGTACTATTGGAACTAAGGGTTAATGGAACACTTCCGTGAAGGTGGTCGCGGGAGAAATATACCACTCAATAACGGTGTCTTTTTGAAGCACGAAGTAAAAGAGAAATAAGGTTCTTATCGACATGTCAACCATCGGTAGCCTACGACGACGAACTAAACTAAAGCCAAAGTGGGATGTGCATTTCGCCCTGACCTTCGCAGCCACTTGCCCCATACATACTTGGGATATGGAAGCGTTCCTATGCGGTTTGCTCGTCTCCCAATGTAGTTTTCACCTTGGCTTTGGTTTAGGACTTTGCAATCAAGGGGGAAGGAGAGCAGGTGAAGATGTGGCCTTGGCTTATCCAATAGCTGGTCGGCGGCGCTCTGTGGCTGCTGGTGGTCGGGGGATTCACTTTGTGGTTGATTCTTAGGGATACTCTGAACAAGGCCCATCGGGGCCTGAATTGCGTCTGACCGATGGGTAAGGGGCGATATTCACCTTCCCTGAGTTATTTGATTTGGTCCAAACCCCGGCATTTCGCCCCCTATTCGGGGCAGTTGGGAGCTTGTCAGGGGGTTTAAGGCCGGTGAAGGTTGCCCCTGGGACCACTACCCCCTCAGTCCCCTCGGTTGACCCGCTGCAATCAACAGGTTTCCCAGCCCGAACAGCAATGCCAGCCGCTCCGTGTTCTTCGCCAGTCCCCGGTAGCGTACTTTCCAATACCCGAACTGGCGCTTCAGTCTCTGGAAGGGATGCTCTACTTTGGCTCGCACCGATGCCTTCGCCTTCTCCACCAGAGCCTCTTCGCTCTCAGGCTCCAGTTTCCGGCGCCTCCCCGGACGCATCGCCACCCGCCATTCCACCTCCAACCCTAAGTTCTCCTCCCGCTTGTGGACCCCCTGATACCCAGCGTCGCCCCACACCACCTCTTCCTTCCCGTGCAGCAGATGGTGCGTCTCGGTCACGTCATGGGCGTTGGCCGCTGTGGTAGTCATGCTGTGGACTATCCCCGTATCGGCGTCCACGTCGATGTGGGCCTTCATTCCGAAGTGCCACTGATTCCCCTTCCTGGTCTGGTGCATCTCCGGGTCCCGCTCCTGGTTCCGGTTTTTGGTGGAGGACGGCGCCTCAATGATGGTGGCGTCCACGATGGTTCCCTCCCTGAGCTTCAGTCCCTGGCTTTCCAGGTGGGCATTGATCTCCTTCAGGAGGCCCTGCCCCAGGTTGTGCTGCTCCAACAAGTGGCGGAAGTTGAGAATGGTGGTCTCGTCGGGCAGGGGGCCGGTGAGCTTCAGCCCCACGAACCGCCGCACCGGGTCGGACTCGTAGAGCAAGTCCTCCATGCCCGGGTCGCTGAGGTTGTAGAACAGTTGCACGCAGTGAATGCGCAGCATGGCCGGAAGGGGATAGGGATGGCGGCCCCGCCCAGCCTTGGGGTAGAAGGGATTGATGCGGCCTTCCAGCTTCTGCCACGGGATCAGGCCATCCATCCGCTCCAGGAACACCTCCCGGCGGGTCCTGCGCTTCTTGCCCTGATATTCCAGATCGGAAAAAGTGGGTTGCTCCATCCCAATTCACCTCTCTATTGGCTTGGCCTGCCTCCCCCTACTATGCCATAATCAGCCAGACTTGTTCAGAGTATCCTTAGCTGAAATGTTAATTGTGTTCAGTTACGGGATAGCGTCGGCCATCACAACAGCGTTGCTGGGGAGCATCCCGAGCAAGAGCTTTCGGTTCCGTTTTGTTCTTACATCTTTAACCTTGCTGCTCGGCATCTCTGCCGCCTGGATAACGGACACGGTCGCAAACAGAACGCTGTATCCGGTTGTAACGCATGACGACGAACTTGCTTATGAGACAATAATGTGGCAGTTGAATTTGATAGCTTGTCTGCAACTGGTAGTGCTGTTAGTGATGGTAGGGGTTGCTTGGAGTATAAGAGAGTTCTTGTTGGTCCCAAGAATGCATCAGATATTCAAGCAGGATGAATGATGCTCCATCCTGTTTGAGGGCGTCTAAAGGGCAAGGTTTGTTAGTCGATAAACAGCGGCTCCTGCGGTGAGTCCACGTTTACCTCGTTAATGGTGATGAAGGGCATGCTTAAGGGAATGCCCTTCTTATCATCGGCATAGATGTAATTAAATTCCCCATCCCAGAACTGCCAACCTGAGGCGTTGGTTACGTATTCCTGCCGGAAGCACAATTTAGCTGATGTGCTTGCGCTTACAGGATTATCCCCGAAGGCCTCGATCGCCATATCCATAGGCAACGGATCGAAGAAGGAGGTGGAATGATGAAGCGAACATTGCTATTCGTAACTGCCTTTGCCGTCTTTGCTCTAGTTGCCGGGGCAGCAATTGCAGGGACTACCCTGGCTCAAAAGGGTAAGCTCGAGCACATCGAGGCTCAAGCAAAAGGGGACTCCAAAGTAGTCGCAATTGTTCAGGGCAAGGACCTGACCCAAGGAGCCGTAAGGAAACCAACTCAACTGTTCCGTGCCCACAACAAGAGCCTTACCGAAGATGAAGCTACTAAACTTATGATTGTTCAGGTAGTGGACAATTTGATAGTAGCTGCCGAGGTCGAGCGCCGGAAGCTTACTCCTTCAGACGTAGAGGTCAGAAAGTACATGGCCCCTCACAAAGAGGCTTGTCTGGGGCCTCATGGGGCAGATTGCAGAGAGTCCATAGAAGACCGGGGATACTCGGTGAAGGACTTTTGGGATATTGCCTTTGACGACTACAAAAGCTCTTTGGGGAGCATCAAATTGACCCAGGCGGTGTTCGCGGAGCAAAGCTTGACTAACGCGGACAACAAAGAGCGGGTAGACGCCTCTGAAGACCTCAAATTGAAGCTGCGGAGGGAAGCCAAGATTGAGTGGAAAGACGACAATATCCGCAGGCTATACCAACAGGCTCTGACCGAAGATTAAAGGCAAACTTACTGATCGGTAAAGACCTGGTTCGGCCCGGCGGGGGTTCCCGCCGGGCCTCGGTTTTTATATCAATTCATCGTCAAATAGGAGCGCTACGATGCATAAAAGGCATTACCAATGGCCCTGGCTGGCAAGACTATCTGTCCCTCTGATCTTGCCCGCAGCCTTGTCTATTCCAATAGCGTTATCGTGTGGCAGGGATTGGGCCGATTGCCTTATAGAGATTCTTATTGACTTCCGTGAGTTGGCTACTTGGCTCAATTACTCCTTTTTGTTGCTGGGGTTCATCTTCCAGTGCGGTTTGTGGCGATATGTCAACAAGCCGAGGGCAGAAACCGAGCTAGGCGAGTTTGGGTGGTCGGTTGGATTTTATTTCGCAGTGGTCTTGATTATGTACATTACAATCGTCGTCTTCGCAAGAGGAGACTAATTTAGCGCAATGCCATCCACAGAGAGCCCCAGGGCAACCGCCTTGGGGCTTTTGCTTTGTCCTGAGAGTTGCTTTGGCTATCGTATACCTCCTCTTTGGTCATCACGCCCTATTCTATCAACATTTCCGCCAACATCCCTACAAGTAGCAAGCCGCAGTAATCCCTACCTATCATTTGCATTTCATTGTCATCCATAATTCCCCCAGTACGTTGCTACTGCCGCAAGAATCTATCCGGCACAGTCAAGAACGGCAACCTACCCGGCCTCGGGTACACCTTCCTGCTGAAGGAGACCCAAGGGACGGGGGCAGAATATTCTTTGTGGATGAGGCCCATTTCCGGGCGGATGCCGAATTGCGGGAGAAATGGGTGCTAAAGGGAGAACCGGCCCCGGTAGATTCAGCTAGTCCCAAGTACAGGGAGAAAGCCAGCTATTATTCAGCGGTGTGTCTGGAGACAGGCGAGGTGGAATGGATGGGACGGGAGGGCAACAGCAACAGTGAGACCTGGGTTGCCTTCCTGAAGCAGCTTAAGGAGAAGCACTCTGGGCCCTTGAAGGTGATCTGGGACAACGCTCCAGCCCATCGCGGGGAGGCTATGCGGGAATACCTAGGGACGCCTGGCTTGGAGTTGCAGTTGATGAACCTGCCGGGCTACAGCCCGGACTTCAATGCCGACGAGGCTATCTGGCGTTGGGCCAGAGAGGAAACCACGGGCAACCAGTGCTTGGGGAGCAGGGCAGCGGTGCAGCAGAAGGTCCGCTAGTTCTTGGCTGGGCTGACCCACCGGAAAGAACAGGTGAGACGGCGCTGCCGGACAGTTCTGCAAGCCAGGGCGGGGGCATTACCGCAAAACTCCCACCCCCATCTTCGTTGTACAACAGATGCACATCCCGCCTTGGCTTTGGTTTAGTAGAACATTCATACGGTTAGGAAAAGGGTTCCTATACCTCTGCCTATTGGGGGCGGTATGGTTCACGTTCGACGGAGTCTTTTTGGTTGGGGAGTGGTTGTTGGAACCGTTACCGTTGTCCATGGGAGAAGCCTTGGGCGCCTTCAGCATTTGGCTGACTTTAGGCTTAGTCCTTGCCCAGAACAGACGCCTAGAGGACTCCGTGTGGACCCACGCCAAACGGCGGTGGAGGGCCGGTTTCTTTCTCTCTTTGGTAACATTGATGGTCGTCGTTATGTTGTTTGACCCTCAAGTCAACTGCGACACTCCGCAGGTAAAGAATTGCGTCGATGCCAGTCGAGCGTTGTTGGGATTCTTGACGCTACAAGCTGTAGCCATAACAACAGGTTTTACCGTAGGAATCATCGAGCACGACTAAGCCTGGCACAATCTAGCTGACAGAACGGGGCCAGCGGCAGTCTATAAGTGGATTGAATTCAGAAAGGCCCCGGGATGCCGGGATTCGAACGTCAGGCAATATAAGGAGCAGCACGGCCCTGCCCCGGTCCGGTAATTGCGACAGATACTTATTGGGCTGACTGTCGGTCAAAGCAGCCCAAAACTTGGCCTCTGCAATTACCCTCTTATCGCCAGCACCGTCCAAACCAACGAGGTCGGGGCGGCTGCCATCCGCCGCACTTGCCTGGGTTTCTACTTTCAGGACTTCAGCGACTGGATGCCCGACGGTCTCAACCACCGGAGCATTGAATGCAGTCATAGATGCGCTGGACTTGTTGAGTATATAAGCCAGAGACTCCACTGCGGCATTCTCGTTGGACACCGGCAGGTTTGGAATCAAATGGCCCAGCAGGGTACTTTCATCTAGCATTTTCCCTCGCAACTGCCCGGTAAGGTTCATTGATCCCGCCGGTCCAGTGGGCCCAACAAGGAGGGTCCGGGTGCTTGTAGCCGCTCCAGCCCTCCATGTGCTGGCGCAACTCTCCGGCGAATGACCTCCGTGCCGACCCGACCGGACTTTCCACAGTCATCGCTTTCCCTCTCAAACTCCCGGGTTAGCTGCCTCAAACTGCCTGTATGGATTCTACACACCATGAGACGACGCAGGGGCGACGTTCCGGGCATTTGCGGTTGCAATTTGGCCACATTTGCGTATATTTGGCAAGGTCGGCCAGCAGTATGGGGCGCCCAGCGCAGGGGAAGGATGGAGGGATCAGGTATGCAGTCGAGGTCGGTCAGTGCGAGGCGGGCACACACCGATGGGTTTGTCACCGGCGAGAGGGACGGACTCCTGGACGCCGTATCCGGCTGTCCCGAGGCGGACTTCGCCATGGCCGCCGATTCCCTGGACTCCTGGGGCCGGGGTTACACCCAGGGGTATCGCCAGGGCTACGCCCAGGGCCTTCAGCAGCTGGAGGCCGGAAACTAGCCGGGCGGCAGGACCAGCCCCGTTGAAACCTTTTCCGCCCCTTTGTGGAATAAGCTTCCTACCAACCGGCCCGTCAGCTCACTCCTGCTCCGGCTGGACGAGGAGAAAGTTGAGACATGAGCAGTGGGGAGGCGGCTCAAATACTGCGCCGCAGGTATGACGAGGGGTGGCGTACCCAGCAGGCGTGGGCATCCATCGTCCTGTTCTGCATCCCATACGCTGACGAACTGTCCAATCTTTCATTTCGTGAAGTCCTGGAGGAGGCAGGAATATCCGGCAACTACGCCAATTGCCAGTCACTGGGGGCCAAGCTGGCTGGGTACGTTACCGTGACACGCGACTTCCCGTAAACGTATAGACCAGTTCTCTCAACCTTGTGGCCTTGGAGAAAGGGAAGGTGCAGCAAACCGTGGCGAGGGTCTCCTGGGGGATAAGTGTGAAGCTCTGTCCCTGCTGTCAGTCTTGAGAGACGGCCTCTTGCGCCGCTCAGAGGCCGCAGGGCTCACCTGGGGCGACGTGGAGCTGCGCGACAATGGGACCACCCCGATTAACGTCCGGCGGTCCAAGTGCGACCCTGAAGCCGGGGGCGTAGAGCCCCAAGCCGGCTAGGCCCATCAGGCCAGCCCTGGAGCTAATGGACCGGAACACCTCGGTCTTCGGGCTCTTACCTCGCCAGATCGGACCCAGAGTCAGTGCCGCAACCAAGGCCTGCGGCCTTGGCGAGGGCTTCACTGGCCACATAGGCCCCGTCGGCATGGCCAAGGACCTGGTCAAGAGCGGCGTGGAGCTGCACGCCCTGATGACCGCGGGCCGGCGGAAGAGTTCAAAGATGCCGGCTCGATACACCGAGCGGCAGGCGGCCGACCGGGGGGTGGCCAGGTATTACCAGGAGAGCGGAGTCGCCTACGATTCCCCAGTTTCCACCGTCTGGCTCTTCGGCATGCGGTAGCCGACGCGGGGCTCGGTGAAGATGTAAGTGGGGTTTGCTGCGTCGTCGCCCAGCTTGCGACGCAGCTTGCGCACGATGGTGCGCATGGGCCGCAGGTCGCCGCCGCCCCTCTCCCCCCACACCCGGTCCAGGAGATACTCGTAGGTCAGCACCCGTCCGGCACTGGCTG